>Ga0116226_10004374_pt1 | contig 12526 bp, 8 predicted proteins | sample S1TSphfallax_FD_89692 | JGI IMG/M metagenome (GOLD analysis project Ga0116226, IMG submission 89692) | Host-associated microbial communities from peat moss isolated from Minnesota, USA - S1T2_Fa - Sphagnum fallax MG | ecosystem: Host-associated > Plants > Peat moss > Unclassified | place: USA... | reverse complement strand
TCCATAACATAACCTAAGACACCATGGTTTGGGAGGTATCATTATGACAAAACAAAGCAAAATGCTTTCCTTCATGGATAAATAAGGTAACATGTGTTGTTGGCCCCAAGTGTGAACACATTCAACTCATTTTCCCTTTTAAACTTAATTTGTTGTAATTTGTTTGAATTTTCAACAACAAAATTCATTCAAAATTCAATATCTTCCACACCTTAAGTATGAAAATTATGAAATAAATTTCATTAAATTTAACTCAGCGATTACTTTCCAACAACACCAAGTACACCTTTGGATTCGAATAAATTTTCTATTTATGATTTTATTAATGTTTATTTTTTAAATGGTTCAATAATCAATAACCTTTTCATTGTAGCTCCAAAAAATTGAAACCCAAGTCAATGCACCTTTATTCATTGTTAGGTTTTCAAATATATCAATAACACTATATGAAGTAATTTGGTTTAGGAAATTTCAACATGATATAATAAAACAAAACAAATTATCTACCTTCATTAATAGATTAAATTATGTGTAAATTATCTTTGTATAAAATGAATGGTTATGTATGATCCAAATTTTTTTTGAGCCCACAAATAATAAAATTTGATTGAAGGAAATTTAAGGAAATTTTGAAATATGAGTTTGTAATAATGTAAGTTCAATATATGTAATTTATTTATTTTTGTAAATAAAATGTTAATTTAGAACAAATCAAGTAATGATACACAATTCATAATTTTGTGGAATTTTAGTGTTTATTCATTTTTATATGTATGTTGTCTTAATATATTTTAATAATTACAATAAAGATTCATTAAATATTAATGTACAAGTAAATGGTTTTTGTATACATGAACGATAACATGTATGATGAATTGTTTTGTGCATATAAATATTACACTATAATTTGAAAATAAAATTTGAAATATAAGTCAATTTAATAAAGTGTGCATTCATACATGCATAATTTATAATTTCTATCTAAATTCAATTTTAGTTTACAACATATCAAGGATGTTTAATTAATATTTTTTTGGAATATGTTCAATAAATGTGTAATTTATTATTTCCATGTAGACTTAGTTTTAGTTTACAACATTATACATAATTAATAGTTTTTAAATTTTAAATTTTTGCTATTAGCTCCAATAAATTTTTCGTTTATTAAAATTCCTTCCTTATTTATTTATGATTAAATTATAATAATTTTTAGAATAATTAATAAAAATACTTAATAAATTATCATATAATCTCAGAAATTATTTTGATTTAACACTATTATACAATTGTTTTTCTTATTTATTATTTATTATACTAGGTCATTTAATAGTTCCAACAAGTTAGGTAAAAATATGAATAAATAGTTAAATAATTAGCCTAACCTAACTATTAGCTACAATATTATTATTAATGTTTTTGTTGTAATTGTAGTCAATTATTAATTATCACAACATTATAATTATTATTTTAATTAAAATATAACCTAAATTTTATTATTGAATATTTATATTTTAGTTAATTCTTTGTTTTATGAAATGTTAATAAAAATTTATAATGAATTTCGAATTTTAAAAAATCAGTGATAAGTTATTATTTTATAGATAAATTCATTTAATTGCTGATTTTTAAACAAAATAACTAATCACCATATTATTTAATAAATGATGATAATATGTTTAATTATTTAATTATACAACTATATAGTTACAAATAGTTGATGAATAATTACTATAAGTAATTAAGGCAAGTAGCTAGACCTAGGCTAGGTAAATTATAAATTTAAGTCTAGGCTTAACTAAGCTTAAAGTAGCTTGTATAACTAGATTACAACTAGAGTAGATAGCAAATGGTACTTTATCATCGAACACTTTCAAGTTTGCCGTCATTTCAACACCAAATTGAACATTTTTTATGTCATTAAAATTGCAAGTCAAAAAGCTACAAATGTTCTTTCAACCTCAAAAATAAAGGAACAAAGCAAAAAACACAAGAAAAGAAAGAGTGATATTTTGTCTCAAATTTTGTCTTTAGACCCCCTTTACTTCCAGCAATTATATCTTATTCATTTCTTATTCATTTTGAATGATTTTAAAGGTTACAAATGTGTTATTTCAAAATCTATGAAACTTGTTTAAAATGAAAAGTCAAAAAAACAATAGTTGAAGAGCTTAAGCTTCAAAATCATATTGAACACTTATGAAAAAATCCAAATCACAACCCCCTTCACTTTGAAAGGGCATATCTTGCTCATTTTCTATTAGATTGTAGTGTTTTTTATAGATTTGGATATGCTAGGTGGAGGATTATAAATGTGTTTTCAATTTCAAAAGGAACAGACCATGGACAAGAGAATTATAATGATCCAATATTGTTAAGTGTTCGGTGATAGGTGTGTCTACCCTAGGTTACAACTAAATTTTTTATACCATATTGTTTGGTTTCCATTCCATGAATCCAAACTATTTAAGGGATTGCATTAGGATTGTTGGATAACATAATAAAGATGAAAATCTAATAGTCATTTGGGATGAACCAATCAAAAAGGTTCAACCCTAAAGGCTAAACCAAATGAAATAAGATTTCATTTATTAATTACCATGTGGTTTAGGTCTAGGCCTAACTTAAGTGTGTAGATCTAACCCTAACTTAAGCCTAAATTAATGGCCTATGTTTAGGTTTAACCTAGGTGCCTAACATTAAACCTAACCTCTGCTTAGGCACCATGTGGCCTAACCTATTGATGTGGATGTGCCACATGTCATTTAACTATTTGTTGATTGCACATTTTATGAATGTGCCATGTGTCAACATTATAATGTGCCATGTGTCACCAAACCACTAGCCAAATGTTCGATTTACAGAATTGCAACATAGTTGAAATGTTCAATTTACATAGTTGCAACCTAGTTGAAATTGTAATTTTTTTGTTGGCTAATGTCATGTTTAGTTAGTGGATGAAGTTCATCCATTAGTTGAATGTAGTTGACAACACCCTTTAACTATATTGATAAAATAATTTTCAACTAAATTGGTAAGTTGTGGTTATTATTGTGGTGTTGACACGTGGCATACACTTTCGACTATAATTTCATTCTCAACTTGTACTTTTTGACATTATAGGTTAGCAATTACAAAAAATATTTCCTAGTTGCAAAAAATAAATTACAACTATATGTGTAGGTTTTGACTTGGTTTGTAGTTGAATAGTAGTTGAAAACGTAATTGCAAAAGGAAGGGTTTTCTACTAGTGATTGCATGGTTTCCTTTAGTGTTTCAATTAAATCCCTTTCCTTTGAAACAACAAAAGGTCCATGTAGAAAAAATTCTGGGATTCCTACATCATCCACTACAACATTATCATAATCTTGGTTTGACATTGCATAAAAAAATCATAAACCCTAGAAGAATATTTGTTACAATATAGTGATTTGGAAGTTTTAATGAAGAATACTAAGCAAAATTATCATTCTATGGAAAACATTATAGTGGACATTGAAATTCATATTGTCATAATTCTACTACATTTTCAACAAAAAAGTAAGGTAAGTAAACCCTAAGTCCTTAGAAATGAACAAACATAGTGGAATTTGAGCAATAGTAAATTCTATTGTAATTTCTTCCTCCCTTAGAACAAGGTCAAAAGCTAAACCCTGAAATGTGGGTGGCTTGAATATAACAACAATGAAAAACACAAATGTTTTCAATTTTTATAAAATATAAATAAGCAAAACTGAAATCCTAGGTTGGAAACTTGAATGGAATCTGTAAACAAGGATATTGGAAAAAAAATCATGAGGAAGCATTGGATTTTGATAAGCAAAGCAAGGTTAGCAAACCCTAAACATTGGAGATGATGTGTTAGAGTAGAGGTGCAAGGGAAGGTTGTTATTTTGACTTCCTAGGATGGAATTGCAAAATATTGAACATTCTACAATTAAATGCATGTAAAGAACACAAACTATTGCATCAGTATTTCATCACCAAAAGTAATTTTGATGCATTTATTTGTAAGCTTGCAAGAAATCTTGGTTTGTAGCTTAATGTAGACTGGTTTATGGAAGAAAAATGTTAAGGATAAAAAACAAGCTTTACATATGGGTTTCGAAGCAAAACATGAGTTTCAATTAGAAAAGATGCATGGTTGTGGGTGCTTCAAAAACCTTATCCCAAATCTACTAATGTTCAATGGATTTCAAATTTGATTTCCATCTTTGCCTTTTTCGACACATTGTTCAAATTCCTTGGTTGTTTGAAGATTTACTATTTAGGCAAGCAGTAAAACAATCCAGACTTGTAGTTGACGAGGAAAAAATTGTGTTGATTCAACTTATTGGCAGAACACAAAAAATCTTTGTTGATGGCAACAATATTTGAAGGCCTTCAATAGTGCTTGAGATGTTCTACAAATAGTGATGAGAGGGGTTTGCATGTGTGACATGGAAGGCCCAATGGTGGGGCATTATGACCTAGAACAAGCACTAGATAGAGCTTGATGGGGGGTATTTAGCATCTTGCCTACAAATGTGTGGGAGGCAATTGATAGCAACCCATCGAGATTCGTCAAACTATCTTGCCAATGAAAAACATAAATACAATTAATAAATTGATTATATTTATAGATTTTTCCAAGGGTTTGAAAGTTGAGAATTAGTTCTCATTGAATTAGATTGATTGTTGTCTTTGATCCAAGATTTTTAGTGTAGGGTCTCATATTGATCGCTAATGGAAATACTTTAAGTGGCCTCAATCAATCCAAAACTTGGTGAAAGTACCGATGTGGGTGTTGGTTCCTTGTGGGAAAATGTTAAATCGGCCAAAAAAATTGAATGTAGTTAGTACAAAAGTATTACTACAATTTTTTCCCCCCAATCTGCCCTTTGTTCCATTCATATTTTAAAAAACAAATTGGGTGATACTTGAACACATTTTGGATTCATAACCATCCATGTTATGAATGTTCCAAAGGGCACATAACATGTTCAATGACATGTTACATACCCCTAATACCCATAACATGTTCATAACATGCTTAACATGGACCCAAAACATGATTAAGTATCTGAAAGTAAAAATAAACAAGGCAAAGGGCAAATTGGGGGAAAAAATCATAACAATACTTCTAATTTGTTTGGAAGATATAACATTTTCCCGCTAGTTCACCTTAGTTGAGAAAGTGGGTGTGTAAGAAAATCTAAGGGGCTAAATTTGAATACCATAGTACTTGGGCAAGTTTGACACTAATTATATTAGTTTCAAAATTGTTGAAATTTTTGGAAAAAAAATTTGAAACTTTTTTTATGAAAGAAAATAAAACATCTGATGGAATATTTGAAAACATATAATTTGTTGAAATGGAATTCTAAAAACCAATTAATTAATTAGTCAACAAACACATGTTGAATTCGCTAAGGTACTATAATATTTCTTCAAGTATATTTCAATGATGTTTATCAAGCAATGGTGTGTTGCATATAAAAATGGTAGTGAATTTGGAAAAATGTCCATTCAAAGGAAGAACTTGATATGTTCAGTGGACTTGAAGTGAAGAGGAAGTTGAAAGTGTTTGTGAGATCTTTGATTTATTGAAGATTCTATATTGACTTTATTAATTCTTTTAAAAAATGCAAGTACATTTATCAAATCAATAGATGATTAATAATTTGATATTTCAAAATAGCTCCTTGAACTATTTGAATTTGGGAATTGATACTCCATTTTTAATTATGTTTCAATTGCCATCCCTATATTGAAATCATTATTACTGTTTTTTGCACCAAAATTTGATGTCCTACTTCTTCTCCATTCTTTGCATCTAATCAAGATGGCCATTTGGATTATCAATAAGGGGGAGTTCTAAGAAAGCATCACCATAAAAAATGGATGGAATGCTAGGAACATTTTCAATCCAAAGTGTATCATAATTCAATTATTTCAACTCCAAGGTGGCATGGGGGGCAAAAGACATTACCTTAAAGCATTCCATGACACTTTTTTAAAAAAAGGGGGTGGACTTCGAGGCAACCTATCAAAAGGATTTGAATAGAACATGTCAAAATCATTATGATTCAAAAGTGAAGAATTAAACAAGTGTACAAAGATTGGCAATGTTGCATCTTCATTGAAAAAGTCACACAAGTCTATGAATGTAATTTTGTGGTTTGGAATGACACCAATCAATTTGTCATTGACTTGAAAATCATTGGCAATGACATTGGTAATAGACATATACATGTTTAATGTCAAGACTATGCTTTGGGAAATTTTTGGGAGATTTTCCCCAATGATACTAAATTTGTTGATATTGAGAGTCCATTCCAATCCCTATGTAGTAGTAACTAAAGCTTGGTAGATAGATTTAATAACATTGTTGTTGTCATCATACACATTGTCCTTGGAGGTGTGCATAGTTCCAAGTTGGAAACCAAACATTGCACACAAACATTTTTAAGTTACATGGAAATTTGAAACAATACCCATTTATTATTGACCACTATTGGAGGGCGTTAGATTGATCATCAAAAGTCTAATGTCGTTGATAATGCAAGATTTTATTTTCAAAAAAATCTATGATCTATTTTTATGTCTTCATGATTATAAGAAAGATTTTTCTCAAAATAGTGTCTCAATTGTTTTTTGATTTTTCTATTTTGCAAGTAACATCAATGTGAAATTACAAAATATATTTAGATATAAAATTAGGGGCCACAACACCTAACATTGATCTAAGATTGTTCTACTCGAGCTTGAAACATTGAACTGTGCAAAAAACATTATTGAATGAATATATTGAGAAACTTTTATTGCTTTTGACCTCCTAGTTTCAACACTAAAAGTAGGAGGCAAGAACAAAAAAATAGATTTCGGCCATGTTGAAAGGTCCAAACACAAAGCTTAGAAGTACAAAACATGCCCGAAGCATTTTGCATTCAACCTCCTACTTATGACATTGAAAATAGAAGGCCAAAAGCAAAACCTTTTGTTTTTGGCCATGCCTAGAACTCCAAACACAAAGCTTGAAGCTCAAAGCATGACCCATGCAAAATTTTTAGCTCTCAACCTCTTACTTTCAAAGCCAAAAGTAGGAGGTTGAAAGCAAAAAAGAAAGGTTTTTAGCCACACTTAGAGCTCCAAGCACGAATCTTGGAAGCTCAAAACATGGCTAAAAGAAAAATTTTGCATTCAACCTCCTGTTTTTTATGCCAAAAGTAGGAGGCCAAGACAAATTTTTTATTTATTTCAGCCATGCATAGAACTCCAAGCACAAAGCTTGGAAATTCAAAGCGTGGCCAAGGTAATTTTTTACTTTCGGCCTCCTACTTTTGACACCAAGAGTAGAAAATTGAGAGCAAAAAAATTGGTCTCAACCATGCCCAAATTTCTATGTAAATAATTGGAGCATTCTTTTGCATTTAGTTTCCTACTTTTGACATTGAAAGTAGGAGGCCAAGAGAAAAAAACTTTGCTCTCTACCATGCCTAAAATTCCAAGCACAAAGTTTAAAAGTTCAAAGTATGGTTAAGGCACTTTTTTTTACGCTCCACCTCCTACTTTTAAAAGTAGGAAGCCAAAACCAAAAAAATTGATCTCAGCCATGTCTAGAACTTCAAATACAAAGCTTAGAAACTCAACCATGGCCAAGGAAATTGTTTTTACTCTCGACTTGATACTTTTGGCACCAAGAATAGGAGATCAAAAACAAAAGAAATGCTTTGAACCATGCCTAGATTTCCATGCACAGAGTTGGAGTAATTGTTTTATGCTTGACTTCTTACTTTTGATGACGAACATAAAAAATTACTTTCGAACATGTCACTACTAGGAAATGTGTCTTGGTTCACTTTGGGTTTCATTACATTTTGAATGAATTGGACATTTTCACCTAGTGAAATTGTTTAACCCCCTAGTGAACAAGAACTAATTGCTATGAACAATGAATTGTTTCACTAGTACCTAGTGAAACAAGGTACTCTCTAGTGAAATACAAATTTACCAAACCATTCACTTGCTAGTTAATTAACTAACCATCATGAAAATCAATTAAAATTTAATTATTTAATATATACTATTATTGATAATTTCATGATTTTTTAAACCTATGATTTGTTGACACATGTCATTACTTAGGCTAGGTTAAAAACCTAGCCTAGGTAGGCCACGTAATCAACCTAAGCACCTATTTTAAGAATTCGATAAAAGAATATTCAATCAACATACCATTGTTGACCACACACAACACCATTCATGAAGTTTGATCCCTTGACCTTTGGAATGGACGTAAACACCTTTACCATCAAACCACCCCATTTGTTGTGTTGTGTAATATGTTATATTACATTCTATTTATCAAATATTTCATTTTAAACATTACAAAAACATAAACTTTGAAAATTCATATCTTATTGAGATTTTGTTCAAATGAAATGATTCGAGTTTAATTCTTAAAAAAATTCAATAATGTACATAATTGCATTTATTTCCTTTTGAAAGTTTAAAATCATTTGAACAAAAAAAAAATTGAATATCATTAATTGAATATCATTAAAAAATTGAATTTCAATGACCATTCTTTTGAAAAAAAAAAACTTAATAAATGGATAATTTTTTTGTTAATATAATAATACTACTTATGCTACACTACTTTCAATTATTATATGATTATTTTTCATTAATTTAAATTATTTCACTCTACATTATTTATTGTTATTTATGGTTATTTTTAATTATTTTTGGTTATTTTAAGTTACTTTTGTCTATTATAAATGATTTCACCTTAGATTATTTTTGGCAATTTTAAGCAATTATGATATATGGCTATTGGTTATTCTTTTATTAGGGCTATTCGTGGTTATTAATGACTATTGGTATCCATTCTATTAGTGGCCATTGGTGGTTATTTTATTGGTAGTTATTCTATTAATGGTTATTAGTGGTTATTCTATTAATTGTTATTGATGGGTATTTTACTAATGGTTATTGGTAGTTATTCTATTAATGGCTATTGGTGGCTATTTTATTAATGGCTATTGGTGGCTATTATATTAATGACTATTAGTGGTCATTATATTAATGACTATTGGTGGTTATTCTATTAATGGTTATTGGTGGTTATTCTATTAATGTTTGATGGTTATTCTATTAATGGTTATTGATGGTTATTCTATTGGTGGATATTGGTTATTATTCTATTAACGACTATTGGTGGATATTATATATATTTTTATTGATGGTTATTCTATTAATGGTTATTGATGGATATTCTATTGGTGGATATTTGTGGTTATTAATGGCTATTAGTGGCTATTATATTAATGTCTTTTGGTGGATTTTTAAAATTGGATATTGGTGGTTATTAATGGTTATTATATTAGTGGTTATTAGTGACTATTATATTAATGGCTATTGGTGGATTTTTTTAATTGGATATTGGTGGTTATTAATGGTTATTATATTAGTGGTTATTAGTGACTATTATATCAATGGCTACTGGTGGATTTTTTAAATTGGATATTGGTGGTTATTAATGGTTATTATATTAGTGGCTATTAGTGACTATTATATTAATGGCTATTGGTGAATATTAATGGTTATTAATGGTTATTGTATTATAAGTTATTGTTGGTTACTATATGTTATATTACAATTATTATTGATTATTGTATTATACATTATTGTTGGATATTTTATGTTATAATATGATAGGCTATTGGCAGTTCTTATATTATAGGGTATTTAAAATTATTTTTCATAGGTTATTATTTTTTATTCTAAGTTATTTTTACCTTAGGTCATTATATTTTATTTTAAATTATTTTAAATTATTATACTTAAGATATAATAATTTATAATATCCTATAATAACATAAATTATAAATTAGAATAACTAAAATAACTTAAAATAATATAGGGTATATCATAAAGTATCATAGATATAATTTTTTAAAAACATAAAATTAAACCTATTAATGTTATGAACTTATTTCACTTTCAAGGTTCCATAGTGATTTAGGCTAGTAAATTGCACCCCACTTTTGCAGTAGTGTGCCTAAAGCTCCAAGCACAAGCTCTACTTAGCATCTAACTTTTAGCACCGAAAGTTGGAAGCCAAGGAGAAAATAAAATATAGTAAAATATAATCTTTTCTCCCTTAGCCTCCAACTTTTGGTTGCCTCCAAGTTTCGATGCTGAAAGTTAAAGGTAATATTGATTTATTTTTTCTAGCCATGTGCAAAGCTCCTTGCTTTGAGCTTTGAGTTCAATGGAAGGTTGTTTAAAAAAACAATTTGTTCCCAATATTCAATGTTGGGTTTTGAAGGTTGAAAGTAAAAAATAGAAAAATTACTTTCAACACTTCTTTAAACTTCAAACTCTAGGGTTGAAGTTTGATAAGGGACATGAGATTTTTTTTTTTCATAATTTTTATTTTCTAAAAACATTTCATTTCCAATTCTTTGGATTTCCAAATATATATATTTTTAACAATGAACAATTGGAGCACGTCTAGGACAAGTTTTGTGAACTTAACTCTCCCAACATTCATAACCTTGCTTTTTTTGAAGTGTTGTTTAGGGGGTGGCTATATTGATAGCATGTTTGAATTGAAGTCCAAAAGTTGATATGACTACATCAAGGAGTGTTACTTCCTAGGATAAGTTTTAAGACAAAAGGTGTTCATTTTCAAGATGTCGATGAATGGTGTGGGGAGTGGAACGAGCTTTGTCACACAAATGTAAGGCCTATAAGGGATTTACAAAACACTTGGATCATGTTTGATTATGTGAAGTAGGTTGTTGGCTTGACAACTATGGCTTTTCATGTTTATGATCTTGCCTATTATAAAGTGATGACCATAGCAATTTGTGATATGCAATATGAAGACACAAAAGTTCAACAAATTATGTGGAAAAAACTTAATGAGATGATGCTAAAACATGAGTTTCCGGAACCAAATTTCAAGGGCTTCATGGTTAATAATGCACAAACCAATTGGAACGTAGTCAAAATTATTTATGGTTCAGGGAACCCTCTATCAAGATGGTTGATGAGGAGTGCACCTGTGTATTCCATTGGACTTAGTTGTTCAATGGGCACACTAAACAACTAATCAAACCTAAGTTGCAAAATCAACACAAGGTTGTTTGCCACCAATACAACAATGCCACATCCCTTGGGGAGGTTGACAATCTTAATGTTCTAATTTGTTGTTGGTGGTTCTCATCTGGGGTGTCCATGAGCTTGGCAATTGGCTTAACTTTTGGCATTTTTGCGTCAAACAATGGGGAGGTTTCATGGTCCATATGAGTATTTCTTTTGTGAACTTCCTATGATTTCCCCTCTTTTTTATGCATTCAAAACTACATGTTCATTTGCATTCAAATTCCATTTGCATTCAATCTCCATCTCCATTGTGACATTTTGGATTTTGTTGATGTTTCTTTTCTTTCAATCCCTAGTGATGACATTCTTCATTTTGCACATTAATTTTTTTTTAAATTCTTCATTTAGCACCTTGTCATAACATTCTTTACCCGCGAATGTTTACCAAATTACATTGGTTGATTTATAAAATTCTTGCTTCTTTGGGCTTCCATAACATTCTCGCACCAAGAATGTCATAACTATGCTTTAATCTACAAAAATTCAATGATGAGGTGTGGGTAGACATGTCCATTTGTAATTTAGTAAAAATTGTGCATAATATGTGGTTGTAGTAGTTGGGAAATTGCAACACTTGTCTCTATACAACAACGTCCAACAATTACATTCATGCTTTCAAATAATCTACATTGTATAGATAACATTTGCAAGGCAATCCACTTGGTCATGGACCTTATAATAATGAATTGTTGTTGAAGAGGGCTTGAGGGTCTAATGATCTTGCTAAACTTGTAATGGTTGTGGCAAATTACACATTTAGGTCATCCTTCACAAATTGCCTTCCACACCTTGAGGGTGAAAAGGTTTATGAGTCTACTAAGTGACCTATTGATTATCCTCTTGTGCAAATAATGATTTTCATCATCCTGACCATGTGAATTTTTCTCGTCAATGAATAATTGTTCCCACTATTGAACCTACTATTGTTGAAGATGTACCCATGCAACAACTGCCCTTTGGTTCCAATATTTTTTCCCTTTATTATCTTGTGGTGGATTGGAATTAAAAAAACTATTTGTGTAATGGCATATTGAACATTGCCCACCCAAATCTGCAATTCAATGTTTTACACTCCAAAAAACCATAGGGCTCAAATGCAAAGCAAATATCAATCTTTATAAATTTATAAGTGGAATTCTTGTTCCATGTTACTCAAGTTTTTAGGTATAATATCGAAATGGATCATTTCAGCACCATAAACACCGATTTTGTCTCGATGATTTGAGGCACTACATTGGTGGGACAATGTAAAAATATGCAATTGTTAGGCCTCTAGTTCCAATTATATGGCCCATCCAAGAGGGTATTAACATAACTCATAAGGAAATAACAACTTTTGAAGAAGCATGGTTTTCCTTTGACCACCTACGTA
>Ga0116226_10004373_pt1 | contig 12526 bp, 7 predicted proteins | sample S1TSphfallax_FD_89692 | JGI IMG/M metagenome (GOLD analysis project Ga0116226, IMG submission 89692) | Host-associated microbial communities from peat moss isolated from Minnesota, USA - S1T2_Fa - Sphagnum fallax MG | ecosystem: Host-associated > Plants > Peat moss > Unclassified | place: USA... | reverse complement strand
TACATTCCTAAGGTGGGGTTTATGCTTTCTGTAAAGTTCTCACTTTTTGTAGGTCTTTCCATTATACTGCATCTTTCTGGGTTCGCACACCTCCCTTCACCCATATGCTTCTACAACCTTCTGTATGAGAAAAAAATCAATGAAGCTGTGCCTTTACATAGAGTAAAGCCTGTGGCTGAGGGCTTCACCAGACACTTTGCATATGGTTTTGTTACTCCCACTAAACGTTTCTGAGGTCTGAAGAGCAAGAGGAGTAGAGGTTTGGACAAACAAATGTAGCCTACTGCACACTTCTGTCCATTCAAGGATGTTAAGACTAACAAGCTCAGATTTTTACATGTGTGGATGTGCTTTGAAAACAGATTTTATTTGATTTTTGCACTTGATAGATCTATTTTCCCATCTTTGGAAATAGAGGGTCTTGCAATTTGAAATTCACCCTTTTATGCTAGTGACAATCATAACACAGGGAGTATAGAGTATACAATGATATACCATTTTTAATTTTAAAACTGGATTAAATTGTTTAATGTAAAATTCAACCACTACATTGGATAGTTCTATTGAGAGTGAGAAGCTAATTCTCATTTCCACTTCCAAAACTAAAAAAAGTATTACGTTGCTTGGTTACATTATGTACATCTCAAATGAGAAAAAATAATGACAATGTTTGTACTTGTGCAATATGTACACAAGATCTGTAGATTTCACGAAGTCTATTGGTGCTGGGTTTGGAGAAATAAATGATGATGCAGATCCTTGTTGCACAATATAGGCCTAAAGCCAAGTAGCTCTCATATTGTAGCATCCCTAAGAAAAGTTCTTGAAATGTTTGATCCACATGGGTTCATTCATGGTTGGGGTATAAAAAAGAGACAAAGGACTTAGGATTTTCTTATGGTTATTTTTTACAAACAATATTTACATGAAACAAATTTAAATAAGAAAATTTGAATAGTCCAAAATAAGATAATTCATATGGTGGTGATGATTTTTCGCATGTGTACATAATTGTGCATGAATTTTTTGGTTTACAAATAGAAACACATAACAATGTCAAAATGGGCTTTAAAAGTCAATTAAACATGGGTTTTTAAATGCATATTTTTCACACATGTGATTTGCATCTATAGTTAAAATTTTGGAACCTAATAAATATAAAAAACTAGCTAAATGATTTAATAAAAGAATAATTTCCCTTGCAACCTTTTTTGAAATGTTCATATGATTTATATTTTCATCAAATTAACCTAATGAACATGTAATTGCCTAAAAGGAAACATTGTTCTCTTGTAAATTTCTTTTGAAATTAATTACATTCTTTTATAAAAAAAATTATAATGTGGACAATTGATTGAAAATCAATCAAGGATTCCAAAGAATTTTATACAACATTTGATAATTATTGGGTTTTTTTAAGCTTTTTTTTCAATACTCTAATAGTAGGAATACACTAATACACCATAATTGCAATATGTTGAGCACTACAAAATTTAAAATCTTCCTTTATAGTCCATTTTTTAGTGAGACACTCCTTTTTGAAACCCCAATTGTGAATGAACCCACATAGGGTTTAGGTGTGGAAACTTGATCAAGTTGTCAAACCATGAATTTAGGGAAATTTTGGGTTTGAGTAGTTCATGGTGAGTTTAATAATCATGTGCAAAGACAACTTCCGAAAGGAAATTTTAAAAAGATAGTTTGTGAAACTATGTTACTCAAGCCTACAAAATTTAAGGTAATAGTTTTAGTCATAGTTAGTAAGGCAAAAACATAATTATGGAACATATAGACTTACACGAGGAAATTTAGATTGGATGGACAATATTTTTTTCCATCCATGCATGGTGGTGCAAATTTATAGGTTGCAACTTTGTTGTAGTGGATGATGATACATTTTGTGGCAAAAACGTGACAGTCAACTGTCACACAACTTTTTCCAACATAATTTTTGTTCAATGGGGTGGGATTTGAGAAGGAGGATGATTTGCCTCCCATGTTCACTTCAAATTTGTGGAGGTTGAAAAAAGGTTGTTTCCTTTCCTAAAATGAGGATAATGCATAACAACAATCTCCAAGCCTATTATTGATCATGTGAAAAGTTTGTGTAAGGTAACACCTAGGTGTGAGAGAATGTTTGAAATAAAGGTTTAGGTGAAAGGGGTAGCCAAGCACTTGGCCTTTCACCTTTCAAGAACACCCCCACTCACATGCAATCATTCAACATAAATCATTTAAAAGCAAATATGAATTAAACATTTGATCCATGAGATAATGATTGATGCTTAGGTCTTGAAATGGCAATCATTTTAGATGCAAAGGCACTTTCTGCCTATTATTTATGGATAGAAGAACCTTACACTTGTACTAGAACACATAAGGTGCCTCCACACCTAGAGGAGGTATTATCCATGGATATACGGTGATCTCATCTAACACTAAAAGATAACATTGAAGATTAAACAAGTTTTCAAAGACAAAAAAAAGGAAAAAAAATAAAGATGAATACCATGGTTGTAATAAAAACATTATTGACATCAAGATTGAATGCAAGGGATGAAGCATTGTGGTTTTCATTATTTGCAATCTCCATCGTGGGTTGCTCTAGATTGATTATAATGCACATCACAAAAGACTAAAATTGATCCAAAGAAGAAGACAAAAAAAAAGAAGAAGAATGACATGCACGTGATGTTATGAGTGATGTGCATAAATTGTTTTTCTTTCCATTGCAATAATGTTTAGCATAAAAAACACACAAGTTGTATCCAAAGAAGAAGTAGAACCAAAATGATGCTACTTGTGCACATAATGTGTTTTTTGTCACAACAATAACATTTAGCATTAAAACATGCAAATTGCATCCAAAGAAGAAGAATGATTCCATTTTCCAAGGAAAAAGAAGAAGTTCCAAATCAAAAGAAGAAGATGATGCATAATCCAAAGAAATAAAATTTTAAAAGTTCGAAATCAAAGGAAGAATAGAAGGAACTTAGAAGCTTCATAATCCAAAGAAGAAAAATAACAATATGCATGATCTACCAAAGAAGATGAATGTTTCTATTCTTGATGGAAGTAGAAGATTCAAATCCAAGGAGGAAAAAGAAGAACAAAAACAATCAAATCCAAATGCAAGGAGGAAGAAGGTGATGATCCATAATCTAAGAAAGAAGCACAACATATATGGTGCTATTTGTTATGGTCTACATCACAAAAACTATGTGCACGAGAAACACGAATTCCATCACACATGAACTACATTGCACATTTGTAGAAGGGACAACATGATGTTACACCCTTGCTTGGAGTACACCAACTCCTAGCAAATCAAGCTCATAGTTAGGGGAGCCAATCACAAAATAAACTTGTTGGACTATGCCAAACAACCCTAACACATCACTATATTTTGTAAATCCTTGGTGATTCCTAATCCAATGTCAGTGCCATGAATGATGCATCCTTTTGGGTAAAGCAAAATTTCATGCTCCAATTCACCATCTTCTTCATGATGTGGGATATCAAAACCAAAGAGTATCACATGGTCTCTTCAAGATACGAACTTCAAAGTGGGAACACCAAAAACACCACCCACAACATCAATCAATTTGGACATTTGCACTAAGTTGACATGTTCATTGTCCCACTTAAATTGTGATGTTCAAGAAAAAAAGAAAATTGTTACCAAACGTATCAATTTGTCCAGAAAGCAAAGCAAATTCTTCCATGCATACTCTCTCTCCACTTTCTCAAGATTCAAACCAAAATCAACATGAAAAGAAAGTCCTTTTCTTCAAATTTGAGAGCATGGAACACAAACTTCTTAAATTTTGAAGTTTTCTTTCGTTTGTCTTGTCCAAGATTTGTATTCTGCAAGCTTGCATTCAAACTTCATTTGGGAAATTCTCTATCTTCTCCAAGATGTGTTACTCTTCAAACTTGCAAACTTGCATTCAAACTTCTCTTTGGAAATTTTTTCTCCTCCAAACATCTGTAATTTTGTTAGCTTGCATTCAAACTTCTTTTTGGAAATTCTTTGTTTTAGGCTCCAAAAACATGTAATTTTGTGAACTTGCATTTTAAATGTTTTTTTTTTCTTTATCAAAATCTGTAATTTTGCAAGCTTGCATTCAAACTTTTTCTTGGAAATGTTTATTTCCTTTTTTAAGATCTATAATTTTGTGAACTTACATTCAAACTTCTTTTCAAAATTTAAATCTTTTTTTCTCCAAGATCTACATTATGTGAGCTTGCATTTTGACTTTGCAAAAAAATTTAATGTTCCCCAAGGTTAGTGATTCTGACCCTAATTTTTTAATGGATATTTTTTGGATAGAATGCATTTCATATGAGAGTTTCTTTTCTTTCTTTTTTTTCATGAAAGGTTTTGCAGGGTGAAAATTAATCTTCCAAGATGGCTTTTGATCTTGTTTTTGATGATCAATCATTAGGGGAAATCAACTTACTTGCTCAAAAACAAGACCTTCCTCATGAAAGATGGTAGACAAAAGAATGGGGAAGACTTCTTGACACAACCCATTCATGTATTGGAACATCTAATGCCCCTAAACCTTAAACTCTCAATCCTATCTAAAACAAATTGGTTATGAATGTCAACAATCCCTTGACATGACAACTTGTTGCAAATTCACACAAAAGTTTTAATAGAAGCTTTCAAAATTTCAAGAGTCGAATTATGCAATTCTTGAACATTGACACATTCACAATCATTGAAAACTATTATAAACAATATTTTTGCGACTGAAAACTTGAGGATTAACTCTCTTGTCAGTAATGTTCAACAAAATAACATGGGTGCCTCGGTGGGTTTCCAAAAAAAGGATTTGGAGATGTGCACAACGCATGTGGGTAAGCAGCTTGAAGTAGATGATTTCAATTGCTTGACTAATGTCATCCCAGATAACATTTGCTCCTTTCTTAGGCTTAAACAACTCCCCAATGATACTGTAACACATGTGAGAACCACCATGGTGATGTACTGCTAATGTCCTCACAATTTATGCTACATCCTCTACGTCTGGATCCTACCCCAAAATTTTCCCAAGAAATATTTATCATATTAAGGATTGAAAAAAATCTAAGATCTTGGCATGATATCATGGCTTCAATAAATTGAGTGTTGTGTTATATTATTTATACATGAATGAAGTCTGGATCATATTATTTGACAGCTAATGACCTAGTTCATCTTACTCTTACAAATTTGACACATGACAAATAGTTGTTTACTTACCTCGGCTTGTTGATCCAATAGCAAATAAAATGCAATTGCAACTTTTACATTGACATGGCCTAAGTCAGAGTCCTTTGCAAGAGTGCCCCCTATGAACTCAACTTGGTGTTGGTAGGACATCAAAAATGTTTTCAATTGAAACTTGCAAATTAGTGTCGACAAAAAATGATCATTTTATAGATATGATGCACTCTCATACAATGCCACTATTGTGCCATTTTCTACACTATAAAGCACACTCTTTGGTATTAATATGTAGGGACTACCATTGTGTGAAGTCATACCATCCTACGACTTTTGATGAATATCCCTGAAACCACATTTAAGAATCAAAAGGGATGGGGGGCATGCATGCTTATGAAGGTTTGTATGAGGCCATGAGTACAATTTGGAGAGGAAATGCATTCTTATCTACAATGCAGCACAAAGTGAACTAGTTCAGTTTCTTTGCCTGCAAATCTAAGCAGAAAAGAGAATGTGTATTATAACTAAGTCACATCCACCCAATTCATTTCATTATGCTGGAAGGAAAACCTCTGTTGTGATTTGGATAATAGAACTCAGCAAGAAAGTGTTCAACAATTTGATAAGTCAAGTTCCCACTAATAATGATGAAATGAGAGCCCACCACCTTTCTCACACTGAACTTGCCACCAAATTATCTACAACATATGAATATGCACAAAAGAAACCAATATGAATTTACATCCAATAGTAATAGTTTGAACTAAACATGTCCCTCAAGATCATCAATCATACCATGATAAAAGGGTCAACATGGGGTAAAACAATATTTACATAAAATCTCAAATCCAAATTGACATGAAGTGCAGTTCAAAGAAGGTCACACCTGGGAGATGCAAGCTGTAAAATTTGATTGATTTGAGCTGAAAAAATCAAAACAATGCCCAATGTTACGAAAATAACAATTAACCTTCCCCAATTGGATCTCATAATTGTCACTTGAGAAAGATTTCGCCCCTTCACCCTAAGCTTTTTAAGGTTAGTTGCATGTCCAAAGAATGGATGAAAGTTGAATATCATACATACCCACTCCAAATGTGTACATGACAAGAATGAAAATCTGTTGACTAATGTCACCACCCTTAAGCCAACCCACTTTAGTGATCTCAGGAATAATCCTAAAGTGCAGGAAAAAAACATTTAGTGTCTTGGAAAATTGTCAAGCCAACCTAATACAATATTATTATTATTATTACTATTATTTTGGAAGGTTAAGATACAATCTCACCTGATAACAAGATGGTCAAGGAAACTTATCACCTAAGAACTTGGAGGAAGAGTAGAATTTTAGCACCATTCTTCTTACTAGGGATGTGAATTCCAACCCAAACACAAAATCTTCCATTTCACCTACAGGAGATCATATTACCCTGAATACCCAAAAAGAAGCATTCTCAACACAAAGAAAACTCATTCATATTCTGGGAAAATCTGAGCAAATATTCCAAAGCACTATCAAATGCTTGTAGCTACTATTATTTCCACTAATTTGCCTCTTCTGGTGTTATCGGTAATAATTTGATATTTTGCCTAAAAATAACGAAAATAATAATCTACTAGTCGAAGTGTATCATAGATATGAAGAATGATGTGAGTCCTAATTAAGGGGAGGAGGCCAATGGGTAATAAATAAACGTCCAATACAAGATGATAGGAAGAGTACTAACAACTATGTGAAAAACAAAAACCCAAACATCAAATTCTCATGGAAAGAAAAACCCTGGAACTTCAATCCCTAAGTGCAATTTAGTCGTGTAACACCCAATCAGATCTGATATTCAATCCTGGTAATTCTACAACAAAATTGGGGAAGATTGTTTTTGTGAGGAAAAGAAAATTGATGATGAATTTTGTTTGTCAATTGATTCATTGGTTTTCGAGCGAGAATTTGCTGCAGTTTCGGAGAACTAAAATTGTGAGAAGACTTAAATTTAGTTTTGTTGTTGTACATACCTTTTCTGTGTAGATTTGATTGCCTTTGAATTGTCTTTGGAGCCACAACAAGACATCCATCACCTTTTTTTGCAACTAGCCTGTCAATTTTCCAAAACTCAAGTGCAGCAGTGATGAAGAAAAACTCTTCTGCTACTGATGTTTTTGTTACCATGATCACCGACTCCCATGTCGTCATCATCTCCTTCATGGATTGACTTACCAGCGTCAATCATAAGTGTGCATTCACCAGTTGTCGATATAAATACCCTAGTGCAGCAAAACCCCCCAAAAAACGGCCTCTGGAGAACTTGAATTCATCTCCTAAGTCCTGAGCTTGAAATTGTAAGATTCCATATTCAATCACTCAAAATATAAGTCTAGACATAATGGTTTAGAACCATACGTATAGCTAGGCTTGGAAGATATCTGTGCTCATTCCTATTTTATTGGGTTGAGAACCTTACAGCTTCTATAATGAAGAAATGAAGAAATGGTTGCCTGCCTCAATATTATATTATATTTCAATATTTTCTCCTCATTGATAGTGTAGAACAACATGGAACCCAAGTTTCCCATATACAATGTTTAATAATCCAAGATATCCCTAACTCCATATGCATTATATTTTGGCCCTACAAAGGACAAATTATATTCATCAAAGAATGAAAAGGTCAAAGAAGGAAATAAGATTCTAGGTTACACCCCAAGATACTGCAAATGCATGGGGGCAACTCTAATCACATGGCAATGACAATAATGCAAATGCTTACTAATTACAAAACAACATGTCAGTATACATCATCCATGTGCCAATATAGAATTGGCACACTGATCAAAGTGCTGGAAATTTTGTCAACACTTTGTCTAATGATATCACACCAGGTCCTCGGAGTTGTGTGTCTGTGTAGTGATGTATGTGACTCATGGCATGGTTGATTTTAAAACACACTTCATATCTTTGCTTCACGAAAAATATAGGCGCATGTGGACTCCTGAAACTTCGAAGGGAATAGATGTCTCGGTCAGTTTTGAATGTGTAACAAGCCTCCTCTCTATCCAATGGAATCCATTCCCCAATAATGGATGCCCGAAAAGTGTTGTTTATGCCAGCAAGGATAAACAGTCTTTGCCCTCTATCCATTACCTCAACAATTTCTTCAGGGTAGAGAAAATTAAAAGCTAGAGAACCTGCACACTGAATCTCATTCGCATCAAAACACCCAGTCATTGTTCTTTTCATAGCGTCCATTGAAGGTGAAACTCGGACAGCTTGAGGATCCTCACAAGTTAGAGAAATTGTGATATTATTGTGAACATACGCCAAATTCCAATCTTCATGTAATTGAAGTCGTCCCGCACCCAAATCACATGTAGTCTCAATGGTGGTGGTTATCTTGCGTTCTCCTCCAAGAATTTCAAACTTGAACTTAAGCCAAGGGGCAATTGTTGCACATTCTATCCGACAATCTGGTTCAACGTGCTGGTTTGACAATCCTTCATAGAAAGTGCCCCCAACTTCCGGTATAACAATCACAGTCAAAGACTTATTCTCATTTGAATCTTGTGGTCCTTTTGCTTGGAAAGATTCAAAACGCAGTTGAAAATTACTTGATTCCTGATCTCTTTGTCCACCAACTTCCGTAGGTTCACTTGAAGGACGCCCTTGATCACTCCCAACACCTTCCATAGGTTCACCTGAGTTACCTCCCTGTGAACTTTCTCCAACATCCATAGGCTCGCTTGATGTAGCTCCTTGGTCAGTCTCTCCTCCACCTTGGATGGTTTCAAGTAAAGGACCCCCATGATCATTCTTTTCACCTTCCACAGCTTCACTTGGAATGCGTGATGGATGTTGGAAATTTGAATCTTTAGCATTTTCGCTAAGCCCCATCTTTTCAGCAAGCTCAAATATAAATGGAAACATTTCACCTGTTTGGTTTTGGTTACCCTCCACGTAAACGCAATTTTTTTCAAGTCTAGATCCCACCAAGCCAACCCCAGAACTTTTGGATGATTGTTCTGCTATCAAAGTGCGGATTGAAAGTTTAGGTGGGGGCTTCGGAATGGGAATTCTCATTGGTGAAAAACTTGTTTCCTTCCACAAGTCAGACCACGAGTGCTCACCAATGTGCTCGACCACTACCCCAAATTGCTTTGTCACCACAACCTTGGACCACTCTAGGCCCACCCCTACAACTTTTGACATGTCTTCAGCATGTGTGAAAAGGAATTCTATTGAATCAACCCCTTGAAATTTTCCCTTTCTTCCCATAGCAAGAATTTCTTGAAGCCCAGTTTGGAAACAATTTTCCGTTGTGTCACTTATTCCAATTGTTGAAAACTGATTTTCTTGTTTGAGATGACCATCAGTAGTGCATGGAAAATCTGGGAAGAACGCAACTCTGCACCAACAACACAACATAAATTCCATTTTAAAATTATTTTTTTGACAATTGGACACACTCAGAAAATTGCCATGTGCAGTTTAAAGAATTTTAGCTATTTTCGCATCAACAAATTGAAACGGTACAACCACGAAAAAGATTTGTCCATTTTACACAACTGACTTTAGACTAGTAGTAGATTTCAATGGTATTTAAAAACATTTAAGCATTCACTTTATCTTGAGCCAATACACTTGTCAAATTGGAAGAGAAATTGCTAATTATAATTTTCTAAAGTTATAAAATGCTAATTAAATACATCTTTGACGAAGTGCCAGTTAGTCTCAGTTTGCAAGTGAGAGAACTTAAAAAGAAAAGGAGTAGAAGCAAATTATCTGCCCTAAATGGAAATCCAATGACTATGAAAAATAGTATTCCAACTATGTACCAAGGTCGGGAAACCAGATTCCCAAGAAACAATTTTGTTAAACACTTTAAGCTGGAACAAATGTTGGGTTGGATGACAAACCAAGAGACCTAATACTGCAACTAGAGCAACCTTGAAAAACAAAATGAGGTAACGCCTATGACACATGGAAGAAGCTCTTAATTTTACCCACATTGATTTGTTTTTGTTAATTAATTACGGAAATACATCCCTCAAATTCCCCCCCTATAATCATGACATTAAAAGGCACTTATTTGAAATTAACAGTAAACCCTTCTCAACTTTAATAACCTAAGCATGCCATGGTACTCATGGTTCATAGTTCCCGTCGAATGGGTTTAACCTTGCCAAGGACAGTTAATATTGACCGAATGATGCACATTAGTGCCAACTATTTTTCTAATCAATACGGTTAGGAATGTATTTCTCTCCTAAAAAATTCTTGTAAGGATTTGTCCTTTGAATTAACCCAACCTCAAGGTTCATGACGACCCTGCAAGTGGTTGTGGGTTGAACTCCTGATAATGTGATGTTAGATGTTATCCAGGATAGCCAACTAGTCGACGATAATGGGGTCACTAGGTAAATAGGTCATCAAAGTTGTTCAAACATGACAATTTCAAAATGCAGGGGCAGCCATATGAGGGCAATGGTAATGTAGCACTTGAAAAGTGACCACCTTTGAAAACGAGGCAATGCTCTATGACAATCACATTTGGACTCAACAAAAGTGAGACCAAAATTTTCAGTTTGGTCATTTTTCATGACCAACCCATGTTATGAAGTAGGAGACCCCAATTAATGTACTTGCACCTCATAATCTTAAATACGGAATTTGCATCTAGTCTATTCTAAACATAGTTGCACCCAATTTTGGACGGAAAATCCTTCAATTGTTTGTTTAATCCTTTTAAGTTTTGAGTAACCAAAACATATTATAACCATCATATTTGTCCATGAACAAACCATCCAATTATTATGGACTCAATCATATGTAGATAAGTTCCATCAAATTCAAAGCTTCAATAAAATTTCACCACAAATGTATATTGTTGATAGTTGAATTTGTTGCACCCACAACAGTAATAAGTACATAGAAGACTCACCTTGAATCAGATGGGCTTTCAAAGCCTGAAGTTTCTTGATTTTCATTTTTTCCCTTCCTCTGCAGAGTAGCAACGATAGACATCTCATCAATATTTGAAAGAACTGGATAGTGTATGGTAGGGCTCCAAGGTGGGGGAATTCCTAAAACAAGGGGTCTAGGTTGAATACAAACCTGCATTTCAGGCCCATTATGTCAATAATCTTAATGCACAACCCTAATGTTGTCATGAGCCTAAACAAAGGTCATAGGAGTGAGAAGAACCATATGCCTACTATCTATTTACCAGGAAAATGCATCTTACCTTAAAGGTGCATTCACACTTGGTCTTAGGTACGCTAGTGTTGAATCCCCTCACATCATGCTAGTCATTTAGGACTTAAACCTACTTATCCTCAAGATTTTATGTTAAGCTAACGTTCACTTAACATTAAGCTATCACCCATTTAACATCGGTGCCACCTAGAATGCCAGCTAGATTTTCAGTTAACATTGACTTAAAATCAAAGTGTGAATGCACCATAAGAAAGTGTAAGAGGCCTCTTGTAAGAGTAAGGTGCCTCTTATTTTTAAGGAGGCAAAGTTATGATTGGATTTCAAGGTGCTGTTCAAATACCTAAATTAGGAAATATGGGTGACTCCATCACAGATGTGTAAGAAGCCATTGGTCGAAGGGGAGTGCCAAAATAACTTTGTCTTTTAATAACATGCAAGTGGTTGGCCAGTTCTACTTTTGAATGCTCGATGGAAATTGCCCTATAATAAATGTGAAGAAGCTACAACCAAAAGATTCTGCAAAATTTGAACCACATTACCTTCAAACCATTTCTAGCCCTCCTGGCTGCCTTTACACCTTGGTTCTTAACGAAGACTTTGAACAGCTCCATGCTTGACTCAGACTTCTGCGCTTCCTCCAGCGACACCGGTGGAATTTCGACTAAGGAGGTTGCTGAGTCGTGGAAGTTCAGGTCTATCTTCTTGCGAGTATAAAAAATTCCAGCATCGTACGCTCGGGCAGCCTCTTGGGCTGTCGTGTACGTCCCCAGCCAAATTGTTTTTCTCCATTTTCTTGGTCGAATCTTGACCAAATACCCTTTCACTCCTGGTCGAACTCGAACACCTCGGAGGGTATCAGGTGAATCAATAAACCCATAACCTTCTCCCATTCTCTTGAGATCGACCTGCGAGCCGGCCAACCACCTGCCACATTCAGGTAAGACTATTTAGTGAACTTGAAAAAACACGCTTGACAGAATTAAAGTGCATTTCTCAGAAAAGAGGCACACAAAGGCATGGCATGCACCCTTAGATCCAGAACATGAAAACAAATATAACGGAACTAAAAGCTTGCACACGCAGAAGAAGAGGGATGCAAAGCT
>Ga0116226_10004372_pt1 | contig 12529 bp, 10 predicted proteins | sample S1TSphfallax_FD_89692 | JGI IMG/M metagenome (GOLD analysis project Ga0116226, IMG submission 89692) | Host-associated microbial communities from peat moss isolated from Minnesota, USA - S1T2_Fa - Sphagnum fallax MG | ecosystem: Host-associated > Plants > Peat moss > Unclassified | place: USA... | reverse complement strand
CGCTCATGCGCATCTACGCCGAGCACGCCACCCTCCTCGACTTCCTCGGCGAAGCCAACATTGCCGCCCCACCCGCCCTCGCCCTTACCGCCAGCTTCGCCATCAACGCGAGCCTTCGCCAGGCCCTCGAAGCCGAAACCTACGACGCCAGCGAGGTCGCCCGTCTCCTCCGCCGCTCCGACATCGACCACGTCACGCTCGACCACCAGCTCCTCAGCTACACCGCCGACAAGCGCATGAAGCGCGCCATGGTCCGCCTCGAAGCCGCGGCCTCCATCCAGACCCCCCAAAACCTCGCCGTCCTCAACGAGACCCTTGCCATCGCCGAAAGCCTGCAGACCCTCCCCATGGAGGTCAACCTCTGGCAGGCGCAGAACATCTGGAACGACCTCCTGCGCCGCTCCGACACCACCTACTGGTCCCGCGAGTGGCGCGAAAACTTCCGGCGCATCGGCCTCGCCCTCAACATCTCCGTAGACGACCTCGTCATCGAACGCAACGTCCGCAGCTTCTAACCATCGAGTCTGTCGAACGTCAACGTTTGTCATTCCCGAAGGGAATCTGCGTTTGCATTTGCTGTTGCCTTTGCTCTTGCCTTTGCTCTTGCTCTTGCTCTTCTTTCTGTCATCCCCACAGGGGATCTGCTTCTCCACCCACCCCTTCCAATCCCACCAAAACAATTGTCGTCCTGCACCACGAAGGACCCGCTTGTCTCCCACCCAGGCGATATCATCGAGCACAAGCATCGCACCCCCCAAATCCCGAATCCCGAATCCCGAATCCCTGGAGAGCTTATGTCCGCCCGCACCGACCTCACCACCCGCGTCCTGGCCGCTAAGCGCCGCCTCCACCTCAAGTGGGCCGACATCGCCACCGCCATCGGCACCACTTCCCCGATCCTCACCACCGCGGCCCTCCTCGGCCAGTTCCCCCTCACCCCGGAAGAAGCCGAACGCGCCGTAACCCTCCTCGAACTCAACCCCGAAGACGCAACCCTCTTGACCGAATCCCCCATGCGCGGCGAAGGCATCACCATGCCCCCCACCGACCCGCTCATCTACCGCTTCTACGAACTCGTCATGAACTTCGGCCCCACCTGGAAGGTCCTCATCGAAGAGGAGTTCGGCGACGGCATCATGAGCGCCATCGACTTCAACATGTCCATCGAACGCGAACCCGACCCCAAGGGCGACCGCGTCAAAATCGCCATGAGCGGCAAGTTTCTACCCTTCAAGCGCTACTGACAAGCAGGCCGGCTACCAGAAGATGTCAACTGCATACAGCCGCACCTTCGCGTCCTTCGAGACAAGCCGCAGGCTCTCGACGTTGGCCTGCGCGATGAGCATGCGGTCAAACGGATCACCATGATGAAAGGGCAGCTTGGCCGCCTCCCGCACATGCTCGATGCTGACCGGCAGAAGCTCGATCTCCCATCTGTCCATAAAGTCGAGGATGCTTTGCAGACTGTGCCCTGGCATGCGCAGACGACCGTTCGCCAAGTTCGTCGATATCTCCCACAGACTGGCGATGCTGACCACCAAACGATTGTCCCTGTCTTCCAGAGCAAGGCTCACACGCGGCGATAGCCGCACGTCATCCTGAATATTCCAGAGGAGCGCGTGCGTATCAAGCAGCAGATTCATGCGTTAGGGTTACTCAGGAAACAGCGTGCTCTCATTGAACAAGCGGGCGACCTCCTCACCGCCCTCCGCCGTGTCCCAATCGTCGGAGTACCAGATCGTTCCTTTGCCGGAACCAACCATCCCCGTACGATCAACCTTCCCCGTGCCGGAGCCAAAGATCTTGATGCCGTCGTACCTCTTGGCCGGCGGAACCAGCGTCAGCTGCACCGAAGCCTTGTTCGGGCGCGCGATCTCCACCACCTGCCCACTCTCCGTGGCGTCAAGCAGCTCTTCGAGATGTGTCTCCGCGTACTGGGCGCTGACCTTCATGGCTTTAGCCTATGCCGGGCCACTGATACCGTCAACGGCAAAGAAGCACTACAAAAAGTCCAACCCCAGATCCAGCGCCCGCACCGAATGCGTCAGCGCCCCCACCGAGATCACATCGACCCCCGCCGCAGCGATCTCCGCAACGCGCTCCAAAGCAACACCGCCCGAAGCCTCCACCAGCGCCCGCCCCGCAACCTGCTGCACCCCAGCGCGCAGATCGGCCAACGAAAAGTTATCCAGCATGATCGTATCGACACCAGCCGCCAAAACGGCCTCGATCTGGTCCAGCCGATCCACCTCAACCTCCACATGCGTCGTATGCGACAGCCGCGCCCGCATCGCCTTCAACGCCGCAGTCACATCGCCAAGCATCGCCAAATGATTGTCCTTCGCCATCACCGCATCCGACAGCGAAAACCGATGATTGAACCCACCCCCACAACGCACCGCATACCGCTCAAACAGCCGCAGCCCAGGCGTCGTCTTGCGAGTATCCACAATCCGAGCCGACGTCCCAGCAACCGCAGCCACATACCGCGCCGTCAGCGTAGCAATCCCGCTCATCCGCTGCACAAAGTTCAACCCCACGCGCTCCGCCGTCAGCAGCCCGCGCGCCGGCCCATCGACGGTCGCCAGCACATCGCCCGCCTCAAACCGCGCACCATCCTGCACCGCGAAGCGGACCACCAACGCCGCATCGGTCAGCTCCATCGCGGCGACAAAAACCTCTGCTCCGCTCAGCACACCAGCCTCGCGCGCCACCAGCCTCGCCGATGCACGAGCCTCCGCCGGAACCAGCGCCTCGGACGTCACATCGCCCCAGGGCGCATCCTCCGCCAGCGCCATCCGCACCACGCGCTCAACCTCCGCAGCACTCAGCCGGGTCAGCATGCAACACCAACCTGCTGCTGCACGACGATCGATTGCGCGAGCGCCTCCTGCGTCTCCGGATAATCCTCCCGAAAGTGCGCCCCGCGCGACTCTCGCCGCGCCAGCGCCGAAGCCACAACGACCCGCGAAAGCTCCAGCAGATTTGCCGTCTCCAGCTCCGCCACATCGCCCTCATCCGCACCGCGCCAAGCGGATAACTGAGCCAGCGCCGCACTCAAACCCTCACCCGTGCGCTCGATCCCGGCCGCGCTCCACATCAGCCGCTGCAGCTTGCGCCGATCCACCTTCACCGCCGAGCGCGCCACCTCAATCTCCAGCGACGTCGCCTCGACCGCAACCTCCGGCCAAGACGCATCGACGCCCTTCTCCAGCAGCAACTCCGCACAACGCCAGGCAAAGACCAGGCTCTCCAGCAGCGAGTTCGAAGCCAGCCGATTCGCTCCATGCACGCCCGTGCAAGCGACCTCGCCGACCGCGAACAGCCCCGGAACCGAAGTCCTTCCCCATACATCCGTCCGAACGCCGCCCATCCAATAGTGCGCCGCCGGCGTCACCGGAATCGGCTCTGCAGCCCAATCCAATCCACGCTCGCGGCAAGCCCGATCAATCGTCGGAAACCGCGTTCGCAAAAACGCCTCACCCAGCCGTGTCGCATCGAGCAGGACCGGCTTCCCATCCTGCGCGGCCATCTGCATCGCGATCCCACGCGCCACCACATCGCGCGGCGCAAGCTCCGCATCCGCATGAAGACTCTGCATAAATCGCCGGCCCTGCGCATCCAGCAGCACCGCTCCATCACCGCGAACGGCCTCCGAGATCAGAAACGTTCCAGGCAGAACCTTCGGCGTCGCTTCGGTCGCCAACGCCGTCGGATGAAACTGATAGAACTCCACATCGGCCAACTGCGCCCCCGCCCGCAGCGCCATCGCGACACCATCGCCCGTCGTCACCTCCGGATTCGTAGTATGCCGATACATCTGCCCAGCGCCGCCGCTCGCCAACACCACCGCATCGGCCATCAATCGCTCGCGCTTGCCATTGCGCCGCACATCCATCCCCACAACGCGCCCGTCGCGCATCACCAGATCGGCCGCAAACGTATGCTCCAGCACGCGCACATTCGCCGCGCGGATCGCCTTCACCAGCGCCAACTCGATACTCAACCCGGTCGCATCGCCGCCCGCATGCAGCACCCGGGCATGCGAGTGAGCCGCCTCCAACCCGCGCGCCAGCTCATCGCCCTGCTGATCGAACGCGACACCCAGCCGAATCAAATCGCGTATCCGCGCCGGCCCTTCCGCACACAGAATCTCCACCGGCCCACGCTGACAAAGCCCCGCTCCGGCCCGCAGCGTATCGGCAATGTGCTCTTCGACCGAGTCGTCCGCGAACATGACCGCCGCAATGCCGCCCTGCGCCCAGCGCGTGTTGCTGTCCGCCAGCCGAGCCTTCGTCACCAGCGTCACCGCATAACCGCGACTCAACTCCAGCGATGCGATCAGCCCGGCGATTCCACTGCCCACCACAATCACGGAAGGCTTCATGCGGCGCTCACCACCGCACCCGGCCTCAAGCTCAGCATCCGCTCCAGCGCCACGCGCGCCGGCACGGCAACGTGCTCCGGAACCGTAATCCGATTCAACACCTCACCGCGCTCCAGCGCCTCCAGCACCCATGCGATGTAGCTCGGATGAATCCGATACATCGTCGAGCACGGGCAGATCACCGAATCCAGACAGAAGATCGTATGCTCCGGATGCTGCTGTGCCAGCCGCTGCACCAGGTTGATCTCGGTGCCGATCGCGAACGTCGAGCCAGCCGGAGCAGCAGCGATCGCCTTCACGATAAAGTCCGTCGAGCCTGATGCATCCGCTGCATCGACCACCTCCATCGGACACTCCGGATGCACGATCACGCGCACGCCCGGATGCCGCGAACGGGCCATCGCAATCTGCTCGACCGTGAACCGCTTATGCACCGAGCAGAAGCCATGCCACAAGATCACCTTGGCCGTCTGCAACGTCGCTTCATCCGTTCCGCCGAGTGGTTTCTGCGGGTCCCAAAGCGGCATCTCGCTCAGCGGAATCCCCATCGCCTTCGCGGTATTGCGGCCCAGATGCTGATCCGGGAAGAAGAGCACCCGCTGCCCGCGCGCGAACGCCCAGCGCAGCACCTCCGCCGCATTGGATGAGGTGCAAACGATCCCCCCGCGCTCCCCACAGAACGCCTTCAGCGCAGCGGACGAGTTCATGTACGTCACCGGAATCACCGGCACGCGGCCATCCGCATCCGGCGCCGTGCCAAACACCTGCTCCATCTGCTCCCAGCAGTCGAGCACCGAGTCCAGATCGGCCATGTCGGCCATCGAGCAGCCGGCCGCCAGGTTCGGCAGAATCACCGCCTGGTTCGCGCCCGAGAGCATGTCGGCCGTCTCGGCCATGAAGTGGACGCCGCAAAAGACAATCGCCTCCGCCTGCGGCCGCGTCTTCGCCGCATTCGCAAGCTGGAACGAGTCCCCCACAAAGTCCGCGTATTGGATCACCTCATCACGCTGATAGAAGTGCCCCAGCATCACCAGCCGCTCGCCCAGCGCATGCTTGGCCGCGCGAATCCGCAGATCGAGCTCGGCGGCGGATGCCTGCCGATACTCCTGCGGCAGCACGCCCTGGCGTGGCGTCGTGGCGGGCGCGACATCAGCCATGGAAGCACCCGGGCCATACGCCGGACCGGCCGCGTCGAACTCCCACGGGGCATCAGCTAGCGCTGTGGAACAAACGCTCTGCGGCTGGGCCGCGCCTTGCCGTTCGCCAATGCGAATCAGCTGGATCTTGGCATCGACAGAAACCAAGCTCGTTGCATCTACGGAGGACACTGGAAACTCCTGGCCGCGCGCCTGATCGTACGCACCTGCTAACCGCCCCTCGTACAGGGTCAGCCGCAGGCGTGAAGCGCGCTGCATTCATCTACCAAGGATACGGCGACGGGCCAGCCCGACGCTACTCGCTGCTTCATCGGATGCAACCTGCGCGACCGGGATTCAGCTCTACTGGATGCCTGCGAGCACCTCAGCCAGATGCTTCGGCCGGGCTTGGCCATTCTGCGTCACCTGCTCGCAACAGCTAAATCCATCGCTCACGATGGTGGTATGTTCGTCAGCCCGGCGGATCGCGGGCAGCAGTATACGCTCGGCGAGCGTCTGCGAGATCGCGAACTTATCTTGCTCGAAACCGAACGGGCCGGCCATGCCGCAGCAGCCCGAATCGAGCAGCTCAACCTCGGCACCGGTCGCGCGCAGCAGTGTCATCTCGTCCTGCATCCCCATCGTCGCGCGCTGATGGCAGTGGCCGTGTACGACGATCTTGCCTTCGACCTGTGGTGGTTGGTAGTGCGGCGCATGGCGCACCAGGAACTCGCTCAGCAAAAGAGTCTGTTCGCGGAGTTTGGACGCGCGGGAATCGTTCGGTAACAGGTTGGTGAGCTCATCGCGGAACACAGCGGCGCAGCTTGGCTCCAGCACGATGATTGGCGTTCCAGCCGCGAGTTGCGGCGCGAGTGCGTCCAGCACCTTCAGCAGATAGGCTTTCGCCGTGTCGAGCATGCCGAAGTCATACAGAGGCCGCCCGCAGCAGAGATGCTGCTTCGGCAGCGTCACATGGAAGCCCGCTTGCTCGAGCACGGTGTGGGCTGCGTGCATCGTCGCAGGGTGCATGTGATTGTTAAACGTGTCGGCCCACAGAAACACCTCGGGCAGCCCCGAGTTTGCCGACGAAGCGCGGCGTGCAGTTCGCGTGTAGGCTCGCGCGAAGCCGGGCAGTGTGCGCTGCGGATGGATGTGCAGTGCCCGCTTCATGCGCCCAGCTAGCATCGGCAATCGTACGAAGAAGTTCGCAAGACCCGGCACCAGCGACGCCAGTCGCGCGGCAACATCGATCCGCCCGAAGGCATAGTGCGAGAGCGGCCTGCGTTGGCCCTCGTAGAAGTGCGACAGAAACTCCGCCTTGTAGCTCGCCATATCGACCGAGACCGGACACTCGCTCTTGCACGCCTTGCACGCGAGGCATAGGTCGAGCGACTCCTTGACCTGCTCGTTCTTCCACTGGTCGTGGAGCACCTCACCCTGCATCAGCTCCCAGAGCAGATGTGCGCGGCCGCGCGTGGAATGCAGCTCCTCGCCGGTCGCCACAAAGCTGGGGCACATGGTTCCGGCGTCGGTCTTGCGGCAGGCGCCAACGCCAACACAGCGCAAAGCAGCGCGCGCCATCGACCCGCCGTCCTCCGCAAACGCGAAGTGCGTCGCTGGCTCCCAGGGCTTGTAGTCCGCGCCGAGCCGCAGATCTTCATGGGGTTCGTGCGCGTCGATCAATTTTCCGGGGTTGAGCATCCCGTCCGGGTCCCACAGCTTCTTGAAGCTGCGAAACGCTTCCATGAGCGCGGGCGGATACATCTTGCTGAGCAGCGCACCGCGCGCCTGCCCGTCGCCATGTTCTCCGGAGATGGAGCCACCGTGCGCAACGGCGATCTCCGCCGCACGATCGATGAAGCTGCGGAACGCAAGGATGCCCGCCGCGCTCTCGAGGTCGAAGTTGTGCCGCATATGCACACAGCCCTGGCCGAAGTGTCCGTACATCGGGCTGCTATAGCCAAACTCGTCCATCAGCGCCGTGATGGCGCGCAGATACGACCCGAGCCGCGCGGGATCGACCGCCGCGTCCTCCCAGCCCTCCCAGCCCGTGCCCTTGCCGGGCACAAAAGCCGTGGCACCGAGCGCGGCCTCGCGAATGCCCCACACGCGCTTGGCTTCGGCGCCGGTATAGATGCGAACGCCGGCCACGGTCCCAAAGTGTTCCATCGATGCAGCAAACGCCGAGGCCTGCGCGTCCGCGTCAGCTTGCGAGATACCGCCGAACTCGGCGAGCAGGAAGCCTTCGCCGGTGGGCAGCAGGTCGAGATCATGCAGCAACTTGCCCTTGCTCCGCAGAGCGCCGGTCAACCTCGCGTCGAAGCCCTCCAGCCCGATGAGCCGGTGCTGCAGCATCATAGGCACTGCATCCGCGGCGACAAAGATGTCCGCAAATCCGACGCCGACCAGCGTGCGGAACTGCGGGCTGCGCACCAGACGCAGCGTAGCGCCCAGCACGATGGCGCAGGTGCCCTCGCTGCCCACCAGCGACCGCGCCACATGGAAGCCGCTCTCCGGCAGCAGCTCATCCAGGTTGTAGCCCGAGACCCGCCGTGGAATCTTCGGGAAGTCGCGCCGCACAAGCTCGCCGTACGCTTCGCGCAGCTGCTGCAGCCCCGCATAGATCGCACCTTCGCGACCGCCTGCTGCGATCTTCGCGGCGAGCTCAGCCTCGTCGTTGGCAGCCACGCGCATGCGCGTGCCGTCGTAGAGCAGCAGGTCGAGCGACTCGATGTTATCGACGGTCTTGCCGCCCATCAGGCCATGCACGCCGCAGGAGTTGTTGCCGATCATGCCGCCGAGCGTGCAGCGGCTGTGCGTCGCGGGATCGGGCGCGAAGGTCAGCTCAAATGCTTCGGCGGCCTCGCGCACGCGGTCCAGCACCGCTCCCGGCTGCACGTGCACCGTCTGCGCGACGGGATCGACAGCGCCGATGCGGTGCATGTACTTCGAGAAGTCGAGCACGACCGCCACATTGCAGCCCTGCCCGGCGAGGCTGGTACCGGCACCGCGTGCCAGCACGGGAGCTTGAAAACTACGGCACACAGCAACCGCAGCGATGACGTCTTCCTCATCGCGCGGTACCACCAGGCCAATCGGGATCTGCCGATAGTTCGAGGCATCCGTCGCGTAGAGCGCGCGAGACGCGGCATCGAAGCGCACCTCGCCGCGCACCGCCCGGCGCAGCGCTGCCTCCAGCTCCGCGGCAGCATCGAAGCGCTCGCTCGAACGCGCGTGTGAGCTCGGCAATACGACAAACGGGGACGCTGCGATCTCTTCGTAAATCTTCATCGGTCTACAGCATCGTAGCCGGTTTGCCCCTAGGTCAGCGACCGGTCCAGGTGGACGTAGCCACCGTCGACCACCATGTGTTGACCGGTCGTATGCCCGCTCTGCTTGTTCGAGAGCAGAAAGACGGTCATCGCCGCGATCTCCGCGCCTTCGGTCATGCGACGGCCCAGCGGGATACGGCTGGTGATCTTGTTCAACTCTGCCTCGGGATCAGGCAGGCGATCCAGCCAGCGCTTGTAGAGCGGCGTGAGGACCTCCGCCGGCAGAATGGAGTTCACGCGCATGCCGAACGGTAGCAGCTCCGCCGCCCACTCGCGGGTGAGTGCCAGCTGCGCACCCTTGGCCGCCGCGTAGGCGGACGTTCCTCCCTGCCCCGTTAGCGCGACCTTCGAGCTGATGTTGACGATCGACCCACACGACTCCTTCAGCATTGGCAGCGCGTAATGCGCCATCGCGTAGTAGTGCACCAGGTTCTGCTTCAGGCTTTCCAGAAAGCGCTCCGGATCGCCGCTGGCCAGGCCGACGCCGTCGTTGACGCCAGCGTTGTTCACCAGGCCGTCCAGGCGGCCGTGCTTCTGCTGCACATACTCCACCGCGCGGCGGCACTGCTCGGGGTCGCCCAGGTGGGTCTCGATAAAGTCACAGGGAAGGCTCTTGCTCTGCATCTCCGCCAAAAAGTTCTTCACGTTGTCGGAGGCGCGGCTGACCACCACGACCACGGCACCCTCATCCAGACAGGCGCGCGAGACACCCTCGCCGATACCCGCGCCGCCGCCGGTGACAGCAATCACTCGATCTTTCAGATCCAGATCCACAAAATCTCCACAAATGTTCCGCAGCTTTAACGCAGGTTGAAGAAGCCGCCGTCGATCGGGTAGTCCACGCCGGTCAAGAACGATGCCTCATCCGAGCAAAGATAGAGTGCCAGCGAAGCAATCTCATCCGGCCGCCCCATCCTACCGATGGGCTGCGACTTGGCGAGCCCGGCCATCTTCTCTGCCTCCTGGCCTGGATAGTTCTTGGCCAGAAAGCCGTCGACAAACGGCGTATGCACACGTGCCGGCGAGATGCAGTTGCAGCGAATGCCGCGCGCGATGTAATCCTTCGCGACGGACAAGGTCATCGCCAACACAGCACCCTTCGTCATGGAGTACGCAAAGCGGTCGCTCAACCCGGCAGTCGCCGCAATCGAAGCGAGGTTCACCATGACGCCAGAGCCCTGCGCCAGCATCGGTCCAAGGGCGTACTTCATGCACAGATAGGTCCCGCGCACGTTCACCGCGTACAGCCTGTCCATATCTGCCGGCGTCGTCGATTCCAGGCTGCCTACATGGGCGATGCCGGCGCAGTTGACGAGGATATCCACCCGAGTCCCGATCGCGTCGAAGGCCGCGACGACGCTCTCCTCACTGCTCACATCGCACGCGAAGCCCAGGGCATTGGCGCCGGTCTCAGCCGACAGAGCCTTCGCCGCTTCGGTCACCCGCTCCAGGTTGAGATCGACCATCGCGACCGCGGCACCGTTCCGTGCAAAGGTCTGCGCGATCGCCAACCCAATACCGCTTGCGGCCCCGGTGATCACAGCGCGCCTTCCGTTGAGTTCGAACACCCGTCGCCTCTCCCTCGCACGGCCTGCAACCCGCAGGACTGCTTCGTTCTGAGTTGTACTGAGGTACGGCCCATACTGTCAAATATAAAATTGAGCGTGCACATGCAAAACACACTTGGCGCGGGGCGCTGGAAAGCGTGCGCAATGATTTCCTTGTGCAAGTAGCTTTTCATTGACGAAAAACTGAATGGCAGCCTAGAATCTCACTGTCACGGCGAGCCGACTCCACCCGGCTGATTCGCCGGCTGCTCGTGGAAGGACATGATTTGAAGCCCGTTACGATCGCCAACGTCCGCATCATCGACCTGCGCTTTCCGACATCGCGCGAGCAGATCGGCTCGGACGCCGTGAACAAGGACCCGGACTACTCGGCTGCCTACTGCATCCTCGAGACCGACGCGGGTGTGTCGGGCCATGGCCTTACGTTTACGCTCGGCCGTGGAACACAGCTGGTCGTGGGTGCGCTGGAGTACCTGGCCGCGAACGTCCGCAACCGCACGCTGGACTCCATCACCGCCGACCTGGGAGCGTTCTTTCTGGAGGTCACCGGCGATACGCAGTTCCGCTGGCTCGGCCCGGAGAAGGGCGTCATCCACCTCGCCTGCGCCGCGCTGATCAACGCCGTCTGGGACCTCTACGCCAAGGTCGAGGGCAAGCCGCTGTGGAAGCTGCTGGCCGACATGACGCCCGAGCAGATCGTCGCCTGCATCGACTTCCGCTACATCTCCGACGCGCTGACTCGCGACGAAGCTCTTGAGATCCTGCGCCGCGGCAAGCATGGCCAGGCCGAACGGCTCGCCCAGCTGGAGACCACCGGCTACCCCGCCTATACGACCTCCGCCGGATGGTTCGGCTACAGCGAAGAGAAGATTCGCCGCCTGTGCGACGAAGGCCTGGCCGACGGCTGGACGCACTTCAAGTTGAAGGTGGGTGGCGATGCGGCGGACGACCTTCGGCGCGCCCGCATCATGCGCGACGCGATCGGCCCGCACAATCGGATGATGGTGGACGCGAACCAGAAGTGGGGCGTCGCTCAAGCCATCGAGCGCACGCTGCAGCTCGCCGAAGTAAACCCCTGGTGGATGGAAGAGCCCACCAGCCCGGACGACATCCTGGGCCACGCGCGCATCCGCCGCGAGGCTGCGCCGACGCGTATCGCGACCGGCGAGCACTGCCACAACGCCATCATGTTCAAGCAGCTGTTGCAGGCTGGGTCCATCGACGTCTGCCAGATCGACAGCTGCCGCGTGGCGGGGGTGAATGAGAACCTCGCCATCATCCTGATGGCCGCGAAGTTCGGTGTGCCGGTCTGCCCGCACGCCGGCGGCGTCGGTCTCTGCGAGTACGTGCAGCATCTCTCGATCTTCGACTTCCTCGCCGTCTCCTGCTCGCTGGAGGACCGCGTGATCGAGTACGTCGACCATCTGCACGAGCACTTCCTGAACCCCGTCGTGATCCGCAACGGGCACTACATGGTTCCCCACGCAGCCGGGTATAGCATTGAGATTCTGCCCGCGACGCTGGAGCAGTACAGCTTTCCCGACGGCACGGTTTGGACCGGCGCGGCAGAGGAGATCAGCGCATGAAGTTTGTCTCATTCAAGATGGCCGATGGCCCGGTCCGCGGCGGTGTGTTGCAGGGCGAAACGATTCTCCCGCTACCGGCCACAGGCCATGATGACGTACTCGCCTACATCGCCGGCGGCAGCACAACGCCGAGTCTCGGCGAGCCTATCCCGCTGCACGCAGTCACGGTGCTTGCTCCGCTGCTGCATCCGCCACGCATCTTCGGCGTCGGTCTGAACTACATCGAGCACGCTGCCGAGTCGAAGATGAAGGTGCAGGCCGTTCCGACGGTCTTTATGAAGCTCGGCAGCTCCATCACCGGCCCCGACACCGACGTGCTGCTGCCGCCCGACGCGACACAGCCCGACTACGAGGCTGAGCTCGCGGTCGTCATCGGCAAGGGCGGCCACCGCATCGCGGCTGCTGACTGGGAAGATCACGTCTTCGGCTACACGATCTGCAACGACATCAGCGCGCGTGGCGTGCAACTGGCCACGTCGCAGTGGACGCTCGGCAAGAGCTACCCGACCTTCACGCCGCT
>Ga0116226_10004371_pt1 | contig 12530 bp, 9 predicted proteins | sample S1TSphfallax_FD_89692 | JGI IMG/M metagenome (GOLD analysis project Ga0116226, IMG submission 89692) | Host-associated microbial communities from peat moss isolated from Minnesota, USA - S1T2_Fa - Sphagnum fallax MG | ecosystem: Host-associated > Plants > Peat moss > Unclassified | place: USA... | reverse complement strand
TGCCGCGCCCGGCGCGGCGGACCTGCGGGCATGGCTGGAATCATTCCTGCGGTACGGATTCATCATTTTCAGCGGCGTGCCGCGCGAGCATCACGCGGTGCTGAAGGCCGCCCTCGTGTTCGGATTCGCCCGCGAGACCAATTTCGGTACCGTGTTCGACGTGCGTTCCGTGCCCCACGCGACCGACCTTGCCTACACGGCCGTGCACCTCGACCCGCATACCGACAATCCCTACCGATCGCCGGTGCCTGGCGTACAGCTGCTGCATTGTCTGGCGAACGAGACCACCGGCGGCCTGTCTACGCTGGTCGATGGCTATGCCGTGGCGGAGGCGCTCAGAGAGCGCGACCCCGATGCATTTCGGGTACTGACCACGACGCCCGTCCGATTTCGGTATCGGGATGCGGTCACCGAGCTTACGGCCAGTGCGCCGCCCATTGAGCTCGACGTGAGCGGCCGCGTGAAGACGATTCATTTCAGTCCGCGGCTCGATTTCGTACCCTTGTTCGCGCCGGAGAAGCTCTCGGCCTACTACCGCGCGCGGCAGGTGTTCGATCATTTACTGCGGACCCCGGAATTCGAGATCCGCTTCCTGCTGAACGCCGGAGATCTGGTAATGTTCGACAACTGCCGCCTGCTGCACGGTAGGACGAGCTTCGACCCGCAGGAGGGCCTGCGTCATCTTCAAGGCTGCTACATCGACATCGATGGACCGCGCAGCCTGTACCGGGTATTGCGACGTCAACAGTCCACGCCAGAAGGGGTAGAGTCATGAACCGCATCGTGAGTTTCCGCCGCATGGAAGACGGCACGCGCGAGGACTACGAACTGCTCGACCGGTCGGAACGGGAATATGCGCTGGGCTTGCCCGATAGCATTCTGACGGCGCTGCGGAAGCTCGATCATTCGCTCGAAGGCTACCCGGTCAGCCGCTTGGGTCATTCGCTGCAGGCGGCGACGCGCGCGCTCAAGGACGGGGCGGACGACGAACTCATCGTCGCGGCACTGATTCATGATGTCGGGGATGAACTCGCCCCTTACAACCATGCCGAAATGGCGGCCGCGATCATTCGGCCCTACGTGCGACCCGAGGTGTCGTGGATTGTTGAGCAGCACGGGCTGTTCCAGAACTACTATTACGTGCATCACATGGGCGGCAACCGAAACGCCCGCGATCGATTCCGCGACCATCCGTGGTTCGAGGCCTGCAGGAGCTTTTGCGCGAATTGGGACCAATGCTCTTTCGATCCGGATTACCCGACCGAGCCGCTATCGACGTTCGAACCGCTCGTGCGGGAGATCTTCTCGCGTTCCGCACATGATGCGCGTTACGTGGCAAGCGTGCAGGAGCCGGTCTGACCGACTCGCCTGGCCGCGCGCGGCCCGGCTACGCTCAGTGCTGCGCCATTTGCGCATCGATGACGCGGCGCCGCTCGGAACGGCGCATGACGTAGCCTGCGACCAGCACACATGCCCCGACGAGGCAGATGATGAGGCTGGCGAGTGCGTTGACGTCGGGGCTCACGCCGAGTTTGACCTTCGAGAAGATGACCATGGGCAGCGTGCTCGCGCCCGGGCCCGACACGAAGCTCGAAATGACGAGATCATCGAGCGACAGTGTGAAGCTCAAGAGCCAGCTCGAGGCCAGCGCCGGCGCGATGCCCGGCAAAGTGGTGTCGATGAAGGCGCGCACCGGCCCCGATCCGAGATCCATGGCCGCCTCCTCGAGCGAACGATCGGCGCTCTGCAGCCGAGATTGCACGGTGATCGTGACGTAGGCCGTGCAAAAGGCGACATGGGCGATCACGATGGTGACGAAGCCCCGGTGCGGCCAGCCGAATAGATGCAGCATCGAGACGAAAAGCAGCAGCTGCGTGATGCCCGTGATGATTTCCGGCATCACGAGCGGCGCGTTCACCATCCCGGTCAGCAGCAGCCGGCCGCGAAATAGCTTGAATCGCACCAGTGAGATGGCTGCGAGCGTGCCAAGGATGACGGCCACCGTCGAGACAACCACGCCAATTTGGAGCGACAGCCAGGCGGCATCGAGAATCTGGTCGTTGTGAACCAACTGGACATACCAGTGCGTCGAGAATCCGCCCCAGACACTCACGAGCGACGAGGCGTTGAAGGAGTAAGCGATCAGCACGAGAATCGGCACGTACAGAATGCCGATGCCGAGGCACAGGATGGTCATCAGCAGCGGCGAGGCGCGATCGGGCACGCTCACGCTTCCAGCTGTTTGGTACTGTAGTGCTGGTACAGGGCGATGGGCCCGACCAGCAGCACCAAAAAGGCGATGGCGACGGCTGACGCCACGGGCCAATCCCGGTTGCCGAAGAACTCGTCCCACAAAACTCGACCGATCATCAGATTGTCCGGACCCCCGAGCAATGTGGGTATGACGAACTCGCCGATCGCCGGGATGAAGACCAGCATCGAGCCCGCGATGATGCCGGGCATGGACAAGGGCAGGGTGACGTCGACGAAGGCCCGCCACGGCGCACTACCGAGATCGGCGGCGGCCTCGAGCAGCGAATGGTCGAGTTTCTCCAACGTCGCGAACAGCGGCAGCACCATGAAGGGCAGGTAGGAATAGATGATGCCGAGATACACCGCGAACGTGGTGCGCATGATCTGCAGGGGGTGATGTATGACGCCGAGCCAGAGCAGCGCGGAATTCAACAGACCGGTCTCGCGAATGATGCCCTCCAGCGCGTAGACCCGCAGCAGGAAAGACGTCCAGAACGGCAGAATGATGACGAGCAGCAGAATGTTTTGCGCGGTCTTCGAGCTGCGGGCGATCGCATAGGCCATGGGATAGCCCAACGCCAAACAGATCAACGTGGAAAAAAAGGCTGTCTTGATCGAATATAGATAGGAAAGGCCATACACTTCGTCCGTGAACAGATACTTGAAATTGCCCGGATTGAGCGTCAGCTGCACATGCCAGTCCGGGCTCATCGACACGATGTCGGTGAACGGCGGCACGTGGACCGCCGTGTCGGCGAGACTGATTTTCAGCGCGAATCCGAACGGGATCAAAAAGAACACGAGCAGATACAACAGCGGCGGCAAGATGATGACCCACTTGCCATGCCGTTTCATCCAGAGTGTTGCCGCGCCCTTCATTGCGACTATCGTAGCGTGAGTGCACCAAAAAAAAAGCCTAAATCGCCTGCCGCGCCTCGTGCACGCATAGGGCGGGGTCGGCAGCGCCAGCGTCTCATCGACGCCTGCATATCCGCGCTGCATCTCTACGGTCCGTCGCGGACCACCGTGGAGAAGGTCGTGGCGATCGCCAAAATGTCCCCGGGCATCGTGCGGTTCTATTTCGATTCGAAAGCGGCCATGCTGGTCGCATCACTGCAATTCCTGGCTGCCGAATTCGAAGAAAAAGTGCTGATGCCCGTCGCCAAACTCAAGGCCACCCCGACCATCGCCCTGCGATCCTTGGTCGAGCTGTATTTCGATCCGCAGATCGCCAGCACTCGCAAGGTTTCGGTGTGGTATGCATTCTGGGGTGAGGCCAGTTCCCGGCAGGAATACTACGACATTTGCGGACAGAAGGATGAGAGCTTCGCGCTGTTGGTGCGCGAACTGATCGAGGCCCTGATCGCCGAGAGCTCGCAAGTCCATTTGGATGCGGACGCCATCGCGCTCGGCCTCATCGGTGCACTCGAAATCCTGTGGCAAGAGATCGCATTCCAAAGCGAGCGCGATCTAGACCGGGACGGTTACCGACGGCGGGGCATGGCCTTCTTGAGCTCGATCTTTCCGAGCAGCTTCGGTGCCGGCACCGTGCGGGTCGATGTGCCGTCGGTGCATATACCGCGGCGACTGGCCGGCTGGGCGTACTGCGATGCGGGTATCTTTGCGCTGGAGCGCGACCGGCTGTTGCGCGGCGCTTGGATGGTCGTGGGTCACGAATCCCAGCTGGCGCGAGTCGGCGAGTATTTGACGCTCGACATCGGTGTCGAGCGCGTGCTCGTCGTGCGCGACGCCGCCGGTGCGCTGCATGGGCTACGCAACAGTTGCCCTCAATCGCCGCATGCCGTCGTTGCGGCCCCGTGCGGACGGTTCGACCATGCAATCGAGTGCCGGCAGCATGGGCGAAGCTTTGCGCTGGACGGGCACGACAGCGGCGCGCCCGATTCGGTTGGTATGCTGGCCTTGGATCTGCGCTCGATGGGCGGACTCATTTTCGTAAGGTCGCCCGCCGCCGCGCCCCACGCGCTTGAGGTGGACGCTGCCAGCTGGTTGGATCTACCGCCGGGCACGGTGCTGATCGACCGCCCGGTCGACGTGACCGTCGCGGCGGATTGGAAGGTCGTGGCCGAGCTTTGGCTGGAAACGGTGCCGCTCGAGACTCGGCTCGAGACGAGATCCGGCGCGGCACCCCTGCTGCGGTGGAGCGAGCCGCTCGGGCGCTACTCGGGCTGGAGCACGAACCGTTATCAGCGGCTCGTCGGCTGTCTGCCCGCCACGACCTGGCATCGATACTTCCTGGCGCCGAATCAACTGATAGAGCGGCGCCCCGATGGCCTGTCGGTGCTGCAAGTGCTGGCGACCGCGCCGGGTCGCTGCCTGCTGCGGCGGTTCGATTGCACGGTCTTGGCGCCCGATGCCGGCGCGGCGCGCGCGGCGCAATACCTTGCACGGCGCATCGGCACGCATATGCGCCAGGCCACCGTGGCCATGGCGGAATCCATTCAAAAGGGCCGGCTGCAATTCGGCTATGACCTTGCGACCGCTGGTTCCCTGGCGCCGGGCATAGCATGGTTTCGAGATTACCTGGTGGCTCGCGTGCCGGCGCTCGCGTCAGATCGACCGCCGTGAATTTTTCTTTATACTGTCGCCCTCGATCGATATTTTAAATCGGAGAAGTTCGCATGACATTGGCCTCACTGAGCCTCGGCGATTGGCACACGCGCGCGACCAAGCTGCGTTTTGAGACCGGGCATTTCATCGACGGCCAACACGTCGATTCGTTGGCGAAGGGCCGCTTCACGGTGACGAACCCGGCGACGGCGACACCGCTGTGTGAAGTCAGTGCCGGTACCGCCGCGGACATCGATGTTGCGGTCGCGTCGGCCAAGCGCGCGTTTACGTCGCGCGTATGGAGTCGCATGGCGCCGCGTGACCGCATGGCCATTCTCGCGTCGTATGCTCGGCTCATCGAGGCCAATGCCGAGCGCTTCGCCATTCTCGACACGTTATGCATGGGTAAACCCATCAGCGACATGGTCAACATCGATGTGCCGTCGGCCGCCAAGAATTTCGCGTATTTCGGCGAACTCATCGACAAGATCGACGGCAGCGTGACCGCAACCGCCCAAGACGCCTTTCATTATATTTTGCGCGAACCGCTCGGCGTGGTCGGATGCATCGTCCCCTGGAACTATCCATTGTTGATGGCGGCATGGAAGGTCGCTCCGGCGTTGGCCGCGGGCAATTCAGTCGTGTTGAAGCCCGCGGAACAATCACCGCTGTCCGCATTGCTGATGGCGGAACTGTTCATCGAGGCGGGAGGCCCCCCGGGCGTGTTCAACGTCGTCAATGGGCTGGGCGAGGCTGCGGGCGCGGCGCTGGCCCTGCATATGGACGTCGCGAAGATCGCCTTCACCGGCTCCACCGAAATCGGCAAACAGATGCTGATTTACGCTGGGCAATCCAACATGAAGCGCGTCGCCCTGGAATGCGGCGGTAAGACCCCGCAGATCTTCCTTGCCGACATGCCGGACCTGGATACGGCCGTGACCTACGCGATCAACGGCATCTACGGCAACATGGGCGAGGTGTGCAACGCCGGCTCCCGGCTGTTGATCGACAAGCCGATCGCGAAGGAATTCATCGCGCGCTTCATCGAGAAGGGGAAAACCTTGTATCGTGCCGGCGACCCGTTCGATCCGGCCACTAACTTAGGACCTCTGGTCACGGCGTCGCATCAGGCCCGCGTGTTGAGTTACATCAGCCGCGGGAAGTCCGAGGGGGCACGCCTGGAATTCGGCGGAACGGCTCCCGATCTGCCGGGGTGCTACGTCAATCCGACTCTGTTCACGGGCGTCAACAACCGGATGACCATCGCGCAGGAGGAGATCTTCGGACCGGTCGCCGCGGCGATCGAGATCGACGGCATTGCGGAGGCGCTGCGCGTGGCCAACGATTCGATTTATGGGCTGGCTGCATCGGTTTGGACGCGAGATCTGACGACGGCTCACAAGACCATTCGCGACCTGGAGGCGGGCGTCATTTGGGTGAACTGTTTCGATCACGGCGACATGACCCAGCCGTTCGGTGGCTACAAGCAGTCCGGGCACGGTCGCGACAAATGCCTCGAGAGCCTGATCTCGTACACACAGACGAAGTCGGCATGGATCAATCTCGGCTGACCCTGCACGGTTGACGGCCAACCGCTCGCCGCTAACGGCGTGAGGTGGCAATCCAGCCGTTGATCTTCGACTCGAGCACCGTCATCGGCAACGCGCCCGAGTCGAGTACCTCGGCATGGAAGGCGCCCGCGTCGAATTGCGGCCCAAGGGCATGTTCGGCCTGGGTTCGGAGGCGCTGGATGGTGAGTTGCCCCACCTTGTATGCGAGCGCCTGACTCGGATTCGCAATGTAGCGCTCCACTTCCGCGGTGACATCCGTGAGGCTCATGGCCGAATTGTCGAGCATGTAGGCGATCGCCCGCTCACGACTCCATCCTTCCGCGTGAATGCCGGTGTCGACGACGAGTCGCATGGCGCGCAGCATCTCGTCGTTCAAATGGCCGAAGAGCTGATACGGATCGGTGTACATGCCGAGTTCCTTGCCGAGGCTCTCCGCATAGAGCGCCCAGCCTTCCACATAGGCAGTGTTGCCGCCGAACCGCTGAAATGCCGGCAACGCCATGTTCTCCTGTGCCAGGCTCATCTGGAAATGATGACCCGGGATGCCTTCATGGAGGAACAGCGTCTCGAACCCGAACGTGAAACGCGACGGCAAGTCGTATGCGTTGTAGTAGAAGATACCCGGTCGCGATCCGTCAGGCGTACCCACCTCGTAGGATCCGCCGGCTTCAGTCTTCTCTTTGTAGGCCGGTACGGGACGAATTTCGAGCGACGCCTTCGGCACGACTTTGAAGTCCTTCGGTACCGCCGCCGACACCCGCTTGTCGATGGCGATGAAGGCGTCGCGCATGGCCGCGCGTGACGCCGGCGCAAACTTCGGGTCGGTGCGCAGCGAGTTCGCGAACTCCTTGAGCGTGCCCTTGTAGCCGACGCTCGCCTTGACCGTGTCCATTGCCTCGCGGATGCGCGCCACTTCGGACAGCCCGAGCGCATGGATGGCTTCCGGAGTCATGTCGGTCGTCGTGGTGCTCGCGACCAGATACCGATACAGAGCCGCGCCGCCCGGTATTTGACTCAGCCCGACGGTCTCGGTGGCGTGCGGTAGATAATCCCGCGCGATGTAATCGCGCAGCCGTTCATGCGCAGGTATGAGTTGGTCCCGTATGAATGCCGCGTAGGCGGCTGTCAGCCGAGCGCGGTCGGCGGCTGGCACGGCATCGGGAAATTGCTTGACCGGCCTGTAGAAAGTCGATCCCTCGATTCCCTCCGCGATCAGCGCATCGAGTTGCGCGACGACGTTGACCATGACGAGCTTGGGATTCGTGACGCCGTCGGCAACGCCTTGTTTCATTCTCCCGATGGATCGATCGAGGAGCACGACGTAACCACTCAGACGTTTCAAGTTGTTGTCGTAATCGGCAACCGTCTTGAAAGGCGCGATTCCTTCGCCGGAGGCCATGTCGGGAACATAGGTCTGCGGACCCGAGAAATGATCGATCGGGCGTTCGATCCGGGTCTTGAGCAGCGCCGGGTCGAGGCCCTTCAGGTCATCGCGGCGCTGAAACTCGAAAACGTCGTAACTGATGCGATCGGCGGCGCTCAAGCTGCCGCGATCGATGCTCTTGAGCGCGCCGAGATCGGCCTCTGCAGCCGCTCTCTCGGCGGAAAAATAGGCATCCGAGATGTAGTCGCCGAATCGGTCCGCGTAGCGCGGATCACCGCGTCCCAGCGCCTGGATGGGATTGCGCTCTAGGCTGGCTTCATCGCTCGCGGCGAATAAGGCACGCAACCGAACCCCAGGGTCGTAAGGTTGGACGGCTGGCAGGGCGGATGGCAGGGCCGTGTGGAAGAAACCGGCCGCAATCGCCAGCACGCCCACGGCCATGGTGGCCCACGATGCATTGACCATCCTCTACCTCGGGCAAACCGCCATCATACCGTGCTCTCGGGCTGCCGCGGGGTTAGGGGTTGCCGCGGGGGGTCAGCCGGGTTGCCGCCCGAAAACCGCAGGCGCATTCGGCAGGCGAAACTCGGGAATTCGGGCACGCAGCAACGCGTGGAACTCCAACACCGAATTCTCGAGTTTGGACAGGGGGCCCGGCCGGTAGCTGCTCGATTCGAGCCCGCGCTGCACACGCTCGCACAGCCATCGATCCTCATCGTTGACGGACGCGTTGATGCGGTTGCTGAGGAAGCGGGCCGCGCGCAGTTCGGGCGTGATGCCCGGCAAGCCGAACAGGCCGCTGCGAATGATGCATTTGCCGGGTCCGGCGGGCAGGACCTGGAAGAAATCCATCTGATCCGGATAGACATCGATGCCGAGATTCGGTAGCGCGCTGTAGAATCTCCAACAGCGACGGAGCTCCTCGGGCAGATGGGTGGCGGCGCGGCCGATCAGGGACTGATACAGGCCCTCGGTCCAGCGTGACGAGCGCTTCTCGCGCAGCCAGCTCAAACCGCGGGCGACGCCGGGCACGGAGGCGCTATCGTCGTAGTCCGGCGTGAACATCCGGAACAAACCGGGATGCCCGATCGGCACGTGATAGGATTCGAGGTAGTTGTCCATGGCGATCTTCCAATCGACCGGCCACACCTCCGACGTGATGGCGCCCAATGGCACCATCTCTTCGCAGCGATAGGGTTTGAGCTCGTCGCCGAGCTTGCCCCAAGTGGTGGCGACCGGCGGTGGCGGGCCACCGCGGTCGGGCGCGGCCAGGCACACGAACACGAAGCCAAACGCGATGTCGACGGGCACGGACCGTAGACCATGCTCGCTTCGATCGAGACCCGGGAAACTCTCGCGCAGCGGCATGCCGATCAGGCCGCCGTCATGGCGGTAGGTCCAGCCGTGATAGGGGCAGGTGATCGTTGCAGGGCAATTACCCGCCCCATCGAGCAGCCGCGCCCCACGGTGACGACAGACATTGTGAAACGCACCGATGGCCCCGTCACGATCGCGAATCACGAGCACGCTCTCGGGACCCATGTCGAAGGTTTCGTAGTCCCCCGCCTTGGGGATGGAGTTCACATGGCAGACGATCTGCCAGCTCGGCAGCAGGATGCGCTCATGTTCCAGTCGCGTCATCTCCGGGTGGTTGTAGACCCAAGCCGGCAATGCATGTGGACGAACCGAGTCCGCCACGTCGAAATCCGCGATGGTAAGGGTGTTCATGGCGGCTCCGCCGTGACTATATGATCGTTTAATCTACTGCAGATCCCCGAGAGTTGGCAAGTTGGGGCATGAAAACTGCGAATGTTCGACAAAATAAGGCTGTACAGCGCCTCATAACGGTGCCGGGCTGCGTGCGCTGTGCACTGAATTATATAGTCGTATAAAAACTCTGGACGCTCCTCGGCTGGCGGTGATAGCGTCGCTTGCGAGTCACATGCTATCGTCGATGCCTCGCCGGAACACTCAAGCGCGCATGATTTCCAACCAGCAAAAGTCTAGCGCCGACCGACCGTGGCTCGATCCCGACGCCACGCCGCAGATCGTCATCGAAAGCATCAACAAATCGTTCGGTGGTTTCACGGCCGTGGACGGCGTCAACTTGCGAATCTATAAAGGCGAGATGTTCGCGCTCGTCGGCGCCTCCGGCTGTGGGAAGACCACGTTGCTGCGGATGCTCGCCGGTTTTGCGACGCCGACCGGGGGCCGCATCCTCATCGAAGGCGCGGACATGACGTCGGTGGCGCCGCATGAACGGCCCGTGAACATGATGTTCCAGTCATACGCGTTGTTTCCGCACATGACCGTCGAACAGAACGTGGGCTACGGGCTGCGCCGCATGGCGCTCGATGGCGCAGTCAAGACCCGTCGCATCGCGGATGCCCTCGAGATGGTGCAGCTCGGGCCCATGGCCAAGCGCAAGCCGCATCAATTGTCGGGCGGTCAGCGCCAGCGCGTGGCGCTCGCGCGCGCATTGATCCGTCGACCCAAAGTGTTGCTGCTGGATGAACCTTTGAGCGCGCTCGACAAGAAGCTGCGCGAGCAGACACAGTTCGAACTGATGAACATTCAGGCGCAGGTCGGCATCACGTTCGTGTTCGTCACGCACGATCAAGACGAGGCGATGGCATTGTCCACGCGCATCGCGGTGATGAACCGCGGCCAGGTGCTGCAGGTCGGGACGCCCTCGGAGATATACGAGTTTCCGCAAAGCCGGTTCGTCGCCGACTTCATCGGCACCACCAACCTGTTCGAAGGCACGGTCAGCGGCAACCAGCCGGGGCACGTGGTCGTGCAAAGCGCCGAGGCCGGATGCGAGCTCATCGTGGATGAGACCGGGCGGTTCGGCAGCGGCCAGCGCGTCTGGGTCGCGCTGCGTCCGGAGAAGATTCGACTGAGCAAGGAGCCATTGCCCGGCCGCCAGGCCAACCAGATCAAAGGTATGGTCTGGGAGCTCGGCTACCTAGGGAATCGATCCACCTATCGCATCAAGACCGAAACGGGGAAGCTCGTGACGGTCTTTGCGCAAAATGAGCGGCGCACGTCGGAATGGTCCATAGATTGGAGCGACGAAGTGTATCTGAGCTGGACCGCGAACTGCGCCGTGGTATTGCATCAATGAGTCGGCCGCTGCTTAAGTTGACCGTCTTTGCCGCGTTGATATTGTCGCTGGCGCTGGTGGCCGGCGGGTCCGCTTCTGCGGGCACGATGAAAACCCGGACGGTGGTGCTGATCGTCAGCGATGGCTTGCGCTGGCAGGAGGTCTTCACCGGCGCGGAGGAGGACTTACTGAACGAGGCGGTGGGTGGCAACTGGCTGTCCGAACAAGAGTTGCGCAAGCGCTATTGGCGTCCTGACCCACGCGCGCGGCGCGCGCTCTTGTTCCCGTTCTTGTGGGGCACCGTTGCGAAACGCGGCCAGCTGTTCGGCAACCAGACGTTGGGCAGCGTGGCGCAAGTGACCAACGGCAAGGCGTTTTCATATCCGGGCTACAACGAGATGACGACGGGCTACCCGAACGATGCCATCGACAGCAACGAGTACGGCCCGAATCCGAATGCGACGGTGTTCGAGTGGCTCGACAAGTTCGAGGAGTTTCGCGGCAAGGTTGCGGTCTACGGCACCTGGAACGTTTACGACAACATCTTCAACAAGGCGCGCAGCGGCCTCGTGATGCAGACGGGATGGACGCTGCCGAAAAAGGCTCATGAGACGGCGCGCGATGCGCTGCTGCGCGAACTGTACGCGACGACCACGCAATTCGACGAGGAAGACGCACCGAATTCCTTCCTGCAGATAAGCCTGATCGATTACGTCAAGTCGGGCCAGCCGCGCGCGCTGTTCGTGGGATACGGCGAGACCGACAATTGGGCTCATCAGGGCCGCTACGATCTTGTCATCGACAGCGCCCATCGCTTCGACCACTTCGTCGAACAGTTGTGGAACACCATGCAGGCCATGCCGCAATACCGAGGCACGACGACCTTCGTCATCACCACCGATCACGGGCGCGGCAGCGGACCCACCGAGTGGAAGGAGCATGGGGTCGAGCAGAAGGGTTCGCAGAACATCTGGATCGCGGTGCTGGGTCCCGACACCGCGGCGCTGGGTGAACGCACCCATACCGCGCCGGTGGCGCAGGCGCAGATCGCGGCGACGCTGGCCGCATTGCTCGGCAAGGACTACCCGGCCGCGGAGCCGCGGGCGGCGCAGCCCATCGACGCGGTGCTGTCCGGCGGTCTTTGAGCGCGCCGCCATTGTTGGCCAGCGGAGTTGGCCTGCGGAGTTGTGTATAGGCGAGCTGGTTTTATATTATACTCGTGACATTATAAAACTGGGCGCGTTCGCGAGGACTTCATGAGAACTGTCAAGACACTGGGATTGCTGGGAACCGGGGTGATCGGCGGCGGTTGGGCGGCGCGGGCGCTGCACTTCGGGATCGACGTGATCGCCGCCGACGTCAAGCCGGAAATGGAGGAGTGGATACGCGGCGCGGTTGCGAATGCGGAGCCTGCACTATCGCGTTTGACTTCCGCGCCGCTGCCGCCGAAGGGGAAGCTGTCCTTCACGACTGATCTGCGCTTCATGGCGGAACGCGCGGATTTCATACAGGAGAACATTCCCGAACAGCTCGACCTGAAACGACGCATGCTCGCCGAGGTGAGCCGTCATGCGCCGGCCGACGTCATCATCGCCTCGAGCACGTCCGGGTTGACGCCGACCGACTTGCAGCGCGATATGGTGGCGCC
>Ga0116226_10004369_pt1 | contig 12536 bp, 11 predicted proteins | sample S1TSphfallax_FD_89692 | JGI IMG/M metagenome (GOLD analysis project Ga0116226, IMG submission 89692) | Host-associated microbial communities from peat moss isolated from Minnesota, USA - S1T2_Fa - Sphagnum fallax MG | ecosystem: Host-associated > Plants > Peat moss > Unclassified | place: USA... | reverse complement strand
GCCTCGTCGTCGAAGCCGAATTCGATTCCAATAGCGCAGTTTATTACCCAATCCCGCACCCCGATGACCGGTCCATCGGGGTCGTTCTGATCAATTGTGACTTTAGGTCGTTCCTGTATGCCAAAACGTACCAATCGGTTTTCCACATTTGAATCATCAGATCTGTGACCCAACAATGCAGCAATCTCGAAACTTTCCATGACTACACGTTTTAGGCTAGCGACTATTTGGAAGCTTAAGCGACACCTTGGTCAGCGATTTCAAATCCTTTGCGTAACTCGTAGCAAGAATCATCCCGTCAACTTCCCAAGCATCCGTTCTATATTTGTCGTTGATCTTGGATGGCGTACCCAATCTAGCCCGAAGTGCCGCCTGCGATTCGTTCTTGTTGAGATGATAAGGTAGCGGTCCTTGATAAAGGTCATTTTTGTTCGGTTGATCGAGAATCATTAATACTGCCGAAATAATCGGGCGCCCAAGAAGCGAGCGTGAGTCATTTGGCTTAAGGATGGTTTCGTCCGTGAAAACAATGGTAGTACCTTCGCCGGCAATATCTTCTCGAGTACTAAGTTCGTCTTTACCAATCTTAATTGGACTATTTATGCCCGAGCTCGTCAGTACGGCGCGAACAGCCGCATCATCAGCAGATGTACCAAATAGATCGACCCACTGTTTATAGTTCACTGATTACTCCTAACGCTGAGAAACGTTTCTGCTTATGTGCACTCTAACCTCCAGTGCACTCATTAGTCGCTTGTTCAATCATTCCTTCATTATCATGTTCCTTGATCTGTTTTGCCGCCTGTTCGTATGCTGCAGCACATTCTGGATCGAGGTGAGCCGGCATTGCGGCGAGGTCCCGGTCTCGTGCCGCTGCCAAGCTCTCTGGGCTCGAAGCGTCTTTGTCAATCTGCGCTTTTGTATTGCGCGAGCCGCAGGTTGGACTGAACTCTCGATGGCAAGACCTAGGTATTGCGACGGTGATGCCTCGAGCCTCAAGTTTATTCTCCACGCATGAGAGTTCAGCCTTGGTAAAAATGTTGGGGTCATAGCGTTGTATAGCCGCTGCGAACAAGCAAGCTTTTGATGGGATGTGATCTCGCTCGTATTTGGGTTTCGCGGCCTTTTTGTTCAACTTTGAATAACTACCACATTCGCCGCAGCTGAGTTCCGGTTTTATAGGTCCTTGGATATTACCCGGTGTGGTCCCGCTGTTAGCTGCCATTATTCGTCATCGCATCGCCAAGCAGTTGAATGTTCTTGCCTTCAGCCTTAACATTCATCGACCCCGGCGCTACAAATTTCGTCTTCCCCTGCACGGTGGCCGATACTATCCCACCGCCGGTCCCTTGGCTCGCGACGTCAGGAGAAGGTTGGCTTAAATAGTAGGCGCCCTTGATCGCTACTTTTTTCCCATCAAACTTGACTGTGGTGGTCGCGTCGGTGAGGCTGTCTGAGGACTGACCAATGTTTGGAAGGGGCGTGGGAATGAAAGGCGCGGGTGGCCCTGGCATCTTGCACACATTAGGCAGAGTGGCTGTCGCCAGGTCTGAGCTGCCCTCAGTTACCGGAGTCTTCGGCGGATTCACGCCTATTGTTGCCATCGGGATAGCACTCGTGTCAACTCGCGCTGAGCTTTAGAAGAATGGCACATCGATGCCCGCTGTTTGAACCAGCCCACAAGAGCGAATACAACCCCTTTGAGTAACCGCGACTACGTGAAGCAGTAGCCAAACATACGAACAGCGGTCCTGATGCTGCACCCACATCACCCCAGCAATCCGCCGGGCTCTGGTAATCATGAGCATCCACGAATGACTCCTGGACACGAAGCAATGCGTATAGGAGTTCCTCATTGCGGTAACGCTCACCGTTCAGATCGCAATAAGTCGCAGTGATTGCCTCGTGAGGTGGATGAAGAATGGAGGATACCGCCTTTAATGCGGTGCTGAGTCCTATGCCAAGACAAACGTCGGTACTTCGGATCGAGTGCGGCTCAACGCAGGTACTAGCGGCCGAAACAAGCGCCAATATCGGCAATCCGAAACGCTCCGCGGTCGAAGGTCTTGCCAGCAAACAAGCGCCGGCAGCCTCGCTGGGCGGGAATCCATTGCGATTCTCGGACGACATCAAGCGTCCCTTGAGATCCAGCCACTTTAGTGTCGCGATATCGTGGTACGAATCGACGCCGGCTGCCACGCAGAAATCAGTTTCACCGCTTGATACCATCTGTGTAGCCAGTTGGATGGCCATTAAGCCGGCGGCATGGCCGCGGGTAGGAATATGAATGTTAGAGGGTGCAAAACCAAATACGCCTGATAGAGCTGAAGACACCAGTACGTCTATGTCGGCCGGCAGTCCCGGGCGACCTTCCGGTAGGCCAACCCAGCACTGCATGTGACGTCGGTCTTGACTCGTGAATTGCTCGGTGAGCGCCTCCCCTAGCGCCGATACCACCATTTGCACAATGCGGGCGCCGATCTCGATGTTCGGATCGATTGCGGCGTCGCGTGCGAGCGCCATGGGGTCGCCAACTTTATCAACAAAGTGTGGCTGAGCAGCAATCGCGGAGATCGCCGCCCTAACTGCGGCAGCGGAAGCTGCTGCAGTGAACCCGAGAGGAGTCCTTGCGCCGATTCCGCATACGCACACCCCCTCTTCTTGCGGAGCGAACCATGAAAGCGCGTGGGTACCAGCATCCACTAATATGACCCTATATGAGGATGCGCTTCCCTAATGATAGTTTCATCGAGTTCATCCACCCGATGATTGCAAATAAGCGAAGTTTGCCAGGCCATGATCACGCGAGGCACGTCTGGCTCCAAAATGACCGTGCATAGGTGCGACGGATGTTCCACTCGCTCTTTGCCAAAGCGCGTTCGAAAGACGGGGTGGACCCGCGGTAGACGGAACCCCAACCACGCATTGGGTGATAGATTCACCAGTTCAACGTGCTCACCGCCGCTTAGAAAGCCATTAAACTGTTGATCTGTCGATGCGAAATTATTGTAATGTTCATCGAAGTCTAGTGCCCAAAGGGGCGAACGTTTTTCCCGCCAACTTTCATCATAGGTACCGGCAAGTTCCCGCCGAGGTGACCAAGCACGATCGAGCGCATTGAGGCCTGCGGGCGATGGTCGATCATTCCAGGATTCTATGAGATGGGATGGATGCTCAATATTGGGGAGACTTTTCCCTATACAATTCTCAACTCTGAGCGCGTAGCCGGTTCCTACTGGATTGCGGCCGTCCAGGCGGTGATCGCGTGGATCGGAAGATGTGCGATCCCAACCGCCATAAGCATTCTCGTAAGTAATGGGCATTGACTCGAACACTTCAGGACTTGAAATTTTTGCGCCGGCAACAATGCCCCGATCCCAGTATCTTTTACCGAAAATACGCAGGCTCTTGGTTATCGAACCGAGGGTCATCCGAACGTCTACCGAACCCGTTCGCGCACCATTGCGTGCCCATGCTCTGCCGTGAAGGAGGATATCGGAACACGGCTTCACGCCAAGTAGATCCGCGTCGTAAATCAGGCTGCTCTTTCCAAACTCGCCCGCCGGTTTCGCCATCGCGAGCACCGGTACCTGCTCCGGAGACAGTCGACATGAACCGTCCCTTAGAATATCGAATGTGGCTTTGACCACAACAAGCCAAAGCTTGTTGCCATTCTTATCTAGGACCCAGTTGCGGTCGGCGGCATACGGCGTCGTATTATTAAGCACCCACATAAACGCGATGTATCAATTGATTTGAACCGAACCGCCCTTGATTCGGTTAACGCCAGTAGAGCAGGTGTCAACGTATTCTCCCTTGATAAGTACTTTTCCCGCCTTGGTCAAGGTAATGCTCGCTTTCCCGCACTTAAGTACTAATTGCTTGCTCGCTCGGACGACCAGCCGCTCTCCATCGGCTTCAACATCTACTTGACCCGGCAGTTCCTTAGTCGGCCAACTCTCTCTGTGCGGGAGGCAGCCTACAATAATAGGCAATGTTGGATCACCGTCCTCAAACAACAAGACAACCGCACGACCGATATGTGTCCCGACCAGATCGAGCGTTGCGCGCGCGGGCAATGCGGCGCGCCCTGGTTGACCTGGGTAGATTATCAGCGGCGTGCATCCCTCATCTCTCATTCCAACCAGATTGCCTATCCGAACGCCGGCGATCAATGTCTCGGAACTGGACCTTGGGTGCGAGGTCGGTTGGCTGTGTGTTGCAGCAGCGCACGGATCATTGTCCGCACGCGTCATTTGAGCAGGCTCGCGCTCAAGAAAAGAAGTCTTGGGATTCTCTTCTTCAACTTCCAAATCGATCATCGCTTTGCTCCCGTCGGTCGATGCACCGCTAGTTCTGCAGTATGTTCGAACCCTTCATGACGATATTGTTCGAGGCGGTGACATTGATGCCGCCACTACCGTTGAGGGTGATGTCCTTGCCGCTGATGGTGATCGTCCCATCCTTCTTCATGCTGATGCTCGCCGAGCCGGTCGTCAGGGTGATCGAATCGCCGGCGGTGATATTGAGGTTGTTGGTCACGCTCAGTGCATCATCCTTCCCGATGCTGGTCGTGCGACCGCCCGTCACGGCGCGTGATTCGTCTGCGCCCACGGTCATTGATGCCGCGGCACCACACGAAACCGTATGATTGTTGCCGGCGCTCAACGTGTGATTGTTGCCCGCCGAGACAGTATGGTTGTTCGCGGCGGACAGCGAATGATTCACGCCCACATTGACGGTTTGCGTCGCGCCGATGGTGACCGTCCGGACGGCGCCGATGGTGATCTGCTGCGCCGCTCCCACCGTGATGGTCTCATTGATCCCCACGCTGTGAGTCCGTTGCAGCGCCACCGTGGCGGTTTCGCTGGCACCGACGGTCTTTGTGCGGTTGGAGCCGATGGTGATGGATTCATTCGATCCGACGTTCTCGGTTCGATTGACGCCGATTTTGATGACTTCGTTATTGCCGACCGATTCGGTGCGATTGTTGCTGACGGTCGTGGTTTCGTCATGCCCGACGCTCTTGGACCGATCGTGCCCCACCGTCTGAGTTTGATCGTGGCCGACCGTATGTAACTCGTCATGCTCGATCGAGTGCTCGTGGTCCTTCTCGGCATGGATGGTGAGCATTTCGGCGCCCATCTTGTCTTCGAAGCGAATTTCGTTGAAGTTGGCTGGGGAGCCGCCCTTGCTGCTGCGGCTCTTGATGCCGCTTTGCGTCTGGTTGGCCGGTAGGTCGTACGGCGGCATTTCGGCGGCGTTGTACACGCGGCCGGTGATGATCGGGCGGTCGGGGTCGCCTTCGAGAAAGCTCACGATGACCTCTTGGCCGATGCGCGGGATGTGCATCGAACCCCAGTTTTTGCCGGCCCACGCTTGGCTGACGCGCACCCAGCAGGAGCTGTTCTCGTCGCGTTTGCCGAGGCGATCCCAGTGAAATTGCACCTTCACTCGGCCGTACTGATCGGTGTAGATTTCCTCGCCGCCCTTGCCGACGACGATGGCCGTCTGCGGCCCCGCGACGCGTGCACGACGGGTGGTCGACAGCGAACGGTATGGCTGCTTGCTGGGTATGGCATCAAAGGTGACGGTGACATCCGCCGAGGCGTGCGCCACGCCGGACTCGAAATCGGTCCCGGCGAAGTGATGGATCGATGCCACCACCAAGTACTCGCGATTCTGATCTTCTCGCGGATAATTCTCGAGCGTGAACAGCGCGCCCACCGCCAGGGCACGCACGTTGCCAGAGCCGACTACGCGTTCGTGTTGCTGCTGAAGGGCTTCCAAGCGTCGCTGCGCGTAGCGCCCGCCGTCGCCGACGGTGAGATAACCGCCCGGATAGGCAAATACTTCGGCATCGCCCTTGGGGTACGTGCCTGCGGCGGTGTACTGGGACAGCAAGGAGGTGCGTGGCTTCACAAAATCGAAATCGGTATGGGTCACCTTGCCGCTCTGCATCGAATGCGACAACAACCAGTTGTCGATGAAATCCTCCTCGCGCACGACGTTTTCCGACGGCGGGTAGTAAGCCACGGTCTCGCAGCCGGGGGTGGGACTGTGCGCGCCGGCGCTGTCGCAAAGCACGAGGGTGTCTTTATCCTGCTCGTGTTTGAAGAAGTAATAGATACCCTCGTCCTCCATCAGTCGGCTGACGAAATCGAAGTCGGTTTCCATGTACTGTACGCAATAGTCGCGCGGCGAGTAACTGCCGTTCAGCGAGTCCTCGAAATCCGCCGTACCGTGTTCGCGAAACACCGCCTTGATGATGTCGGGCACGCTCTGCTGCTGGAAAATTCGGCAATCGCTGGTGCGCGTCAGCAGCCATAGCCAAGGCACGACCTTGGCCGTATAGCGCGCGTAGCGACCCAAGCGACCTATTTGGGCACATTCGGATACCACCCCATGAAAAAAGCGCGAGGTATCCCCGTCCAACACGAGTTCGACGGAGAAGCCGCGGCCGAGGAGATCATCGAGTGCCAGATTTTCGTCGGGGCTCAGCATGTCGAGATTCATCATGCTCATGCGGCCGAGTTCTTCGCGCACGGTGGCGTCTTTGACCAGGAGTTGATCGGGTCCCAAGACCGAATGAAGGTTGATTCTTCGCGACGCAGCCATCATGGCACCGAAATTCCCTTTTATGCCCAATTCCCTTTACGCCAGATCCCTTGACACCCTAGTCAGATCTAGGAATCCATTTCAAACAAACCTCGTCGCGCTCCGAATAGAGATAATAGCCGCCGCTCGGACCGGCCTCATCCACAATGACCGGCTTCAACGATTCGGAATGACTCTTCGCATAGGCACTAAATCCGGCCTCTTTAACTCGGTTCTGCGTTACGTAGGTCGACCAACGCGACTTGTCTGACTTCTCGACCCGAGTCCCATTCGCGGCAGCTTGTTCCAGGATACGCTTGAAATCAACATAATTGATCTCCTTCACCGTGGGTCGACTCATATCTCGCAGGCTCCCGCGCACAGCGTGGTGGCAATCCACGACAATAGCGCACTGCACGGTAGCCTTCCAATTTTGCCGGCAATCGCCGTCAAACTGGTGAAAGTCGAAGGCTACCTTTGCCGCGGGAGCAATTGCAAGTTTGGGCCGATCGGCAGGATTTTCTCGTTATAGCGTTTGAACGACTGCAATTGCTGGAAAGGACACCCGGCTCGACACCTCGGTGGAGCATCTGGTAGAAACTTACGTGCTGGTTACAAAAGTGAGGGGGTTCAACGATGCCTGGTCCCTATAAAATCGAGAAACTCAGCTTGCTCGACTCGCTGGTCGGCGCCGACGCGGTGATCGCGGATCCCGGATTCGGTGTTCAATGTGTGGGATTGGTGAAAAAGTATTCGGCTTGCGGTGCGACTGGCACTTGGCAGCAAGGCGCGCTCGTCAAAAAGACGAAAGACGTCGCCAAGGGAACCGCAATCGCGACGTTTGACGCCAACGGTCACTACGCCAGCAAGGCAAAAGGTAACCACGCCTGTTTCTTCATCGAATTTGTCGGCGAATTGGGATTTCGTGTGCTCGAGCAACACGTAAAGCCACGTCCTGAGCAAATTCAGCAGCGCTTGATCCGTTACCAGGAGGGCGAGCACATCAGCCGCTCGGACAACGCCAATTGCTACTCGATCATCTTGTGATGCGTTGCACGGGGAAATGGGCCGCACTGTGGCTCGCGTTGGCTGGGGCGAGCGCGTTGCCTGCCCGCGCCTGGGCCGGCGACATCGCATGCCCGGCGCAGCTCAAGGTGAGCGAAAGCGCTGACCCGACCCACATGAACGAGTGGCAGTCGTTTGACAGCAATGCAAGCGGCCTGCATCACTTTTATGCCGTCGCGTTCTCGCAAGGGCCGCCGAGTGAGCTCGTGTATTTCAATCCAAAAGACGTGATCAAGACCGCGACCAGCAAGGTGGAACGGTATGATTTTGGCACGGAAGTGGCCGGCGATCTGTGGATTTCGTGCTTGTATCGCGATACCTCGCAGATCCTCGCCCGGCGGCTCGATCCCAAGCCGACGGCATGCCGGGTCAGCTATGACCGCGACACCAACTTTCGGTCGGTGAAGGTTGTGCACTGCGACTAATCGCGGATCAAGGGCTACTGGAATCGATCAAGGAATTTGGTGCTCGATTCTCACGCCGAACGCGAATTCGTGGACCCGCTGATCCGAACTATCGATCGCGTTATAGTCAGCGAATGCGGAAATACCGAAGGCAAACTGCGCACTCACGCCGGCGGCGTAATCGAAGTAGCCGCGATCCGGCTGGTCGGTGAACACCACGAAGTTGCTCACAGGTCCGGTCGGCGTGTTGGCATCCGGGTCGTCGGCGAACCGTACCGACAAGGCCCGCTGATCGTTCTTGAACTCGTGCACGTAATGCGCGCGGGCCTCCGGTAGGATCACGGCATACGGTGTCTTGAACGCATACGATAAATGCCCGCCGAATTTCGCAAGCAGCGACTCGCCGATGTCCTGCCCGAAAATCAGCGACAAACCCGACACGTCGGGGTCGTTTTCCTCGAAGCCATTGATTTTGATGTGGGTGTAATCGATGGCGATGTCGGGACCAAAGGTGAATGCTCCCTGGTTGAAGCTGTAGCCGACATTGGTGCTGAAGGCGAGTTGTTGGGCGCCGGTCGCTCCCGTCGTGTTGACGGAACAGTCACCGCCACTGCAATTCGTGGGGACGACGGGTGTGGTGAGGTTGATCGAATACGAGGTCGAGCGCGTGGCGTCGTAGCTCAAGTGGCTGAAGGTGCCGATGGCGTCCACGTAGAAGGCTTGCTTGTAATACGTGCCATACAGCGACACCGAGTTGCTGCGCGAGTCCAGCCGGCCTGAGCCATCCGTAAAATCGGTGGATCCGCTCGAGTGGCCGAGCGCCAAGCCGAAGATCAGGTCCTGGCGGAAACGATAGTCGACGCCGGCGGTGACACTATTGGATTTGAAATCGAAGGGCGTCTCGTAGGTGGTTGTATCCTGAGACCCGCGGCGCAAGCTGCCATTGATGAAAAAGCCCAGACGTGAGGTGTCGCTGATCGAACCGGGGTCGCCCGCGCCGCCGCCTCGGGACTCGGCCACGGGGCTGGCGCCGGGCGCGTGACCCGACGCGCTCTCGCCCGTTGCATCTTCGAGCGCTGCGAACAGTTGTCCCAGACCATTACCTGCGGGCAGCCCCAGATCGAGTCCCGAGAAGCTGGCGCCGGTGACGCCCTGGCGTAATTGCGCAAGTCGCGCGCCGACATTCGTGAATTGCGCCCCGGCGAATTGCAAACCGGTCCGCTCTTGCGCCGTGGTTTGCTTGCCGGAGAGGGCATCGAGGGTATTCTTCAACCCGGCGGCGTCCACCCCGCCGCCGTGCGTCCCGATGATGGCGTTGCAGTTGCTCAGCAAGTTGTGTTGGCCCACGCTGAGCGTGGAAGGGTCCGCGCTCTGCAACGCCGCACAGACTCGTTCGAGGGCAGCGGCCTCGCTCAACTGGTAGGGCGCCACGAAATTGGGCACCGACGTCAAGGGTTCATTCCGATTGGTCGCCAGTCCCTTACCGGTTGAAATCGTGATCGCGACGGCGCTTCCGGCGACCGCGGCAGTCCCAGCGGCCGGCGTCTGCTTGAACACGGAATTGTAGGGAATGGTGGCCGGTCCCGGCGACGTGGTCACGGGTCCCAAGAGGAATCCCGCCGCCTGCAGCGTGGTGGCGGCGGCGGTTTGCGACAGTCCCACGACGTTCGGCACGGTGGCGTTGGAATGGACCGTCAGCGTGCCGCTCGCGGTCGCTGCACTGGTACCGATATTCGTCTGCAGCGCACCACCGGGAATGGTGTCGGTGTAATACGTGTTGTGAGCGGTGCTGGTTCCGGTGACGCTCACCTGGATGGTGCAACTGCCGGTTGGAATCGCCGCGCCGGCCGCGTAGCTCACCGTGCGACCGCCCGGGGCGGCGTTCAGCGCGGCGGCCGCGCATGTCCCGCCGAGGCCCGCGGGGTTGGCGATCGAGAGACCCGCCGGCAGCGTGTCATTCAGCGGCGCCGCGAGCGTGGCGGCGGTCGCGGACGGGTTGGTGAGGGTGATCGTCAAGCGACTGCTGGCGCCGCTCGGGATGCTGGCCGGCGCGAAGGTAATCGACGATACCGTGGGCACCGCAGCCTGCGCCATGACCGGTAACGGGTTGGCCATCATTGCCAGGATGCACGATGTCGCTACCAACGACCCGTGGATGAGCTTGAGTAATCCGGTAGTCATTTCGCGAACCTACTGCGCAACACCATCAACGCACCGAGCAAGAGGGCGAGCGCGCCGATGGCGGAACGTGGATCGATTTCCGGGGTGTTTAAAGTGCAAGCGATGCTGACGCTGGTCACGTCTCCGGCACCAACCGTGCCCGTGCCGCCGCTGGTCACCGAGCAGACTTGGCCACTGGGTGAGGTCAGCACGGTGACGTTATAGGTTGCCCCAGTGGCCAAAGGGGTCGTGAAAGTGAATGTGGTGGTCTCTGCCGCCACGGTGAGGTTGTTGCTGCCGTTATCCTGCAGCGTGAGGCCCGTGCTATAGAGGTTCGAAATCGTGCCGCCGACGGTATAGCGCGGAACGGTTGCGGTTGCGGCGGCGGTGGGGGCCGACCCGACCGCGAACGAACTCGGCACCATCGGGGTCAGCGCCCCGGTGCTCGAGTCGATGTCGTAAGCCATCACGCTGTTCGAGCCGGAATTGACGACATACAAATAGGACGTGGTCGTGGAATCAGGATTGGTAAACGTAACCACGCTCATCGCCACGGGCGACTGACCGGTTGACGTGGGTGCCATCGGGGCGAGGGGAACCAGCTGGCCTTGCGGATAATTGACAGTTCCGAGACTCACCGAGAAGGCAGATATCGTTGCATCGTTATGATTAGCTACATACACATAAGTGGTAGTGACGGGGTCGCCGTTGACGAGGGTCGTGACATTGGCCTGGGCCAGTGCCGACGGACCGCTACCAGTGCTGGCAGGCGGCACCGGTATACCGGCTGGGTCCTCAATTGGAGTCAGATCCCCCGTAGACGAGGAAGCGGTGTACTGCGAAATGGTGTTGGTGCCGTAATTTGCGACATACACGAAAGGCTGCTGGCTGGAGGGTTGGACAATCATGACCGCATCCGGATTAGAACCCGTTCCATCCGAGACTTTGTCGTAGGGGGCGGTCAGTGGTGTCAGGTTGCCATTGACATTTTCAAACGCGTAAACGTTATCTGTGGTTTGGTCGGCGATGTATTCGACCGCGATTTCGCCCCGACTCAGATACGCATTGGCCGCCGCCACCGGAGCCGTTCCGACAATGAAGGTATTAGGTGCGTCTGCGGCCAGAGCTCCGTTGTTGTTTAAGGTATCGAACAGCGATGCATTCGGGTCGCCCGACGCCTGGAAGGTTCCCAAGGCAAGCACCTGACATTTGTAGGAGTTGCCATTGAAATACTCAATGAAATCCAAGAACGACGGTGCCATCACGGGCACCGTGGACGTTGGGTTGGCCCTACGGGGTGGGTTGCTTGTCAACGGCGTTACAGCGCCTGCACCCACACTATAGATATCCAGGTTGGGTGTATAAGCCGATATGCTGTTTGCGCCCTCGTTGGCGACATACACCGCCGTGACGCCGTTACAGCCTCCGATAACGATGGAACTCGGGTCATTTCCGGTAGTGCCAACGATGGCATTAGCCGCTGTCGGCGTCGCCACGATCTGAGTCAGCGGCTGCAGCGTCCCCGTGTTGGCATCGATGGCGAAGCCGGAGATGTTGCCCCCGGCGCCATTGGTGACATAGAGGAACGCGCCGATCTGACTGCAGGACACCGATACGCTGGTGATGTCGGCGCTGGCGACCGTGCCGGAGCCATTGGCCACGGCGCAGGCGTAGCCACCGGGCTGCGTCGCGATGGTGACGGCGTATGGATTGCCGCTCGGCGTCGTGCCCGGAAAAGTGAAGCTACCGTTGGCGGTAATGCCCAGTGCCGTTCCCGCATTGTCCTGCAAGGATAAGCCGGCTACGGGGTTGCCCGTGGCTGGATCCGTGAGGAGTCCGCTGACGGTACCGCCCACCGAGTAGTCTTGAACGACACAGGCAATCGACACGCTGGTCACATTGCCAGCGCCAACGGTACCGGTGCCGTTGGGTATCTGGCAGACCTCGGTGGGACCCGTGGGTTGGTTCAATACGGTGACGTTGTAGGTCAAACCACTGGCCACGGGTGCCATCGTGAACGTGGTGCTGCCCGGCGCTACGGTAAGGTTGTTACCGCTGTTATCCTGTAGCACCAAACCGGTGCCGGTGAGGCCGGAAATCGTCCCGCCCACCGTGAAGGATACCGGTGTGCAGGCAATCGTCACGCTGGTCACGTTGCCAGCGCCGACGGTACCGGTGCCGTTGGGTATCTGGCAGAACTCGGTGGGACCCGTGGGTTGGTTCAATACGGTGACGTTGTAGGTCAAACCACTGGCCACGGGTGCCATCGTGAACGTGGTGCTGCCCGGCGCTACGGTAAGGTTGTTACCG
>Ga0116226_10004368_pt1 | contig 12537 bp, 13 predicted proteins | sample S1TSphfallax_FD_89692 | JGI IMG/M metagenome (GOLD analysis project Ga0116226, IMG submission 89692) | Host-associated microbial communities from peat moss isolated from Minnesota, USA - S1T2_Fa - Sphagnum fallax MG | ecosystem: Host-associated > Plants > Peat moss > Unclassified | place: USA... | reverse complement strand
TACCATTGAACATCTACAACGCCACCATCATCCAGTACAACTCCTACCAAGAATTTAGGTTTAAGTTACACTACATCAATGGTACATCAAAGTCCATTTGGAGGGGTTAATTAGTGAGGTACACCTAATGTGGCACCAACTTTCACACCATCACCCTATATTCCACTGCAAGCCTTGACCTCTACACCCATATACACCGTGGAGGCCAATAGTTCCCCTAGGAGAATTGAGAAGTTTAACGAAAGGTTAGGTACCATTTCTTTGAGGGAATTTAAGGCAACTTTTTCAACTGTGATTTGTGAATTGTAGCTTAAGTATGGCGCTAATTACACCGAGGCATTTGCATTCAAACAACTAGCCCATTATGTGCACTATGAAGCATTAGATGTCTATGAGCAATATTCTTTAAGGATTTTGGGTGTCACTCAAATCCCCAATCTAGCTTATGCCACAACCATCACCATTGCTTCTCAAGTTTCACTACAAACTGCCATTGCACATTATGGGACTATACCCAATAATCCAAATATAATACCTACTTCAATAAACCTTTCTCCTCAACAACTCATTGTTGTTATCGTAAACATTCCTCCCACCATCGATGCACCAACTTTTGGTGATCCAGTGGGGGAATTTTTTCAAATTCTTGAGCTGGAATTTTTGGTCAAGAGTTTTGAAAAAATTCTACAACTTGCCACCTTCTTTCAACAAAAGGATGAAACCCTCAAGATGTTTTACAAAAAGCTTTTCAAGCTTAAAGAGGATACTCAAAGCATCACAAACTTGGAACCCATCGGTATCTTCGTTCATTGGAAAGTACTTTGACACTCCATTTGTAGGTTTTGCAACGAGTTTTTGTAGAATTTGGAGAATCGTACACTTTGCTGGATGTGTACAACATTTTCGAAGAGCTGGAATTGGCTCATGCACATTATGAGGCCAATACCATGAAGCCTCCATCACGTTCAAAGCCATAGCCTCCACCAACTACACCAACCAAATCATCGCATTCTTCTTCAAGGGCTAAAGCGATGCACTCGGCTTCACCCATCCTACCTTCTTGCAACTACTGTGGCAATCCTACACACAAAGCTAGTGAATGCAACATTTTTTCCGAGGATCTCTTTTGTGATTATTGTGGGAAAAAGGGACATCAGGAAGTTGTTTGTTTTGCCAAGTTCCCAAAACAGAAGCAACTCTAATTACCACGACAAAATCTCCCAACATTTTCCACTGCCCTTCAACCAAAAGCCAAGGCACTTCAGCGTTCCACTCAAGCTTTCCCCACTAAAGGTAATTCCAATAAGAATGCTAAGAAGAAGGAACACAATGCTAACAAGAAGAAGGTGCTTCAAGCCCATGTCATTCAAGTTCATACTCTGCAAAATGAACTTGAATCATTAAAGGCCCAACTTACTAATCTAAAAGGCATGTCTTCCCAACCAACTAGTCATGCCCAACCTATACATGGTTCAAGATCACGAGAAAGACCTCCTAGGTCATTTTATGGCCTTTCACATGATGCCATGGTTGGGGAGTATGTTTTGTTCCAGTGCACATAATTCTAGTCTCACACCAGAATTTGTTACTTTTTTTTGCCCTTCTTACTTCACAACACAAGAGGCTATTGTGGCACCCAAAGTTTTTGCCACTAGGCATGTAATTCAAACTAATGGATTTGCATCTAGTTCAAGTCCTATTTCCAGGGCTAGACAAGCTCGAACAATCGTGCCACAATCTTTTCATCCTCTCAACACTAAAGAAGAACGCACCTTGTTGGCTAGGGGGGAGGAAACTACTACACCACAAGCTACTAGAGCATCAAATTCTTGTGTCCCAAGAGAACATGTACATTAGGAAAACACACAATTTTCCATTGATTAACTTATGGAATGCCAACTTCAAATGTGTGAAATGGTGCAAAAGCTTATGAATACATCATTGTTTAGTTTTCAAGATTTGAAGCTAAGCACCAGGGACATAATTGTAGTACTAAAGGATACCTTGAACATTACATCTTGGAAAGACACTCAATTGGCTCACGTGTTGCATATGGCGTTCGTAATCTAATCACTAGTTCTAGCATGGTTAAACTAGTGGGCTCTCCTACCTCTGATTCTACATTCACATATCAGAAGGGAGCTAAGAACACCTCACTTGTGGATTTTTTACTAAACAAAGGCGTTATGGATAGCCATTCTCTCCACAAAGTCTTTCACTCATTTTCGAAGGTGGTGCTTAGTGATAAAACTTCCATCGCCACAGAAGTTACCATTGTCGACAATATTGAGTCAACAATCCAAGTGGGAGGACATACACCGAAAGTGATATTTCTTGATACAGGTGCCCAACCAATGATTCTTGGAATTCAATTTGCCAAGAAGATGGGCATGCTCAACTCCAAACTACAAAAATATATGTGGCAAATTCACACTGCTAGTGGGAGTGTAGAAGAGGTACTTAGGGAAAGCTCAAATTTTATTACACTTAACTTCAATGAGGTACATATCAGGAGGTTTGCCTACATGTCAGAAGTTTAGTCACCCAAGCCACCAGTTATGATGTGCTCATTGGGTAAGAGGCCATGTTTCCACCAAGTTTCACAATTGATAAGTAATTCGAACATGCATACTACCAATTGGATTGGGAGACTAATGGCCACCACCTAGGATATATACCCCTTGATTTACATGGGAACCATAGTCCTATGGCTCACCATTGTATGCTCAAGGAAGCACACACCATTTCCTACATCCAAAAAGCTAGCCATGAATGGATAGAGGGAAATGAAGAGGAAATAGCTTATGCCCAAGCTATTAAAAGCTTAAAGGTGGTTCCTACTGACATTCAACATGGACCAAAGCTTTTACATAACTTCAAAGCAACCCACGAGCCCTTGGTTAAAGCTTTGTTTAGTTTTGAAAACGTGGAGAACCATGGTGAACTAATTAAGCTAGGACTTCGTCAACTAATCATTTGGACATCGCCCAAGGAAGGGATTACATTACTAGAGCTCTTTGGTGGTATTGGTACAAATCTTGAAGCCTTACTACATTTAAGGATGGTGGTTCAAAATTATTTTTATGTAAACCTTGATCCTATTGTAAAGCAAATGGTAGCATAAAAAATGATGGAGTTCACAGCCAGATTTCCACAACCATTTGCAACCACTGCATGGAAGGTCAATTTCACTTTCTTGCCCTTTGACATATAACTAATTCAGAAAAAACATATGGAATTACTTGGCCCCATGGAGTTCATCATTTCAGGTTGGGAATGTCAAGGATTTTCAGCGACTGGATTTAAAGAAGGCTTGATGACACATGATCTGGTCTCTTCATGAACATGGTACGATTAATCACCTAGGCTCAATCCATTTATCCTACGCTTGGTTATGTAAATAAAAACACCCCTTCTTAGCTTGACTAGAGGGAGAAAGTCCAAGAGCACTATACATTAGTCAAGCATTACCTTGGAGAGTCGTTATATTCGATGCGGCACAATGCGGTTCCTATGCGCACCAATTGTGCAATTGGTGGACCAACTTTGCACCATTTTTAGTTCTATAGTTGGTTTTGAGATACACCATTAGAGACCCCAACTTGCAATTTTTTTGCATATTGGATGATTAAAGTTCTTGCTAACCAGTTATATGGCAAGAGAAACCTCCTTGGTTTTTTACGAACACAATAAGAAGACCAATAAGTGTTTAGCCCACCTTTGTCTCCTTCCCAGGAGGACACGCCTTTCAGGGAGATGGATCAAGCCTAGTGTATGTCATGCTTCAACCACTTGGGATGAACCAAGCTCAAAAGAAAGAGAAAGGGTTATGGGGTTCCAAACTAGTATTATTAATCATGCCAAGGTGACTAGATTGGAGCGTAACGCTTTATTGGGGAAAGGCATGGACCTGAATTTCTTTACGTGGTTATTAGTAACTTGTATACTCTTTCAAATGTACACAACACCAACACTAATTCAATCAGCTTGTAGTTATAATGATGCGACTACATGGCACCCCGACCAAGTACACTTGCCTATCTTCAACACTCTACACTTCACTTTTAGTGTTGGGGGGGGAAGAAGTACCATGTAATTTGATTCAAATTGTTTATGATACACTTGGAGTTACATCAACTTCTAAAGAAAAAATTACAACCTTCTACGAATCTATGTAATTGGATAATGGAGAACTTAGTACACCAAGTTCTTCAAACACACTTTCCAATTCCATTCCATGTGTTTCCAACTACCCTTTCGTTATGGGGAACCAACTCACCAAGAAGGAAAGAGACCAAGTCATAAACTTGTTAATTAAATATGAAAATGTGTTTACATTCTCAATGAAAAACTTAGGTAAGTGTAAAACCATGCAATTCTCTATAGACCTTATAGATGAAACACCCATCTATTGGAGGAGGCATAGGTTGAGCAAGCATGAATGGGAATTGGTAGATGAAAGATGCAAAGAACTCCATGATGTTGGTCTCATTCAACCATCAAGTTCTGATTTCACAACCACTATAATAATGCCAGCAAAGAAGGATTCAGCTAGATTATGGACTAAAAAAAGGATGCGCGGGGATTATAGGCTTTTAAACCTGGTTACACCTCAAGATAAGTACCCCATGCCCATCCTTGAATAACAGTTTGATAACATTGGAGGCTCAAACATCTTCACAATTTTGGATCTGAAGCAAGGTTTCAACCAAATTGTGCTCACTACAAAGGATCGCAAGAAAACGACATTCCATAGAAGCAACAAGTTGTGAGAATGGCTTATGATGCCTTTTGGATTAAAGAATGCGCATGTCTTATTTTAACGAGTCATGGACCAAATTCTTGAAAGGGCAGGTTTCCTAAAGTGTTACATAGATGATGTCCTAATGCATAGTAAAAGACTCTTGCAACACTTTGCTCATCTTGAGGAGTTATTCAAGAGGGTCCATGAAGTTAATATGAACATCCATCCTAAAAAGTGTGAGTTTGTTGTCACTTCAATAGTTTACTTTGGACACAAAATTTTGCCAAATGGCATTATGGCTCATTGGGCCAAAGTAGTAACCATTTTGGAGATGCCCAACCCTACTGATGTTCACACTTTGAGGAGCTTCATCAGATTATGTAATTACTATAGGATTTATGTCCAAGACTTCAATACTATTGCTCATCCTCTCTATGCATTGTTAAAGAAGGATGTTGCTTGGACATGGAGTGGAAAGGCTCAAAAAGCTTTCAACACACTCAAGAAAAAGCTTTCAAAGTTCCCCATTCCGAGGAGACCTGATTCCAGCAAGGTCTTCATTTTACACATTGATTGAAGTGCTCTTGGTATTGGTGCTATTCTTAGCCAACTTGATGAAGAAGGTAAGGAATATTTTATCGCCTATGCATCCCAAAACAACAAGGCTGAGAGCAGCTACTTTTCATACAAAGGGGAATGTCTTATTATTGTATGGGTCATCATACATTTCAGGCCCTATCTTTATGGCACCAAGTTCACTTTGTATACCGACCATCAGCCTATCAAGTGGTTAATGACCAATGATAAGCTTACTAGTAAGTTAACTCGTTGGGCGTTTATATTTCAGGAATATGAATTCAAGGTTATTCACTGACTTAGTATTACACATTAAAGCGCGAATACCATGTTGCAAAGATCCTTCACTACCTCTAAAGATTTCTCAGAAGCTAAGCAAGATTTCGACCAAATTCTAACAGCACATGTATCTTATAAATCTAGTTATCTAGCACTATTGCAATGTAACCTGGTTGAACATCCGATTATGGATATATGGGAGGATTTGGACACTTTGAGGTTTCTTCAACATGGGGAATACCTTCCCCAAGTTACATCAATTCAACAAGATCACATATAACAACAATCCAAACGCTACTCATGGAAGGACAATCACCTTGTCCAATGTTTACCACAAGGCGACAGAGTGGTTCCTCCACCACATGAACAGCTTGGTCTCATTCAGAATGTACACTAGGAGCTTGGACACTTTGGAATTAAAAGTACTTATAACCTTTTCTCTCCTCATTACCATTGGAAAGGTATGTATGCTCAAGTTCGATACATCATTGCTAGGTATGAACAATGTGATAAAGTGATAATTTCTTTCTCCTCTCGACAACTCACGCTTTCTCCACTACCTATTTAGGGCATGTTCTATCATTGGTCATGTGATTTAGCTGGAAACTTACCACAAACCTCCAAGGGTAATGTCTACACCATGATTATGATTGTTCATTTTTCAAAATGGGTCAAGCTTGTTGCGTTGTCGGACAAATCATCACACAACACCAACTAGGTTTTTTTACAACAGCTCATAAGTAGGTTTGGGGCTTGTGCTGAGTGCTTTACTGATCAAGGATCATAATTCAGAGAAGAATTCCAATACCTACTTGACCATGCTCTCATTGACCATCACCGGACTTCAAGGGGTCATCCCCAAGCTAATGACCTTGCAAAGAGGATGGTTCATACATGTAAGAAAGGACTTTGGAAGATTTGCTTCACTAGGAATAAAGAGGATTGGGACCTGGCCCTACCTTACATTGCCATGGGTTATAAGATGTCCAAACACACCTCTTTGTTTCATTTCTCTCCTTACTTTCTACTTTTTGGGAAACATCCCATTCCACCCTCTTCCATTATTATCCAAATGGACCAAGTTGTGGACTTGGAATCCCCAACCACTTGGGTTAGGGTCATTGCAAAGATGGTTGCTCTATTTACGAGGGTTATGCCCATGGCCATGGAGAACTTGTCCATTGCACATCATCGAGACACCTTACGGTATGCACACATGAAGTGGCAATTATAAACCTAAGGTGAAACAATTTGATGCTGGTGACTTTGTGTATCTTTAACGACAACCTAATGATATTTTAAACACTTCTTCCAGTTGCATTATTTTGAGGATTAAGGTGATCAAGCCTTCAAATGTGTTAGAGTTGCAAGGAGCTAACGGACACACAATTCAAAATCACTCCAAAAATTGTGTGCCCTGCCACCTGCCGAACTTGGATCCTACCATCATCATGTCAACTTGGATTCTTCCATTTGACTATCCATGTCAAATATGTTAGAAGATAAATGATGTTGATCAAATGCTACTTTGAGATAATTATAATGGTGGATACCATTTATTCTGCCTCAAGCTGAAGCTCACTCAAGTTATCGTCGACATTTGGTACTATTCATCATGTTCTCCTACAACACCTTGATTTCTACTCAGACCATACCATGTTTTTCTCGGCTCAGGTCTGGGGGGGGGATACACGAAAATTTCATCTCGGCCTCCTCTTATGCATTGTATATATATGTGCATGCATCTCTTTTTGGTTGATTAGTTTCTACCTTTGACTGGTTTCAGTCGTTTTGTTCAGTAGAGTTTAATATGGATTTACACCTTTACGACATTACACATCACGACAAAACTTTTTCATTTGCAACGATCAAAACTTGTTATTAAAGTCCACTTTAGATAAAGGTCCAAGGAGCATGGTCCAATAAAATTGAACATTTTTATTAATCAAAAGCTTTAAATTGGACTTAAGGCCTTTAAACAAGGGTTCATGACCAAGACAAATCAACTTGTGATTTAATACATGGCATCATTTTGGAAGGAAAACCAATTGGTCCAGACTAAGAAAAAAATTTAAAGGAGAACTAGTGGTTTGGAGAACCAAAATGTAAACTAAGGTCCAAGGTTGTTCACTTATTTATTTTTCATTGTTTTTTCAACCCTTGCTGTTCAAATTTTGTGAGAATGAAAAACATGTTATAAATAAAAGACATTGTTGAAAACAACTAGTTCCCCCATTTTTGACCAATTTTAGAGTTGACATGATTGGTTTTGTGAATCCTCACAAGGCAGTTGCTATAAAGAGTGCATTTTTAGAATTTAAAAAAAAGAAAATTTGAAATAAATTCATGAAATAAAATACCAAAATTAACTTGATCTTTTCACATGCAATCGCACATTTTCAATATTGGACCCCAAGCCTTTAGACACATTCATTGTATTTTTGAAAAAAAAAGGTTTTTTAAAACGTGAAAAAGGGTCCAATCCAAGGTTCAATTTGTTTCAAATTGGTCCCTAGGCTTTTGGTCCATGGACCCTTGTTTAAAGTGGCCTTAAGTGTTGGATCTCTAAATGAAGTTGTACCAAAATCAAGGATTTGTGGGATAGCAAGGGAGCCTATTGGAAAGATCTCATACCTTTACATGCCCCACTTTATTTTTTCACATTGAAGCATATAAGAAAATTTTGTTGTTGATCCCTTGGGACCTAAGGAATGTCCCTTTTGCTTTTAATGTTGGAGATTGGATATGTCAAATTGGGTAGGAAACATGTTGCCCACCCACCTAAAGGGATATTGAATCAATTTTCTTTTTGCAAATTTTGTGGCTTGTTTGAAATATAAGAGATCTAATGGTTTAAACCATGTTATGTAAACTAACTAATATGAGGTCTTGTTGTCTTTTCATCATAATCTTAAACTTTATTAACTCTTAATGCAAGATGAAATTGGTAGCCCTTTCAAGGTACCTTTTGGTGATTATCTCATCAAACTTAAAACATTACTCTGGCTTTTTGATTTGGGAGTGTGTAAACTACTTGTTTTGGGACCGAAGTGAAAAGCATTACCCATCTATTGTGCACTTGAAAGATGTGTTTTTTTGTTCCACATGTAAAAGGGGCTACATCTCCCACAAAGGAAAAAACTTTCGAGACCTGCCTCTGCTTCCCTTTATCAAACATTTCAATTTTAGTGAAGACTTTATTTCCCAAGTTATTCAATGGATTTGGCACAATTCAAGGCCTTATAAGGTTACCACTTTAATCTAATTAACCTTCAACAATGCGCTTTCAATGGGATCTTGGATTGGATATTGACCCCATTTGCACAGTTTGCAATTTGTTGCTATTAAAAACCTTCCAACATTGCCTTTTGGACTACCCCATGGCAGTCATTATTTAGTAGGCCTTTCACAAGGTTTGGGTCAGGTGGGGTGGTCCAATCTCCTTAATTTGCTCTTAGCCTCACATAATGTTGGGAAGAGGGTCCCCTTCCTCTCACATTCAGCAAAGCGACTTTTCTTTTGATGGGCAAAAAATTGGACATTTTTAGGTCATTCATTATTTTGTATTTTTTGACTAAAGCATGCCTTCATAGATTCAAAGACGTTTATCTACTTACCAAATTTTCTAAGTGGTCTTGGATCTCTATCATTGAGTTTAGGATGGCTACTTGGGGTGCTTTAAATTAGCATAAATTAATTAGAAAAACTAATGAACATGATAAGTTCGAATAAGACTTTAGATTTATTTGGTGTCATTTGAACATTCTTTGCAAAATATGACAACACATCAAATGGTGCCTCCTCCTTACCATGTACTTCCTTGACTCTTCTAAGATGTGAGGGGGTTGTTTGTCCTCCCCCCATTGTGCGCTTTCCCCAAAGGTAGAAGGAGGTATATAAAAAATTGACAACCATAATGCCTTTGACCATTTTTGATATGGACATGTTCACATCTTTCTAAACTATAACGAAAAAGGGCGATTGACATGAAAATAATAAAACAAAACACATGTTAAAGAATGTTAAATGCATCTTTAGAATTTTAAAAAAAAAGTGCAACAACAACTTCCCAAGTGTAGTTATGAGCAATGTTTTTTAAAGAATATTTGTTTGTAGCTAAAGTGGCAATCATTCATTGGAAGATGTAGAAAAAATGGAAATTGTCCCTATGATCATTTACTAAAATTTGGCTATGAACCATAAATAAAATACAAAATTTTGATCATCATTTTATATGTTTAACTACACAATGAAAACACACACACACACACACACACACACACACACACATATATATATATAAATTTCGTGATGAAAATACACACACACACACACACACATATATATATATATAAATTTCGTGATTCCCCCCCCCCCTCGCTTTTGGTAATTGGAAACCTCTAAACTCACTTATTTTCTTGATTTATTTTTGAATTTTTCATTTTGACAATATATTGCCAATATAAAAAATATTGGTTATGAAATAGTGACAATACAACCTACAGGATGATCTAAACTCAAACAATTTGGACAACAATATGGGCAATGTGCCCCTACATGATAAAACCAACTTCCAACTTATTGTTCCAAATTTCAAAAATATATTCCAAGTATGGAAGTTCCACTATGCCAAAACATGGCAAATATGATTACACCCATGACTAGGTTTATAGTTGTAAATGTCATTCATGACTATGTAGTCCATATGGACACATCACTTGTCCACTAGTCGTACTTTGTCCTAGTTGTAAATGCCATCATATATATTATATACTAATTTCAATTTGCTTCAACCATTTGGTAGGTAGGTAAGTAAGATCCTATTTATTTTTTGGTGACACGTTTTTTTTATTGGCTCATCACAAGTAATATCTGCTCTTTGAATATATTTGGTGCACATACCGTGTGTAGATTAATTCTTTTGCACCTACTTATATAGTTTCCAAATTTGAACTTGTTGACAAAGGATATGGGATAAATTTACAACATTATTTCACATCATCCTTTGTTGCATACAAAAATACCCAACTTCGACCATTATTATATTTTTCATACTTTGTCCAAATGAAAATAAATACATTTCATTTTAAAATATTTTTCCAAGATCTACACATCTATAAAAGAAAATTATCAAAAATATCAAGTAATTTGACTGAAAATGTATTTGAATCTTCGTTATTTCATACATTTGTACAATAATGATATGTCTTTCTTTTTCTTTTTTTTCATAATTTTTTGTAAATAAACATATTTAAATCAACATGGTTTTTTTGGTATATATATATGTTCCCACCTTTAAAAAATATAATGAATCAATAAAATTTGTGTTATATTTATTTGCAATTATAATAAAACATTTAAAAATAAAATATGTTATCTATGAAACATGTAATATTATTTTCAACATTTGAAATTTTTATTTTAATTATTTTAATGTCATATTATTTTATATACTTTTATTTCATAATTTTATTCAAATTTTATTATGAGTAGTAAATTTTAATATTTTTATAAATATTTTTCAATTCATTAAACATGATTTAATATATATAAGATTAAAAAATTCCAAGGGTTATGACCAAATATTTTGGCAAATTACTAAAGACCATTTTTTTTATTCTTTGCTACCCATCACATGGAAACATGAAAAATAGTGTCATTTTGGGGCATGTGGATTTCTTCTTAAATTCATTGGATATCATTAATAATAATATATTTTATTATTTGATGTCAAAAAATCCAAAAAAACTATTCATTTAAATAAACCTTTGACTACAAATCTTAACTTAAGTGTTTTATATTCTAAACATCAATTTTTTAATTTAAATGTATGGTTTCAAGGACTTTGGCAAAAAAAATTCAAAATTTTCGGGATTTTTTTTTAAATGAAAAATTTCCCCAAATTTTGTTTTAGCCACTATCCAAAAATACACATTAAATAATTAGTGATTCCAAGGCAAAAAAAATTAAAATGATAAGGTATTAGTTATTTACTTGTGCCTTAATTATGTGTTTGATCATCTACAAGCTTATAATATGTTGACTAGGTACGTATGTTTACCTTATAGTTTTTTTCCCTTTTAATTGTTTTTAATGTCTGAAAATTTTATATTATTAAATAATTACATGTTGTTTGTGAAAAAAATTTGTAGTCACGTATTCCTATCCATGAAAACTTTTAGTCATTTAGTCATATCCATGGTTAAAAAAATTTGACTAGGCACAAAAACATGGCATATATGATTGTATGACTAAAAATGGTCATTAGTCATATTTGTCATAGTCATAAATGTCAAGTTTTGACATCATGTTCTAATCACATGTATTTCATTAACTACCTCCCAACAAACACATCACCAATAACCTAGGGTATTTAATTATTGATAGTATTCATATTGATGATTTTCAATGTTGTAATTAAAATAGGTTAACTTTTATATGTCACCTTTTATTGTTGATTGCCACACACATGGGAATGAAAACCAATGTGAGGAACTAGGCATGGGGATCCAAGGTATATGCTCTTAATAACATATAACAAATACAAATACAATATTACTTATCAAGGTTTTCCCTTATCACAATTTGGAAAATGTAAAATCTTTTTTCATTTTGTTTTCTATTTGGGTAAAAACCAATTTCTTGTTCATGTGAACATTGTATAACATAACATGTTGAAAATATCCCACCATCTTATTTTTCTATGACGATTGCCAATTTTTAAGTTATCATTAATATGAACAGGTTAATGGCACATGTTAGTTAGGTGTAGTCTAGGTGTTGATGTCTTCATCCATTTGAAGTAATCACAATCTTTTATCAAGTGTTAACATGAATGTAGATGGGCAAACATTCAACATGAGCAACAAATTTAATGTAACATAGAGTTCAATGCAATTGTAAAATAATGCCAAGTAGGAGAACTATTTTTGATTTTT
>Ga0116226_10004367_pt1 | contig 12537 bp, 8 predicted proteins | sample S1TSphfallax_FD_89692 | JGI IMG/M metagenome (GOLD analysis project Ga0116226, IMG submission 89692) | Host-associated microbial communities from peat moss isolated from Minnesota, USA - S1T2_Fa - Sphagnum fallax MG | ecosystem: Host-associated > Plants > Peat moss > Unclassified | place: USA... | reverse complement strand
TATTGATGGGTGATGAATTTGCATCGAGTGTCTTGATTATAGGGACGCAAGGAAAGTTGCAAAGTGGGTCCGTTGGTGAGGTGAAGGTTCAATTCGGTCCTTCTTTGCCCACCGAACATTGTGAAAAGGATGTGATGCTGAGCCAGTGCGTAGGGACCCGATTGGGGCAGCAATGTAAGCTATCGGACTCGCTTAAAGGTGGTGGATGGAGCTGAACTGCTCCTTAATTGGCGTATATTCACCGGAATTCCACGGTTTTGGATTGCGGAACGGTGCTCCTGTGCTATGTTGGACTGGTAGTACGACGATCAGCAAACGCTACAACTTTAGAAGTATTCGGCCCCTCTAAGGGTGCTTTGGAGGTTTTTGCTTCCTTGACTCCCCTGACTCCACAATTCGATGGCCCTGCACCCCAGATGAACTCCACGGCTCGGTTGGTGGTGGAATCTGTGTTTCGTCACGGTCGGTTGTTTGTGGGTGTTATTGCCGGAGTGATGGTTGTCACGCTCGCGGCAACGCTGTGGACCCCACGCACTTATCGGTCGGAGATGAACATTCTGGTGCGCAGCACTCGACCTGACTACTTGATCTCTCCTGAGCGGTCGAACGGGCAGCTCCAGCAGAATCCGGTCACCGAGGAGCAGATTGGGTCGGAGGTTGAAGTGCTGAAGAGCCACGACCTTCTGGATGTTGTGGTTGACCCGGACTGGGCGAACATCCCTCTCGCCAAGCATACGGAAGGGTCGATTCGCGCCCACGACAAGGCTGTTTCGGACTTTGAAAAGCATCTCGTAGTTGAGCCTCTCAAGCGGTCGAACGTGATTCGGGTAAGCTACACAACGACCTCGCCGAAGCTGGCGACCGAGGCGCTTAGCCGACTGCTTGCGGCGTTTATGCAGAAGCAGCGGGAGATGGAGCGATCCAGTGGAGCTTCGACGTTTTTTGCGGCGGAGGCAAGTCGCTATAAGAAGGATCTCGATGAGGCACAGCAGCAGCTTCAGACCTTCCAGCAAACGAACGAAATCGTGACTTTGGGGAGTCGGGAGGTCACGCTGGAGAATCAGATCAACACTTTGGACGATTCGATTCGGTTAGCACAGGTTCAACTGACCGAGGTTGGCCAGAGAGTTACGAGCGATCAGGCGCAGTTGGAGCGTACATTGCCTCGGCAGCCCACCTCGCAGCGGTCGGTGCCGAATACTCTGGCTGTTGAGCAGTTGACTGCAATGCTGACCACGTATCAAAACAAGCGAACCGAGTTGCTGACGCGGTATAAGACGACTGACCCGTTGGTGCAAGAAGTGGACCAGCAGATTTCAAATACTACGCAAGCTCTGGCGAGCGCGAGGACGACGAGTGGGCAGGAATCGACCACCGATGTGAACCCGGTCTTCGAGCAGTTGAAGCAAAATCTGTCGGCGAGCGTGACGGAGCGGGCCGCGATTGAGGGGAGGCTGGCTGACCTGTTATCGCAGCGTAACCGTCTGGAAGCAACCTTGAAATCGGTTGAAGGCTCAACGGTTGACTTTACGACACTGCAATCTCGGGTTACGGAACTTGCCAGCAACTATCAACTTTATACGCAGAAGAAGAATGAAGCGAGCATTGCGGACGCGCTCACACAACACCAACTGGTGAATGTTGCCGTTTCTGAGGAGCCCACGTATTTGGCGACGCCCACGGGCCCCCATGTCGGATTGAATCTGGTGATGGGCCTGTTTACTGGCGTCTTTCTTGCTGGCTTCGGGGTGTATCTCGCGGAAATTGGACGCGACACGATTGCGACACCTCTGGAGTTAGACGCAATCGTCCGGTCGCCCGTGCTGGCGACTGTTCCGGTGATCGATCGACCGTCGCCGGATGACCCCGGCCCGGGTGAGCAGCGGGTTTCTGCGAGTAGACCGAAGGTGGTGGCGACACCGGTGCCAAACCGGGAGATGACGCCCGCCGCGAGGAACGGCTGGCAGAGCCCGGAGCGGGTTGCCTTTGACGGAAGTGTTGCTGCACCGTTTGATTCGGAGGCCGTCCTAGATGAGGGCGAGGCATCTTTGCAGTTTGAGCCCGAGTCCGGCCGAGTCACTGAGTCGGTGCGGCAAAGCAGTCACCGCGTGGTGCCACATCATAGGGGGTCAGTTTCGCGTGATATCGAAGCCGGGAACAGCAGAATCGCATCGCAGGATTCGCGTCAGAAACGGGAGGCGAGTGGATCATGAAAAAGTTGACGATTCCTGCCTATGAGGGCATTCTTTATACAATTTTTCAGGGGCTCCGCCACGAGACTCGTGTGGAGCTTGGCACCAATGGTGTACGCGAAAATGCCGGGCTCGCAGTCGCGTTTACCTCAGCGAATGCGGGCGAAGGCGTGACCCATACGATTCAGTCGCTGTTGACCGGGCTTGCCTGCGACGGGACGACCCGTGCGCTGGTTGTCGATTCAGCATGTTTGCGCCGCTTGACTATTGCCCCGGGTGAGGTAAAACACCTTTGCCAGCCGTTGACCCAGCCATTGAATCAGGGAACGGGAACCAACGTATACGCTCTGGCTGATTCCAAGGAGTTTTCCGATGGCTCGCGTGGACCACACTCGTGGGACGGTTCTTGGGAGTATCGGCGCGACGTTCTGCACGAGCTGCGCGGCCTGTTTGACTATGTGCTGATCGACTGTCCGGCTCTGCGCGCAGCAAACGACATTCTTTCTGTCGCACCGTTTGTGACGGGAGTGATTCTGGTGGTTGAAGCGAATCGGACGCGGCGGGAACAGGTGATTCAAGCTGTCCGGTCCATTGAATTTGCACGGGGTCGATTGCTGGGCCATATCTTGAACAAGCGCCGCTATGTTGTGCCAGAGTGGCTCTACAGGAGGCTGTGATGCGAGGTTTGACCGGTCGAATGAGGCTTGTGCGCTTTGGATTGACTTTGCTGATGGTGTTGCTGTGCGCCAGGGGACATGCTGTGCTGGCTCAGGAGACCCAACCTTCGGATGCCGGCAATTCACGGTATGCGGTCCGCGTTGGGGACACGTTGGTGATCGAGTACAGGTTGACTCCTGAGTTCAACCAGACCAGTACGGTGCAGCCCGACGGCTACATCAACTTGCCTCTGGTTGGTGAACAGAAAGTGGCAGGTTTGAGTATGCCAGAGGTTCGTGCGCTGATCGGCAAGGCGGCGTCCGTTCGGCTACGCGATCCAGAGATCACGATCACGTTGAAGGACTTTGAAAAGCCATACTTTGTGGTAGCTGGTGAGGTTCTTCGCCCAGGGAAGCAGGAGTTGACCCAGAAGATGACGGCCCTGCAGGCTGTGCTGCTGTGCGGAGGTTTTCAGGCTTCGGCGCAGAAGAGCGATGTGTATGTCTTTCGCCGAGTCAATGGTGAATTGGCCGAGGTGCATCGCTTGAATTTGAAAGGTATGAAGAGGACACAGGATTTGAATCGGGATCTGGTGCTTCAGTCTGGCGACATGATTCTGGTGACGCGGAACAAGCTGGAAACTGTTGGTCGATACATCAAGACGCTCAACCTTGGGGTCTACTTTGATCCATTGACAGAAATTTACCATTGACACAGGTACGATCGGGCCACGAAATGCAGAGTATATGGGGGACAATATGGCGACCAATCCAATCCGCATCCTAGAGAGCAGACGAGTAACGAATCGGGCCGATGCCCAGAATACACCGATCTCCCCCACGTCGAGCCCGTGGTCCGGGGGCCATGCACGTGCGGTGAGCAGCGGGGTTTGTCAGGCCATGGACTTGATCCTGCTGGGCGGTGTTTTTTTGGGAATCGGAATCGTCCCGTATCTTTCGAAATCGGGAGGCAGTTTTTCAGATTTGCTGCGTCTGCGGGTAACGTTTCAGGATCTGATGATTGGGGTATTTTGCCTCAGTACATGGCGGGTCATCTTGATGACCATTTCGCTCTATTCGCGGGTTCGGACGCGCTCACGGAAGAACTATGTGTTTCGTTTCTTCCTTGGCCTGAACGCCTGTGCGGCATTGGTCGGATTGATTGAGTGGGTGCTGGGGAAACCGGACGTCTGGAACGTTGTGGCGGCGTTTTGGGCGGCGAGTCTCGCTCTGCTCATCATTTCGCGCGTTGTGCTGTCTGGGCTGGAAGGTGTGATGCGGCCCTTGCTCCGCAGCAAGCGTAGGCTGCTGATCGTTGGCACAGGTCAACAGGCAAGGAAGGTTGTTGATGAGCTGCGGGCCCACGAGGAATGGGACTATTCGCTGGTCGGGTTTCTCGATTCTGACCCGCAAAAAGGCTATGTCCCGGACGATATGCTGCTCGGCGGGCTTGACCGGCTCGAGCAGATCCTGATGCACACGGTGGTGGACGAGGTGGTGATTGCCCTGCCGATGAAGAGCCAGTATGCCGTTATCGGTGATGCGATTACGACCTGCCAGATGCTGGGGATTCCTTCGCAGTATTTTACGGACTACTTTGGTACGGCGGTGACGAAGAGGCGCCGGTCTGCTGGGCCAGATAGTGGGCGGGTCTTGCTTGAGGTGGTGTTCGACGACTATCGCCTGCTGTGTAAGCGTGTATTCGACATCGTCGTATCGCTGGTTGCGTTGATCATCCTGTCCCCGGTGATGCTCGCAGTTGCCGTAGCCGTTAAGGTGACAAGTCCTGGACCGATCCTGTTCAAGCAGAAGCGATTCGGGCTGAATAAGCGGACGTTCTTCATGCTGAAGTTTCGCTCGATGTGTGTGGACGCGGAGGCGAAGCAGGCTGCGGTGGAGCACCTGAACGAGACCTCCGGGCCAGCGTTCAAGATCAAGAATGACCCACGTGTTACTCCAATCGGATCGTTCATCCGCAAGATGTCGCTGGATGAACTGCCACAACTGTTCAATGTTCTGATGGGACAGATGAGTCTGGTTGGGCCACGTCCTTTGCCGTTGCGGGATGTCTCCAAGTTCTCCGACGCCTGGCTGATGCGCCGGTTTTCGGTGAAGCCGGGGGTCACTTGCCTTTGGCAGGTCGGTGGGCGTTCGAATACGGACTTTGAACGCTGGATTGAACTGGATCTGGAGTACATCGACAACTGGTCGTTGGGGCTGGATCTGAAGATTCTGATGAAGACGCCAGTGGCCGTGCTTACCAGTCGCGGAGCGTCCTAATGGATGCTCCGCAGCGTCGAAGAATCCTGTACGTCAGCCACACCGGGCTGGTGAGCGGGGCCGAGCGAATGTTACTCCATATGGTGGAAGTTCTGGACCGTGGTTTGTATGAACCATTGGTGGCTTGCCCTGTCGGTGGCAAGGGGACGCTCGATCAGCTCGTTTCTGGGGCCGGACTTACGGTTGTTCCAATACCTCAGGTGCAAGCGCGGTTCACGCTCAATCCCAGACTGCTGGTGCGGTATCTGAAATCTGTGGCTGAGTCGGTTCGAGGAGTCCGGCGCATGATGCGCGGGGTCGATCCGGATCTAGTGCATGCGAACTCCGTGCGGGCTGGACTTGTGGCAACGCTTGCAACCGTTGGAATGAAGGTTCCGGTGGTCTGGCATGTGCAGGACGATCTTCCCGGACATCCTGTCAGCACGGTGATCCGGTGGCTCGCATTTGCCTCGCGCCGAACCTGGTTGGTTGCAGTCAGCGTGGCGACCCTTCGGCGATTTACCGAAGGGCTCCCCTTTGGACATCGAGGCTCGCTGCTGTACAACGCCATTGCGATCGAACGGTTTCCCCGCAAGACGCAGCCGCTTGATTCTGCCGCAGAGCAGTTTCGGTCGGAGCTGGGTCTGTCTGCCGCAGACTTTCTGATCGTGACCGTGGGCATGATCAACCGACGCAAAGGATTGTTGCCGCTCATTGAGCAATTTGCAGGGATCGCTGGGCAGAATCCGCATGCCCACCTGGCCGTTGTGGGCGCGGCGCTGTTCAACGATGACGTTCTCTATGAGGCTGAGTTACACCGCCGGGCATCTGCGCTGGGCTTGCAGGGGAGGGTACACTTTACCGGCGGCAGAAAGGATATTCCAGCGATTCTGCGAGCAGCCGACTTACTGGTGCTGAATGCAACTGCCGAGCCATTCGGCCTGGTGATTCTGGAGGCGATGGCGAGTGGGACCCCGGTGATTGCGTCCGCAGTCGGTGGGATACCAGAGATTATTGAGGACGGGGTGAGCGGAAAACTGGTGGATTCGCCCGAGCGAATCAATCCCCTGAACGGCAATAGTCTGGGAGGGCTTATGACGGCGGCGATCAGTAATCCAAGGTCACTGGATGGATGGGTTGAGGCCGCAATTCGGGATGTGCTACCTCGGTTCACGTTGCAGGAGTTTAGCGACAGGCTTCATGAGGTCTACGCAAAAGTATTGATTGCTCGCAGGAGGGTGGCTGATGCACGTTGAACAGGCGAAAATTGCGGTGTTTCACGACAACTTCTGCCAGATGGGCGGGGCGGAGCGGGTAGCGGAAGAGCTGTATCACGCGTTCTCTCAGGTGGAGCGTACAGACCTGATATCGACCTTATCTGCGACGGAAATTCTTACGGAGCCGCTCCAGAAGGCAGGCATCCAAAACTCCTGGATGCAGATTCTGCCGAACCCGGCAAAGTGGTTTCGGGCATACTTTCTGCTCTATCCACTGGCTGTGAGCGGATTCGACCTGAAGCAGTATGACGTGTTGGTGTCGAGTTGTTTCGGCTACGCCAAGGGAATCCACAAGCGGGCGGATGCGGTGCATGTCTGTTACTGCCATACGCCCATGCGCTGGGTTTGGCGGACCGAGGACTACCTTTCGCGGGAGGGGAACTCTCGGCTCAAGACCGCTCTGCTTTGGCTGCCATTGCGCTGGCTGAAGTGGTGGGAGATGCGTGCGGCTACACGCCCGGACGTCTATGTCGCCAATTCACGGGTGGTTGCACGTCGCTTGAAGCATGCCTTTGGCATCGAAGCGGCGGTCATTCCTCCCCCGATTGATACGGACCGCTTCGCACCTCTTGCTGGGGAGGAGGATTCGGCACCCGATGATTTCTATCTGGTGCTTTCGCGGCTTGTGCCGTACAAGCGGTTTGATCTGGCAGTGGAGGCGTGCAAGCTGCTGGGGCGGGAGTTGGTGGTGATCGGTGGCGGGCCTGATCGGGAGCGGCTCGAGGGGCTGGCGGCGGGACATGAGAACATACGGTTTCTGGGCCGGGCATCGGATGAGGTCGTGGCGGACCATGCGCGACGGGCGCGGGCGCTGCTATTCCCCGGTGAGGAGGACTTTGGCATGACGCCGCTGGAGGTGAATGCGGCGGGGCGACCCGTGGTGGCGTTCAAGGCGGGTGGCGCGACGGAGACGGTCGTTGAGGGGCTCAATGGGGTGTTCTTCGAGGAGGCGACTGCGGAGTCGCTGGCTGCGGCGATCACACGACTGGAAGGGATGAGCTGGGATGCGGCGGCGATTCGGCGGCATGCGAAGGGGTACGATAAGGTCGTGTTCCGGGAGCGGATTCGGGCGTTCGTGGCGGAGGTGGTGGCACAGAGGAGTCGGACTGCGGACGGCGTGAGTGAGCGTGAGAGCATGGTTGTGGGAATGGGCCGCTGACAGCGGTCGGTGGCGGTGTCGTCGGGTGTGTTTGGGGCGGTTGTGCGGATTTGGAGATTTAACCCCCCTCCCCATATGTCATAGCTAAATTCTTCATTCTAAACAGCTTGTATACGAATTTTCATGCGAGTTTATAGCTCGTTATCAGACGTTGTTTTTGGGGGTCACTTTTTTTCTAGGGGGTGATGGTGAGGGTTAGGGTGGCGGTGTGGGCGATGCTGGTTGCGGTGTCGGTTGCGGTGATGGGGAGGGTGTAGGTGCCGGGGGCTACGGTGAGCAGGGGGTAGCTGATGGTGGTGCAGCCGGTGGGGAGCAATGCAATCGCGGCGAGGGCGAGCAGCGGAAGGAAGCGGAGTTTGCGGCGGCGGGTGATGGCGATGAGCGGTAGGAAGAGGGCGACGGCGATGGGGAGGGTTCGCGTGGATTTCCCGAGTGGGCTCGGGTGGGTTTGGCCGAGTTGGGGTGGGAATTGGGCGGTTTTGAGGGTGAGGATGGCGGAGGCTGCGGAGCCAGCGGTGAGCGTGGCGGGGCTTCCGGTGAAGGTGGCCGTAGCGTAGGTGGGAAGGCTTGTCGCGGTGAGGGCGAGGGTGCCGGAGTAGCTGCCGAGGGCGGTGAGGTCGATGGTGATGTTGCCTTGTTTTCCTGCGGCGAGGGTTATGGTTGCTGGAGATAGGGCAATGGCGAAGTCGTGTTGCTGGACGATGATGGGGAGGGTGGCTGAGGTGGCGGCGGCGTAGTTGCCGGATGCGGGGATGGTGGCGGTCAGGAGGTGGGTTCCGATGGCGAGCGTGGTGGTGGAGACGGTGGCCTGGCCGTTGGTGAGGGGGGTGATGGCTAGCGTGGTCGATTGGTTGTTGAAGAGGTCGGTGAGGGTGACGGTGGTGCCGGGTGGGGGTAGGGTTCCGGCGGTGGCGGTGGTAGTGATGGCGATGGATTGGCCCTGGTTGGCGGGGTTGGGCGAGGCGGTGAGGGTGAGGGTGACGGGCGCGGCGGCGACGATCTGGGTGAGGACGGGCGAGGTGCTCGGGTTGTCGTTGGCGGAGCCGGAGTAGGCGGCGGTGAGGGTGTGGGTGCCGACGGCGAGCGTTGCGGTGGTGAGGGTTGCGGAGCCGGTGGCGGAGACTGGCCCAGAGCCCAGGGTTGTAGAAGAGTCGCGGAAGGTGATGGTGCCGGTGGGTGGTGTGGTGGATTGGGTGGCGACTGCGACGGCAGTGAACGCGACGGGTTGGCCGTAGGTGCTGGGGTTAGGGGTGGCCGTGAGCGTGGTGGCGGTTGGGGCTCCGATGACTGATTCGGTGACGATGGGGGAGGTGCTGGCGGCGAACTGGGTGGTGGCCGAATAGACGGCGGTGAGCGGGTAGGAGCCAGCGCCGAGGGTGGTGATGGTGACGGAGGCGCGGCCGGTGGGGTCGAGCGTGGCCGTGGTGAGGAGGGTGGTGCCGGCGTAGAAGCTGACGGTTCCGTTGGGGGTTCCGAACTGGGAGGAGACGGTGGTGACCAGAGTAATAGGCTCCAGTGCGGTCGCGGGGTTGGGCGAGGCGGTGAGGGTGGTGGCGGTGGGGTAGCCGGTGACGACCTGGGTGACGGGATTGGAGGTGCTGGGGTCGAAGTTGAAGTCGCCGGGGTAGGTGGCGGTGATGGTGTGGGTCCCGACGGTGAGCGACGAGGTGGAGAAGGTGGCGGAGGCGCTGGGGGACAGGGTTGCGGTCCCGATGGTCACCCCGCCGTCGAGGAATGTGATTGGGCCGGTGGGGGTGTTGCAGTTGCCGGTGAGCTGGACCGAGAACGAGGCGGAGGAGCCGCCGGAGATGGTTCCTTGGTCTGCCGTGAGGGCGATGGGCGGGGCGGGGTGGTGGTTGTAGGCACCGAGATCGACGGTGCCGCAGACGGTGCGGTTTTTACCCGCGAGGTCGGCAGCGGGCAGGTCGGGGGCGTTGATGTCGCCCGCATTGATGGCCGGGGAGGTGGGTTGCAGGCGGTAGTCGCCGTTGGTTGGGTCTATATATTGGGGGTCGGCTTGGATCGTGTGAGGGCCGTTCGGGCATATTTGGGGATAGCCCTCGTAGCCCGCGTAGGGGTTGGCTATGTCGTTGTAGTCGAAAGTTACGGTTGCACTGCCGATCAGGTCGCATCGTAGCGTCTGAAAACTCTGATTGGTGTAGAGCAAATTGTTCTCGATGAAGGACGGGGAGCCAGGCAGGAGGAAGCTGGCTCCGCCGTTGTCTGTTGTGTTGTTGACGAGAGTCGAGAGTGGGTTGTACGGGGGGTAATTGGGATTGATACCGGCTGTTCCAAGGAAGTTTGAGGGGCCGGAAACGTTGTAGTTCCCGTAGATTAGGTTTTGCACCATGAGAACAGTTGGAACACCATTCGTTCCGAGGCTATACCAGCTTACGGACGTATTGTTGCGTATGATGTTGTTTTTGGCGATGAAACCAGCGGCCAAATAGGCTCCAGCCCCCCCAGCGCCGGTCCCTGATAGGTTGTCTAGGATTTGCAGTCCTGTGTTATTGTTCTCAATAATGTTGTTGTTGAAGGTAATTGTGCCACCACCGTAGTCGTTAATTATGAGTCCAGCACCGGCGCTGCTTTGGGTTGGGGTGTTAATGAACCAATATTGGGTTCCTGAGAACTCGTTGCCTTGGATAACAGGACTCGCTCCACCTGTAATGGCATCTCCTGGGGTTTGGCCGCCGACTGTTTGGTTGAAGATGTGGATTGCATCGCCCTGATTATTGGTGATGAAGTTGTTGGTGATGTTGGGGGATGCTGTGCCTTCAATTTCTATAGCTGAGACTCGATTGCCTACGATTGGAGTGGGGGCGGTGGGGGTTAGGAATGCTCCCGTGATGGTGAATCCGTTGAGCGTGGCGGTGCTGGGTTCAGCCGTGTTGAAGAGAACCACTGCGCCCTGCAACGCGGGTGTGATGATGGTATTGGCAGCCTGCGTGTAGTTGTTGGCTCCGCTGGTGACGGTGATTCCCTTTCCGTTGAAGTTGATGTTTTCTTTGTAGGTTCCGGGTGCGACGAGGACGGTGTCTCCGTTTTGAGCAGCATTGATTGCGGCCTGAATGGTGGGCTGGTCGGCGGGGACGTGGATGGTGGTTTGGGCACGGAGTGAGTGTGGTGCCAGAAGTGACGTTGCAAGGGCGAGTGCCATTGTGGCTACGTTGTGGTGGGCAGAATAGACTGACATACGCTGGACTCGGGCCTCGTTTTTGATTTTGGCCGGTTTCAGTGGCCGAACGAATGCGATACCTTGATGACGTTTTCGATAGGGTAGTAGTTAGCCAACCGTCCGGAGCTCCCATTGCTGGAGCTCCGGACGGTTTTGTTTGGACCGATTGTGGTTCCGCAGAATCAAGCGGAGCAAACGATCTGGCTTTGTGCTGTTGCACCCTTGCTGGCAGGGGTTGCTGCCCCGCATGGGCCTGATCCTTTGCCACCTCCACCACCGCCTCCACCGTTACCGGGCTGATAGGTACCTTGAATCCAGAAGTACTGGCCACTCCCTGGATAGTTGGTTCTTCCGCCTTGGTAGAGGTAGCCGTTTGAGAAGACCAAAGCCGGGTCATATGTGATGGTCTGTCCGTATTGCTTGGGCGCTTCCCATTGGGTTACGGAAGGTACCCCCAGAACAGCCCAAACATTATCTTCCTGATAGTAGGAGCGGAACGCCGCAAGAACTGTGCCCTGATAGGGGATCAAGGCAGGATCTCCTGCATAGTAGCCGCCTGCTCCACCAGAGCCGGTGACGTTGGTGAAGGGTTGGATGCCGCTGGATTGCTGGAAGAACTGGGCTTGCTGCGAACCAGATTGGAGGTAGGAGACATACAAGTCGTTGTTGGTAACGTTGCCGTATTCGTTGTAGACGACGAAGGCCGGACCGCTGGCGGCGGAGTACGCTTCGCTGACTGGGGTTGGGGAGATGGTCCAGGACGAACCGCCGTTGGTCGATTCCGCAATGTTGATCCATTGGCCGTCGTATTGTCCGTCGCCGGGGTCGTAGGTGGCACCTTGCCATGCGATATAGACGTTGGTGTTGTTGCCATCCGTGGAGATGGCGGGTTTGATGGGGACATAGCCGCCGTTTTGCCCGAGGGGGACAACGGTTAGGCTTGAGTTGGTGGTTGTTCCGCTGAAGTCATTGTACAGGCCGGTGACTTTTAGGACGGAGAGTGAAGCGCCGTATTCGGGGCCGGTGTTGTTGTTGAATGTGATGTAAAGGGCCGGTGGGAGTTGGGAGTTATTGGGGCTGCCTTGCACGAATGTAATGGCGGGGTCTGAGGCCATTGAGATGTTGGTGGAAATTGCATTGAAGTTGATTCCGTCGGTTGAGGTTGCGATGCCGAGGTTGCGGCCATTGGGGGAGTTGGCGTCGGTGTAGGCGACGTAGATGGTATCGAGATGGTTTGGGGAATAAAGGGCTGGGATGTTGGTGAGGGAGGGCGATCCGGTGAGTTGGAAGCTGGTGATTTGAGTGCTGGTGAAGAAGGTTGGGTAGTTAACCTGGGCCGATGCAGGAGCGACCAGATTGGCAGAGATTGCGGCAAGCCCGAACAGGAGAGTTCTGGCAGATTGGGGGAGCGTATAGCGACGAATCATGGTAGTAGTTCCTCTCTTGTGATGCGTTGCGTTCTATGAGGTGGTTCTTTGCACTCTGCGACCGGAACTTTTTCGACCGCAGAATCTTGGCTGCGCTGCTCGAAAACCCGTGAGCGGTGGAGGTGAATGCTTCACGGAGCGAGTGGTTCGCGCAGAGAGATGGGGGTAAGGTGGACGATGCCAGATGAGGTGTCGGTGTCGATTGTTACTTCAGTCGCATCGTTGCGATATTGTGCGCGTTCGATGGGGTCTCGGTAAGCGATGGCGTTTACGGTGGGAAATGCGAATAGCCTGTATGTGCCGGGACGGAGGCCTGTGAGTACAAATTTTTGTTGATTGTCGGCTACCGTACTGTAGGTCTCACCAGAGAGTTCGTCTTCTGCGATGAC
>Ga0116226_10004366_pt1 | contig 12540 bp, 6 predicted proteins | sample S1TSphfallax_FD_89692 | JGI IMG/M metagenome (GOLD analysis project Ga0116226, IMG submission 89692) | Host-associated microbial communities from peat moss isolated from Minnesota, USA - S1T2_Fa - Sphagnum fallax MG | ecosystem: Host-associated > Plants > Peat moss > Unclassified | place: USA... | reverse complement strand
GTCAAATATTAATTTTGAGATTCATTATATGAATAGTATACATACGTATGCATATTATATATAATTTTAGTACATACATTAAAATACACCCGTATGTCATTGTAGAATACCTTTAGGATGTAATTAATTTAGTGACTATTGCGACTAATGGGACATATCAACCTATTAATGGATGATAATAAATGTAAAATCAATCCAACCAATAGGATGAAATTTCTAATAGTTGCATCATAGTTGTGAGAATGACCAAAATAGTTGAAATTTGATCTTGTAGTTGCAATCTTCTCAAATCTAGTCGCAAATGACTACAAGTCGCATGTAGTTGTAAATGGACTGGTTACATTTTGGCTGATTTCTACTAGTGTAATTTGCAATTTAGTTGTTTAGTATTACTAAAATCAACTACCATACAATTATCTTGAAACCCAAACTTAAACACCTAGGTGCAAATTAGTCATTAAATCCTTTATTTTCATTTCATCTTTAGTTGTAAATTAATTGCAAAGGATAATAATATAATTCATTACTAAAATGGATGAATGAAATAATTAAAATATATATTCGATAAACTAGTTATAAAATAATTATAAACAAGTTGCAAAATATAAGGATATTTATAATCCATTTCTCAAATGGATGAATGAAATATCAAGGAATATATTCATCAAGCTAGTTGTAAAATAATTGTAAAAAAGTTGCAAAGGATTGGGATAGAATCCATTCACATCAAATGGATGAATGAAATAATGAAAGAATATATTTGTTGAATTGGTTGTAAAATAGTTGTAGATAAGTTATACAACATCAAAATAAAATTCATTCATAAAATCAATGAATGAAATAACAAAAGATTATATTCATCAAACTAGTTGTAAAATAGTTGTAAATAAATTGCAAAAGGTATTAACATATGTCATCCATCAACAAATGGATGAAAACCCAAGTTGGCATTTCGTTTGCCATGTTGGAATGTGCATGAGAATTTTATGTCGAGATTAGTTACAAAAAAGTTGTATATAGTTGCATGTGAGTTACACCGTATATATGATATTGCACACAAAAAAGGGTGTCCGCGACAACTACTGCAATTTATCCATTAGCACTCAAGGATGTATAAATACCATGAATTGCAAATGTTCGTTGCAATTGGAAAACCCAATTGCAAGCCCAATTATAAAACCCTATATTTTTTCATAGTGACGGTTTCATGATCTAGAATATTGGAAAGATTCCCCTAGTGCAATTTAAAGGTGTGCTACTAGTGGATGTTTACAAAAAATGTGAAACCAATTCTTGGAAGACTTGGTATTCCCTAACACAAGACGCCTTCTTTGAGTATTTGTACAAAGGAATATGTTACACTTTGAACTTGAAAGTTCAATGTCCAAAGAAAAAATTGACTTAAAGTTCTAACAAAGATATGGTTGTTATGTTTTTGTAACAGAAACTCGCTATGGTTGTTGATGTTGTCATGAAGTTATATTACGAGGAGGTTCTTGATCCTTCCTTCCACTCTCCATCAAAGATGCAGGAGTTGATGGAGAAAACTATGAACCAAGTGAGGAAGCAGAACTTTAGTGCCTTTTTGAAGCATCTTTTTGTTTGCAATCCAATTATTGGAGACAAGTTTCTTAAGGAGGTACAAATGCACTATGACATGTCCTTTGAGCTTGAGGTGTTAGCCGAAAAAATTCAAATGCTAGTCACATCCTGTGTGAGTAATGAACAAAAGGTCAAGTGGTTCAAGAAGTGGAATCAACTAGCAATAACAAGGGAGGTAACCAAATTTCCAAAGCAGGGGTTCTTGGATGTAGTATGTGTAAAGTGGCTTTAGAAAGCTACTTTGTGGTTTTAGGTGGGCTCCACACATTATTCAAATCGAAGAATTAGATGTGTTTTTGGGAATTTTCAGTGCCAAACGTAGGTGTGTCAACTATTTTTTTTCTATGTTTTTAAGAATTAATGTGAAAATAATCTAGGTATCATAAGCTTTTGACTCATTTCTTGGCAAACTCAATTCTTTTTCAAAACGTGGGAGTCAATATTTACTACAAATTTAATTGAAAGTTTTTTGTTCATCACATGATGCAATTAGAAGCAGACACTAAATCCACTTTATAGTCCATAATATTTAAGCTTGGCCTCTCCATCACACCTTAGCCACAATTTACGTCCTTCATTGATTATACCATGGATCGAAAATTATCTCTTTGGGAAACATGTTTTTTTAGGGAGTTTATATCAAAGGATGGCATCAAGTGCACCAAGTCGTTTGACCAAGAAGTTGATGGGAAGGAAGCCTCTAAATAGGTCCTCTATAAGTAACTATTATATTTCACATTGCTTGCATTTTTTTCAATGATGATTGCAAGCTTATTGAAATCATTCCTTGCTTGCCACCCCTTTTTTAAATCTAGAAAGACCCAAAAACTAATAACAACATGTACAAAAAGGACCTTTTCAAGGATTAATCTAGTCCTCACCTCACAAAATGCGAGTGGTATCTTGATTGCCCTAAGGATTATACACCTTCTTCATAGATTTCTTTTTGTGAAAGATTTGAGCTTGGGTTTATAGAGAAGGTTATAAAATACACTTTTGTTTTAAGGTCCCAAAAAATCAAGGGATTTCGCAAAAAAGAAAGGTAAGGAAAAGTCTATGGCCTTAAAGATTGTTGTTGATATAGAGAGGCCCCAAGATGATTTTCAGGAAACCTTGGATATCCTTTAGGAGGCACCACTTACCAAAGCTTCTAGTGTAGTTTCATTACCCTTCATTATTATGATTTAGGAGAGACCTCCACTCCCAAGTCTTGTTTTCACTCCTAACAAAAGGACAAGGTTCTTCAAAAGGGCGTTCAATCTCTCGTGGTACTCAATTACGTGTAGTTGATTTAAAAACAAGTGGCAAGTGTAAGAAAGCCAAATGTCACGCATCATGAAAGAGTTAATTTCCATTAACATGTACATATTTGAGTTCGTTTGTTCTTGAATTTGTGTCCAAACCTTTGAATTCTTCTTTGTTTAAGGTTTCACTTGAAAGGAAAGTTGATCTCCTTCTTGTCGACATCATTGGAGGTGTTCCTATCCCATTTGTGTCTAATCCAACTTCAATGATTCCAATTCGGAATCAATCCCTTGAGGACTATGTGGAGACAATCTTCTTCTTTATTAGATGTTTCCTTTCTAAGAGGGGAGGAACTATTATGTTCTACCTAGATGAACTTTGAGTGCAAAAGGAAATTACGTCTTTTGTTGATGATTACAAATTTACCATAAAACTAAAGTGGACTATGATTAACTCCCTTCCCATTGTCAAATTTACCATAAAGGTAAAGTGGATTGTGATTAACTCCCTTCCCATTATTAGCATCAAGGACAAAACTTGTAAAGTATGTTACTTTCATCACTTGAATCGTCTATTTTCCTTGTATATGTAATTCCCACTTGCATTTGCCCTTACCCCGAATTATTGTGCATATGTTTGTTAACAGGGCCATCCTCCTTGCATCTATTGGTTTCCATCTTTTCCCACCTTTTGCTGCAATCACTTCTCAAGGAGTTTCCACTACAAAGGAGGATGTTTTTTACAACTAGACCTCCAAAGATTTTATGGCCATCCCTTAGGTGCACCATTCAAAAGTGTCAAAAAGATTCATGCCCTCATTCTACAAGCCTTCGCGGAAGTCTATTTTCCTTTGGACTCTTTCGTTGTCCATTTGGACTTTGCTACAAGTGAGCCCCATCATTGTTCAATATGTTTAATGTTTGATCTTCCAATATCTATGAACTCTTGACACCAAGGAGACTTTTGCAAGTAACATTGTCTAAGGGTGTGAGACAATTGGAAAACATGTCCTACCACTAGAGGTAGACCTTGTAGCCTTTCATGAAAGAATACTTCCATTGGTGAAAGAATTTAAGCTCGAACAAAACGAGAAGTTAGGTTACTCTTTGGATTTAAACTCATCACCCAAGAAGAAAATTAAAAGGTTTTGGATTGTGAATAAGTTTTGGTTGTTTTGATTTCATGTTTGTACATTTCTTTCAATTGTTCGTATCAATTTATCCTATTTTTTTCCTTGTAGAAAGCTACCTTCTCCCCCTTGATCTACAACTATGCCCTTATTTGCACACAATGACTTTTTTCCTAGTCCATCAATCAACCCAATGTTGCCTTCATACATGGAGGTTCAAGTGGTAACTTTGGATGATGTAGACTCCAGGTTCCAACTTCTGAAAGTTTGAGCATTGATTTAGTTGTTTTTGCATACATAGATGATCCAGCTTCAGATGCATAGCTTTTAGTTTCACATTCCTTGTTTGAGTTTGGGGGTGGATGACTTGGATTTCGAGGACATCTTGTGGTTGGGTGGAGAGTTTTTTTTACTTTTTCCAAATGTTTTTCTGAATTGTTTGCCTGTTGAAGTGTGCATCAATTAATTCCTTTGTTTACAAAATGTTTCAACCCATTTTTTCTAGCTACAATTGAATGAAAATAAAAATTATTTGCCCTTTCCAATTTTAATATATAATGAAAAAGCTAAATCTTTCATGCTTGTTATTCATGGACTTGACTAATGTCTTGTTTTGTTTTAGGAGGATTATGTTTCTTCTTCCCTTTGTTTTATTGGCTATGTGTCCATTTTCACTTTAACACATGGGATATAAGATTTGTAATGTAACACTCTCATGATATGTTGTGCATTGTTCATGGTTATGGCTTGTATGGATTTAGATTCTAGAATGATTTCAAAATGCGCACATGCTCATGCTCACAAGCTCACAATATAAAATTGTTGCCACTAATTTACACACCAAACACATTGGAATCAATAGTTGAATATACACTAATATCAAGCATATTGGATAAATATGTGAGATGACAACAAAATCTTGGGAATATCTAAGAGATGACACTTGGTTGCTCCCCCTTAAGCTTTTGTTGGAAATCAAAACATGGGGAACATAATGGAAATTTTTTTTTGACAAAACAAATGAATGGGTGGCATGGTGATGGGCAAATGCGAAGATAAACAAAAAAAGTTTTGCATGACTAAAACAAACTATAAACATTCCGATGGAGGATATAGAAGACTACCACTAGGCGATGTTTACACATGTCATGGATTTTTTAAAAGAACATGCAAGTTTGAAGAAGCCAATTCCATAACATTTTTTCACAAGTTTATTATGTGATTTTTCAATAAAGGATTTAATAACCCTTGGGAACCTATTATCAACAAAACTCTTGAAACCTTAAAAACAACTTTATGCAACTCCAAGAAGGTGAGTTTGGTTGCCACATGATTTTAAAAACAAAGTTGTTTCACAATTAGTGAATAGTCGGATGATAAGGTCGGCCCCAAAACCATAAGATGTGTATGATAGTGAAAAGAAACAACAAATCAACAATTGAAAGAAAAATAATAATAACATTGTTTACAATAAATCATGGAACAATATAAATGTTAAAATGAATAACACAACTAAAGTTGAACATTCAAATTGTTTATTGAAAAAATAAAATGTTAATGTTGAGACAAAGAGTCATAAATAATATGACAAACAACCAATAAAAACACTCACAAGCACCACCAGTTTTAAATATGTTCCCAATGGTAAAAAAAAAAAGATTTCAAAACTTTAGATGTATAGATGCAAGCAATTGTTGAATAATGGGGATCTTTTAATTACTTGCAAGATTATAAGATATATGGTCAATGTTGATGAAAATGTTTATTACAAAAATTTTGTGTAGATAGCCACAAAAACAATGTACATGTGGGTCAAAACCTGTAACTAGGAGCCAAAAGGAAGAATTTGGAAAAGGACTACAAGTCTTTTTTCCCCAAAAAAATTTTACATGTAAATGAATTTTAGAATTAATTTTTTTGTAACTTGTAAAAAATATTTAAATGTTCATTAATGCATCACAATTTTTTTGTTAGTCATATTGAATAAATGTGATTTTTTAAAAGTGTGCAAATTCTATGTAGATTTAATGTTTCATTTTGAAAAATGATCAAAATTTTGAATCATCACCAAATTTTTTTTTTTCACATTCATTAGTTTGATTATGCTATAAGCTATAACTTTTTTTCATACATCATGTACATTATAACCCATTTATATGTGGTAAGGATTCTTGAAGCTTTGAAATTTTTAAGCAATTTTGAAACATTTTTTGAATTTTTAATGTTTTAGAATACCTTTTTTTAAAAGCATGAGTGTTTTTTGAGCGTGGCTAATATTTTTTTATCATCAATATTTTTTTCAATGAAAATTATTTTATTATGTGAGTCATTTTCATAGTCCCTTGCAAAATTGATTTCATTTGACGCAGTAGGTCTACATTTTCAAACATCCTAAATTAAAACCAAAACTTAAAATTGGATCAATTGAATTTTTACTCTAAGTTCCTTGACATTCATATGAGGGGAAAAATATTAACTTGCCATGATTACTATGGTTTTAAATGGTAATAATTTTTTTTTTTGATTTTGATTGATTATGTCTAACATTCGATGTGTTTTTGGGCCCTTAGTTATGTGTTTTGACCTAGATATGGAGGATGTCCACATGGAAATGGACCAAGCCATCAACCTAACCACGTGGATTTTATAGGGTTAAATATGCACAAAATTAAATATTTCCAATAATATCTAGTTCCAAGATTTATAATGCACATCAATTAAGATATATACCTATTTAGATTGTTCACACGTTTGTTTAACTATTCTCATTACATATTTAAAGACCTCTTGTACATCCAAATATCAATTAAAGTTTGGAAAATGTTTTGAATGTTTCACACTTGATATGAAGGTCTATGTAAGAGTGTAATGAAGTATAGGAATAATAGTTGCCAAAGGGCATGAATTGGACACACAACTTGTAAATTAAAATGCAAACAAAAAATGGCATGAAGCCACATCAAGCCCAAGGGGCATTGAAATGATCACAATTACTTGTTACACACACCATGCATGACATAAGTAGGAAACATAGTTGTTTTGTCAATTATAAATGTTTTAGTGTAATTAGTCCCATCCAAACGGTCCAAAGAAAGTTAGATAGTTTTGAAGAGGCCATTGAATGTAATAATTTAAGAGCGATCTTATCAAAATTTGAACTTTGGGAAATGTTTACAACTTTGTAACATTGCACAAGTAGAACATTGCACAACTTTGGTATCTTTCGGTGAACTTCCAAATGGTAATAAAAGAAAACAAGTTCTAAATTGGATCGTTCATTTGCACAATGTCATGACATCCATATCCCAAGCACTTTTGTTGAACACCGCGAGATTTGGAGTTTTACCCATTAGTAGAGGGAAGAGAGTTGAAGAATACAAATGCAAAGTTTCAAGTAGAGGTTGGGTACTAGGCATCTCTTAACCACTTGCACGATTACAAAATATATGGGACAATGATAAAAATGTTTTACCGAAAAAAATGGAACAACTTGCGACAACCTCCTTGAGACAATCCATGGCCAACGCACTTGACGATATCAAAATTATAAAATGTGGTTTCATTAGCATGTCACTACTTGCTCAAATTTCAAGCTAAAAAGAGTATAAGCAAATTAATCTTGCTATAAAAGTGGTTGAGGAACACTTTTGATGTTGAAGATAATGCATATGAAACACTGATATTCACTTACATCAAGGAGTTGAGTTTTCTAGTATCAACTAGTAATATTACTAGAAGAGATGTGGAAGAAGAAAACTCCCCACCATACTTAGAAGATGCAATGATGGACTCAAAAAGGAGACAATGAATTTAGAGGACAACACCTTAGCAACTACACCGTAGTCCGCAATGGGTTCCAATGAACTAAACCAATGGCATTCAACTTGGCACAATATGTTTGGAATAGAGTTTGGCAATGCCTATGAAATTGGCAACAATTGCAAAGTTTAGCAAGAGAAGAGTTCAAAAGAACTATGTGTAATAGTTAACAAGTCTATGTAGACAAGGAATTTCAAGGCTGTGATGCACAAAGAAATATATTTTGTATCATGAAAATCTTTTTTGAATCAATTTGCATTTTTCAGTTAACAAAATAATATGTTTACTATCTTTGAACAAAACAGTTCATGAGAAAACAATTGTAAAAAAATTAAAATGCATAGTTTAATTGAAGTAAACGATATTATTGGTTTCAAAACAGGTGTCCCATTTTGAGATATTTGACAAAAGTAATATCCCAAATTTTTCATTTCATTTATTACATAATAAGAAAGGATTTGAAATAATTGAATGTCATGCATGTACGAGGAACAATAAAACATTGCATGAATAATAATAGATTACTATTAAAAAAAGCTTAGGAGGATGAGCCAACTTAAGAAATGACAATGAATGTAAACAAAATATATAATGATAGACATGCATCCAAAATTCAGAAATAAGTTCAAAAGAATTATGAAGAATCCTTAAAAATTCTTACACATAGAATCTAAACACTTGACCTCAAGCTACCCTCTACAATCAATTGTTGTAAAAGACAACCAAATTGAATGGGACAACCACTTCGAACCAAAATAAAACTCAATTGGAGAAGAGCTAATAATGGGAGGAAATCAAATATGCATTTTGCAGCAAATCAGATTGTTGAAAAGTTGGAAGAACATCGTTAGAAAATTAAGAAACATTCCACAAGCTTAATTAAAAGAATTGTGGAAACCATTGGCAAAGACGTTGTAATCCTATTATGGGAACCTTTAAACAATAGATCTGAAGAGTTAAATTAAGAAGGATGAAACAGTAGAACCTAGAAAACACTTTCAAGATTTGTATCAAGCAATGAAGTATTACACACAAAGAGATAAACTTGTTTTTATTAGCAAAAACAAGGTTAAATGTACAGGTGGAATCATTAATTTATTGGAAACTCTATATTTGGGATTTGAAATGCAAGTAGAAGTAATCATTACATATAAATACCATGATTAAAAAACACTCTTTTGATTTTTTTGTACAAAGGATCTATGTTTCAATATTAATTCTATAACAATTGACATCCATGTTTGAATATATGTGCCGAAATTGAAAACCAGTTCATGGAACATATTAGAAAATTCAAGAATTTGGAAAATTAGATTGCCTTTTGCTGATAAAAGGACATTGTTGGTTCAAATACCAGACAAAAAGGAATCAAAGCATTACTTCATTTCACCTCAGAGCCTGGATTGCAATGAAGACGGTAGACTAGAAAATATAAGGAGGATTAGATTTCACATATGAAGATTTTATGAAATGGGAAATTGAATATCATAAAGGATTTAGAGGAACAATTTAATGAAAACATTTAATTGATCCCAACAAAAACTACAAAAGAGAAATTGTTACAACATGGGAGGATAAAAAATGCTACAATGGACTTTTTTGGATGTCCATGTGGTAGTTTTTTTCTAGGTGAGTTAAGTATTGTTGCATTATATGCAATTTATCTATTTGAGAAACTTGGTAAAAATGAAATAAAATATTGAAACCTACATTCTAATCTTTCAAACCCATAAAAACAATTACCAAAAGGATAAATGTTCAATCTAAAGCGGACTTTATAAAGGATGGTACATCCAATGTCCCCTATCAAAACTACTCCAAAAAAATATCATTATGGACTTTTTTTCTTTTAACAGAATTGGAAACTAAGCTTACAATTTTTTACCACCACACATTGAAGTACCATAACACTTAAAATGAAAAAATGAAGCAAGAAAAAGTTTTAGTAAAATTAAAAATTTAAACTAAAAATTTCAAATCTATAAAGTTCGTTTCAATATCTAAATTGATTTTTTCAAGGCCCTTATTTTAAAAGGTTTTTTTTAAATGTTTAAATTATGGTGGTATGAACTTGGAAATGAAAAAAAAATGTGAACTTCAACACCATTTAAATGTTTTTTAAAAAAAATCACTGGATTTGGACTTTAAAAATGGACTTTGAACTGTTATAAATGGTCCAATGTAACATGCTTTTACCCAAGATAGAAAATAAATTTGATTAACTCCTTGAAGTCATCTAGGAATCACTTGTTTTGCTTGATAACATTCTCTTCAAGAATGAATCACTAATCATTACAAAGATTGATATTATAGAATTCAAGGATAGAATAACAATGTATTAAAGCTATGTGGCGGAATAAACATAAAAATATGAAATGCATTCAACATTAAACTCTTTTGGTAATCCATTAACAATAATGGAATATTTATCCATTATAAGAGAAAACTTCATAATACCTCAAAACTTGTTGCAAAAGAAAGTTATATTTGAGAACTTTTTAAATTCTCAATGTTGTGAGGAAAACTTTTTAGATTGCATGAAATATATTCTTCCTCATGCATTGTTGATTTGTTTCCAAATTGTATAGTTTGCAAATGTATACTAACAAAACAATTATTTGATTAAAAAAACAAAACCTACCGAAAACCTTTAGAAAATATTTATATAAGAGTATAATTTTTGAACATGGATGTTATCTTGTGAACGTGAGCTATGAGCACTTGAGCATGAACATATGAGCCCAAATGAATCTTTTTAGGAATATCCTCTTAACATCAACAAAATATATTTTAACACATGGGATGGAATATTTGGTGACATGGAGGAATATTTTGCCACATGTCATGGATGAACAATATTCTTGGATGAAAAAATGATGAAAAAAAAAAAGGATGGATGACCCACTATTTCATTCATAAAGGACGAAATAATTTCATGTTGGTTTTATCTTGAAAATACAACACATGAAATGTTGATGCAATACTTCAAGTTATACTTCATATTTTCTTAATGTGAATTTCTACATCATCTAAACCATTTAGAATTTTAAACTAAAACCATTCAATGGCATATAAACTTGACCCACCAATAGGTATGTGCCAATCCATACGTTACCCACACGTAGTTTTATTATAGTTACAAATTTTTATTTTAATTACTATAGGTAATTTGGGGTAAATAAGTTTGGAATTAATTTTAGTGTGAAAAAGATTCCAACTTTTTGGTGTTTAGGATAATTGAGACAATGTGTGATCAAAATCCAATTTCTGGGATTTTGAAGCACACCATAATTCTATTGTGTTTATGTGTTATTGTTATGCAAGGACTTTGTTAAATTTTTTATTAGTACTTGGATTCATGTGTTTTGCAAGTGAATAAAACTTTGTAATCTAGAAAACTACAATTATTTAACTTAATATTGTTAAAACTAGATTTGTGGATGATTACACTGAATTTTTGATTATTTTGTTTGCTATTACATAAGATTGTGGTGTTTGTTCTTTTGAACTTTGCTTGAGCGTTGAGTGACACGACCTTTTATGTTTTGTTTATACCTATTGCAACTTAGTGTGAATGCACAATGTCACCTTTCCTTTCATGTTTTATTCATCATTCATTTGTAAGAACAATAATAATGGCAACAACTTGAGCCACCATCGCCATCACTAGGAATTACAACGCATATGACGCATTCCCAACTCCTTACAAGATTCAAAAGTGAATCTAAGTATAAGACAGTGGAAGGGGGAGGAGTCGGGGCACGCTCCCTAGCTCACAACACTTTGAGGGGTAAAGGGGCGTGTTAGAACTCTGGGAGGGGACTAGGAAGAGTTGACAAGCTTTACTCACTCACACAGGCCTGCACACAACTCACACAAGGTGGTTAGTGCATAGTTAGAGCACCTTTGGTGCTAGGACAAATCACGGGCAACACAGACACACAAGACTCACGATGGCCTGGACTTGGGGGAAGCCACTACCTTCCCCCTTATAGTATACTCTGCACCTCTCCACGAGGCCCACATCAAATGGCTTTTCTCTTGGGACTCTTGAGTGGGAATCACGAAATCGTGCCAACTAGGATTCTCGCAACTTTGGAGCCCCATAACTTTGCGAACAGACCTCTGATTGAGGTGTAGTCTAAAGCAAATTTATAGCCCTCATTGAGAGCTTTCCAACGGTATGTTGCACGTTGTCTACAACTAACTAAATCGAGTCGATTCTCAACTTTTTCTGGTCTGGAGTCAAACTGGCAGTTTGACTCCAATTTGACTTCCGGCCTTTCTTTTGGCCATAACCTGCGTTTCAGATGTCCAAATGAGCAATGCGAGCCTATTTTAGACATCTACGTTCCAAGAGCTTTTCAATGATATAAAGAACGTCACAAGCCATTGAGTTTTGACCTCTGAAATTGCTCTTTGAAGTTTTGGGAGTCCATCGGGACTCCATCGGGACTCCATCTCCCAAAGTGGGAGTTGTCTTGGGAGTGTGAGGGTTCACTCCCTCACACTTTCTTACACTCTCGAAAGTATGTGATGCGACTCTTGGGCTTTCTCTTGGCCCGTAACCTTGCAACCCCTTTGCCTTGGTCACAAGCCCAAGGTTAGGGTTACGACAATATAGTTGTAATCCAAGGAAAAAACAAGAAGAAGAAAGAAAGGAAGGAAAAAGAAGGCAAGTGGGGGGAAGGAAGATCATGGTAGCAAACTTGTTACAACTCGCAGAGGAAAAAAAGGAGAAGACG
>Ga0116226_10004365_pt1 | contig 12541 bp, 9 predicted proteins | sample S1TSphfallax_FD_89692 | JGI IMG/M metagenome (GOLD analysis project Ga0116226, IMG submission 89692) | Host-associated microbial communities from peat moss isolated from Minnesota, USA - S1T2_Fa - Sphagnum fallax MG | ecosystem: Host-associated > Plants > Peat moss > Unclassified | place: USA... | reverse complement strand
TGGCCACAGGCGCAATGCCCGTCGGCCACGAAACGCGCAGCACCTTGTCGCCCGATGCGGTGTGGATACCGGCGGGCACGGAAGGCGCAACATCCGCGTCGTTCAGCAGCGCTGCGAAGTCCATGCCCTGCAAAGCAGAAAGCGGCCTGGACGGCGCGGCCGGTGCGCGCGCCGACGCAGTGACGACAAAGGAAGCGGTGAAGGCCACGCCCTAAAAACCTCGCTGGAGTTCCCGATGGCTCAGCAAACCTCAGGCCACATCATGTGTCCTTGCAAATAGGGGGTCGCGCGGTTTTTCCCGGCACGAAGCGCCCGGCAAAAAATGCCGCGCGGCGGCAGGAAGCGCTTGCCGCATCTACGTTCAGCCAAGAAAGACGGTTGGAACGCCAGGTAAATCCGGCTGCACAGCGTTGGAGGATACTGGCATGGTTTCTGCTGTGAGTGCGCCCAACCGGCGTATCGCCCTTGCGCCGGGTCCGAATTCAATTTCTTAAGGAAAGATCAACCATGTCCCTGTTCGGCTCGATGAGCACTGCGATCAGCGGCCTCAACGCCCAGGCCGCCGCCTTCAGCAATATCAGCGATAACATGGCCAACAGCCAGACGACCGGGTTCAAGGAAGTCGATACCAGCTTCATCGACTATCTCACCACCAGCACGGCAACCGAAAACCAGTCGGGCAGCGTCGCCGCCAGGCCGGAATACGACAACGAGCTGCAAGGCACCATCCAGCAGAGCAACGATCCGCTGGCGATGGCCATCAGCGGCCAGGGATTTTTCTCCGTATCGGAACAGAGCGGTACCAACACAACCGGGCAGCCGGTATTCAACCAGCAGCAGTATTATTCGCGGGCCGGCGATTTTACCCAGAACTCGCAAGGATACCTGGTGAACAGCGCGGGCGAGTATCTGAACGGCTGGCAGGTCAGTTCCGCCGGCGTCGTCAATACCAGCGAAGTGGTGCCGATCCAGGTGGCGCAAACGCAATATAGCCCGGTGCAGACATCCAGCATCACCCTTGTCGCAAACGTGCCGGCATCGCCCACCACCTCCAGCACATTGTCGGCGGAAACCGCGGTGTTCGACCCGGCTGGCGACAGCCACCAGATGGTGACAACCTGGGCGCAGGTGACCGACGCGAACGGCAACGCGATCCCTAATCAATGGACCGTCACATTCTCCTCGCCAGACAACACCACAGGTGCCACCTATACGAATGCCAGCACCGGCGCCGCCGACGCGGCCAGCTTCATCGGCACCGCCGATGTCACGTTCAACCAGAACGGCACGCTCGCCTCGATCGTTGCCGACCCAAACAATCCGGGCAGCCTGACCGCCAGCACCAGCACGCCGACCGGATCGCAAACCGCCGACGCCTTCGTGCAGATCGGTGCCAATTTCGGCAACGGCGCCCAGACCATCTCCGTCAACATGGGAGCGGTCAACCAGGCCGACGGCGTGACCCAATACGCGGGTACCAATTACACGGTGACCAGCGCAGACCAGGACGGCTCGGCCCCCGGCAGCTTCACCGGCATTTCCGCCAACAACGACGGCACGATCGTGGCCAACTACAATAACGGCCGCACCGTGACCATTGCGCAGATCCCGCTGATCACCTTCCAGAACGCCGACCAGCTGCAGCGGCAGAACGGAGAGGCCTTTACCTCCACGCAGAATTCGGGCGGGCCGCAGACCGAGGCGCTGAACACCAACGGCGCCGGCGGCCTGGTGGTCGGCTCGGTCGAATCGTCGAACGTCGATATCGCCTCGCAGTTGTCGCAGCTGATCGTCGCCCAGCAGGCCTACGGCGCGAATGCGAAGGTGATCACCGCCGCCAACGAGCTACTCACCACCACGCTGGACATGAAGCAGTGATGCCGCCTGCTGATTCCGCCGGAGTGTAACGCCCATGAGCCTGCAAGGTGCCATGAGCATCGCCTCCGGCGGGCTGGCCAACATCAACCTTGGCCTCACGCTGATATCGCAGAACGTGGCCAACGCCTCCACCCCGCAATACGCGACGGAGGAGACGAGCCAGGAAAGCCTCTCCATCGGTGGCCAGGCGTTGGGCGTGCAGTCGCTGCCCGCCATCCTGGCAACCGACCCTGCGGTGCAGGCGCAGCTTTCATCTGCCGTCGCGCAAAATTCGGCCGCACAAACCACCAGCGCGGCACTGGCGAGTATCCAGCCAGTGCTTGGCACCGTCGGCCAGAACAACGATCTCGGCAGCCTGCTCACCAACGTGCAGAGCGCGTTTTCGTCGCTGCTGAACGATCCCTCCGACGGCACGCAGCAATCGGCCGTGGTGCAAAGTGCAACCACCCTCGCAGGCGGCATCAACACGCTCGCACAAACCTATGGGCAGGCACGGCAGAGCGCGCAAAACAATCTGGTCAGCGAGGTCGGTCAGCTGAACACGGCTTTGGGCGCCATCGGCACCATCACCAGCCAGATCGTCGGCCTGCAATCGATCGGGCAGAGCACAGCCGATCTGCAGAACCAGCTGGCGCAGGCGGAACATACCGTATCGACCCTGATCGATGCACGCTTCGCGGCACAGCCGAACGGCGACGTGGTGGTGATGACCGCCAACGGCACCCAGTTACCGACGCACACGCCGGACCCGCTTTCCATCGCCAGCGCCACCACAGGCCCCACCACCTCATACGCCAGCGGCACGCTGCCCGGCATTATGCTGGGGCCCGCCGACATCACCTCGCAACTCACCGGCGGCAGCATCGGCGCCAATGTCACGCTGCGCGATCAGACTTTGCCGACCTACCAGGCGACGCTCGACGAGTTCGCAGAAAATCTCTCGAACCGCTTTGCCGCGCAGGGACTCACGCTGTTTTCCAATCCCTCCGGCACGATTCCGCAAAGCACGACCACGCCACTGCAAAGCGGCTACGTGGGATACGCGAACAGCATCACCGTCAATCCCGCGGTGGCCGCCACACCCTCGCTGGTGCGCGACGGCACAACCGCGATTGCCGGCAGCCCCACCGGCGCCAGCGCGTTCACCCCGAACGCCACCGGATTGGCCGGCTTCACCACGATGATCAATCGTGTGCTCACCTACACGCTCGGCAGCACTGTGCAGGACGGCGTGCCGCAACCGGCGATCGCCACCACGGGCCTGGGCGCGGATGGCACGCTCAGCGCCGGATATGCCGCGCAGAGCACGTTGCTCGGCTACGCGAACGCGCTCACCACCGGCCAGTCGGCCGATAGCACGAGTGCCACCAGCGACGCGGCCGATGCGCAGGGGCTGCAAACATCGCTGCAGAATACACTTACGTCGGCGACAGGCGTAGATATGGATACCCAGCTCGGGCAAATGGTGCAGTTGCAAAATGCATATGGAGCGAATGCGAAAGTGATCAGCACGATAGAGGCGATGTTCGCCGACGCGCTGCAGATGGTGCAGTGATGGGCGCGTCACTGGAGACCAGGGGGCTCTGCCCCCTGGACCCCCGCTGGGGCGAGCCGCCCCAGACCGGCATTTTGAAGGCAAGGCGGAGGGGGGCATACATGCGTCGTGTTGGACGTGGCGCGCATCCCCCCCTCCGCCTTGCCTTCAAAGAAATGGGGGTCTGGGGCCTCAGGCCCCAGCGGGCGCGCCACCAGAACGCCACCGGTTCAAGTGCCGGTGGCGCGGGGGCAGAGCCCCTGGCCGCCGGAGGCACACCATGAGCACCATCAGCGGCGCCACCGATGTCGGCACTCTCGCTTACACGCTCTACAACATGCGCCAGACGCAGCAATCCATCAACACGCTCACCGCCGAGACATCCAGCGGGCTCATTTCCAGCGACTATGCCGGCCTCGGCAACGCCGCGGGCTCCGCGCTGGACCTGACGAGTCAGATCGCCCAGAACACCGCCTTGCAGGCCAACGCATCTTCGGCCGGCAACATCCAGCAGGTGACGCAGACGGCGCTCGGCCAGATACAAAGCCTGGTTTCCAACATTTCCAGCCAGCTGCTGAGCCCGAGCACCACCAACGCCACCGGATTGAACACGCTGGCCGCGACCGCCAACAGCGCGCTCACGCAGATTGCCAGCCTGCTCGATACGAAGGTCGGCGACGTTTACATCTTTGCAGGCCAGGACAGCGGCAATCCGCCGGTGCCGGATCCGTCGTCGGTCACCAGTTCGGCGTTCTATAGCGCAATCCAGACCGCGGTGGCGGCGCTGCCGACCACCGGCGCCGCCGCGCTGCAATCGCAAAGCCTGACGATTGCCGGACCCGGCGCCACCTCGCCGTTTTCAACGACGCTGGAGGCGTCCAATCTTCCTGCGACAGTGGATCTAGGCAATGGCGAGCAGGTGCAGGTGGGTATGCTGGCCGACCAGAACACCGATGCTGTTTCTACCGGCACCGGCACCACCAGCACCGGATCATACATGCGCGATATCATGATGGGGCTGGCGACGCTCGGCTCGATGGGCAGCGCCGACCCCTTGCAGACCTATACGCAGTCGGCGTTGAGCAACGTGCAGACGACGCTGAGCAATGCGAACGACGCCTTGAACGTCGATATCGGCGGATTGGGCGTGCGCCAGGATGCGATCACCAATGCGCAATCGGACTATTCCGACGTGGCCACCGCGCTGACCACCCAGTTGGACACCCTGCAGAATGCCGATCCGGCGACCGTGGCCACGCAGTTGGCGCAGGCGCAAACGCAGCTGCAGTCGTCCTACTCGATGGTGGCGGCTTTGGGGCAGCTGACTTTGGCGAAGTATTTGACGTAAGAAAGGAAGAGTCTTCTTTTCTGAAGAAAAGAAGCAAAAGACTTTTATTTCTTCGCCGCTCCGCCGCCGTAGGATGCGGCCATATGACCTGTCGAGTAAGAAAGAATTTAACCACGCAAAGGCAAGAAAGGTTCACGAAGGAGATAAAACTTCTAGAATACTTCCTGCCTTTGCATCTTCGTGGTAAAATAATCTTAATTTGGGCTGGGACCTACTCGGGCAGTTGCTCCCATTCTCAAGGAGGAAGTTCTCTCTTTTCCTCAAGCCGCCGCGCAACCTCCGCAATCACCTCACCCCACCCATTCGGCGTTCTTTGCCGGAACAACGTCATCGTCGGATACCATGGGCTGTCGCTGCGGCCCTGCATCCAGCGCCAGCAGGCATCGAACCGCGAAAGCAGCCACACGGGCTTGCCCATGGCGCCGGCCAGATGAGCGGTAGAGGTATCCACCGCAATCACCAGATCGAGTTGCGACACGATAGCGGCCGTATCGGCAAAGTCCGTGATCCCAGCGAGCGCATCGGCGATCACCAGCCCATCCGGCGGGTTTTTAAGTTGGCCGGCCGGCGGCCCGAACTGCAGCGAGACCAAAGTTATATCTCTGCGGAGGCAGAGCGGCGCAAGCGGTGCGAAATTCTGCAGCGACAGCGAGCGCCTTCGGTCCATGGCGAAGGCATGCGGCAGTTCGGGCCGCGACTGGCCGGCCCAAACGAGGCCCACCCGCCGCGCGCCGCCGGCTTCCGGCAGGCGATGCGCCGCCACCAGGTCCGGGTCGGCCGCGATATAGGGCGCTGCCGGCGCCAGCGCCGCCGGCGAGCGTGCGAAGATGCCAGGCAGATCCAGCATCGGGCAGTGCACATCGAAACGCGGCAGTTTGGCGCCGCGCGGCATCACGCGCGCTATGCCGGGCAGGCATGTCAGTAGCCGCACCAGCTCCGGCTGCACCTCAAGGATCACGCGCGCGCCGGATGCGGCGGCGACGCGCGTCGCGAAGCGGACGAATTGCAGCGTATCCCCAAACCCCTGTTCGGCGTGCACCAGCAGGGTGCGGCCCTCGGCTGGTTCGCCGCGCCAGGCGGGTTGGCGGAAGGCGCGGGGGCGGGCCTCGGGCATCAGAAAGCGGGCGGCGAAGGCCGGCCAGCCACGCGCAAAATCCCCCATCGCCAGCAGGCAGGTGGCGCGGCCAAAACACGCCTGGGCGTGGCCGGGCGCGCGTGTGATCGCTGCGTCATAGGCCTGCAGCGCCTCGTCCAGCCTGCCCTGGGCGGATAGCACAAGGCCGAGATTGGCAAGAGCCACCCCCCAGCCGGGCTGTAGCGACAGCGCGCGGCGCAGGCACGCTTCCGCCTCGCCGAACTGCCCGAGATCGTAAAGCGCGTTGCCCAGCGCCAGCTGCGCCTGCGGCAAGGCGGATGCGGCCTGCACCGCCAATTGCGCCGCGGTCAGCGCCGCCTCCGGCGCGCCCAACTGGCGCATGCGGGCCGAAAGATTGACCGCGGCCTCCGCCATGCCGGGATCCAGGCCGATTGCGGCGAGGTAGGCCTGCGCCGCATCGGCCGGGCGCCCGGCTTCGGTGAATGCGTTGCCCAGGTTGAACTGGGCGATGGCTGAGCGGGGCGCCAGGTGCCGCGCGGATTGCAGCGCCGCAATGGCTTCCTGGTGGCGGCCGAGTCGGCTGAGCGCATTGCCCAGATTGCTCCAGGCGCGATCGTTGCCAGGCTCGAACCGGGTTGCCAGTCGAAAGGCGGCTATGGCGTCCACGGTTTTGCCCTGTTCGGCGAGCAGGGCGCCGCGGTTGAGGTGCGCCGCCGCCCAGCGTGGGTGGATTGCAAGCGTGCGGCCGTAGCCGGCCAGTGCCTCGGCCATGCGGCCCTGGCGGCGCAGCAGGTTGGCGCGGTTGAAATGCGCCTCGGCCAGCGTGGGCGCTTCGGCCAGCGCCGCTTCGTAGGCGCGCAGCGCGTCGTCCCACGCCTGCCGCCGTTCGCACTCCTGCGCGGCTTCGATATGGGCGGCAAGGGTCTGGCTCATGCCCGCCAGCATGGCGCCGGCGCCTTACCGGGCGGTGTAGCACCGCCACGCTCTTAACCGTTGCTCAACGGATGCATGGCAGTGTGCGCAAGCCGGTGAAAATACCGGGCGGGCTTCTTATTCCAGCCCAGTCTCCAACAGGGAGTTCAGGCGCATCATGTCCAATCTCGTGCTCGAATTGCGGCAGGGCGACATGATGGTGGTGAATGGCGCTGCCATTCGCTTCCGTACCCGCAGCCGCATCGAACTCACCGCCCATGCCCGTTTTCTGTTCGGCCGCCAGATCATGCCGCCCAACGAGGCGGATTCGCCCGCGCGCCGCATCTATTTCGCCTTGCAAACCGCCTATATCGGGGACGAGCAGGAACGTCGGGAGGGCCTGGCGGATGCAGCGTTGCTGATCGAGGATTTCAAGGCGGCCACCACCTCGGCCTCCGCCGTCGCACTGCTTGATTCGGCCCTGGCTTGCGCCAAGGGAGATAAATGTTACCAGGCCCTGCGGCTGGCGCGCCGCGTGGTGGCGCACGAGGATGCCGTGCTCGGCCGCAAGCCGGAGATCGCCCGGCCGGACCGGCCGAAGCCGGACGCGGCTGCGGAGCCGCTAGGCGAACAACGAAAGAAGGTTGCCCGAGCTTGAGTCCGACGATCCGCCGGACCCCAGATTGGCGCCCGGATTGAGAATGTTCAGCACGCTGTCGCTGCCATCGGCAGACGGGTCATCGGAGAACAGCGACGCGACCGAGCCGGGCGCCGGCGTGGCGTTGGCGCTGCCGCCCTGCTGGATCAGGTACTGCTCTGCCAGCTGCTTCACGTAGGATGGTGTCTGCAGCTGCGAGACCTTGATCTTGCTGGTCAGAATCTTGGTTTGCTGGGTGAAGCTGAGCTGCACGTAATCGTCGTAGGAGATGCCAGTGGCGTTCACCGCGACCTGCAGCAATTTGCTGTCGGACTGCAGCGCGGTGATGCTTTTTATGTTGGGCGCCTCGCGCGTGAAATACAGCGCGTTGGCGATGCCTGGCGCCTCGGTATTGGCAGTCTGCTCAAACGTATTGGTGGTATAGGAACTTACCAACTGCGCGCGATCCGATGCGCTGGCGAACGGCGCCGTCGTCCAGTTCGAGAGCGCCTTGGCGAAGAGCATGTATTGCGCGTTCCCCAGCTTCTGGGCGAGAGAGCTGCTGGAGTTTGGGTTCTGCGTCATCAGCTGTTTCAGCAGGGCGGTATCGTTGATGCTGCTTTGCAGGTTGAAAGCGCCCAGCACCACGCTGAGTATCTTGTAATTGCCGAGCAGCTGGGCCGGCGTGGTGATGCTGGCGGCATGGGCGTTGAAATAGGTGATCAGAGCGGTCGCCTGCGGATTGGCCTTGAGCGAGGCGGTCGCATACGTCGTCTCCTTGGCCGCGTACTGCTGGTAGAGCGGGATAGGCTGAAATCCGAGGCTGCCGCTCATGTCGAGACCTTTCCGTGATTTTTCCCTCACGGAAGCAGCCTGGCAGCATCTGATAAACGTTCGCTTAAGCATTCCCGATCAAAATAGGGTCCGTCGAAAACCTCTTCGGGAAAAACCCAAATGTCATTGTTCTCCATTAATACCAACGTCGGCGCCCTGGCTGCCCTGCAGTCTTTGGATCAGACGCAGCAGGCGCTCACCCAGGCGCAGAACGAGGTCTCCACCGGCCAGTCCGTCAGCAGCGCGTCTGACAATCCGGCGATCTACTCGATCGCCAACACCATCAACTCGAATATTGCTGGTTTGAGCGCGGTGTCCTCGTCATTGAATTTCGGTGCGCAGATCATAACCACCGCCGTCAACGGCATCGCCAGCATCACCTCGGTTCTGGCCAATCTGCAGGGAACCGTCACGTCGTCCGGGCAGACAGGCATCAACACCACCACGCTGCAGGCGGCGATCACCGCCGATCTCAGTTCAATCAACGAATTCGCCTCCCAGGCCACGTTCAACGGCGTGAACCTGCTGGACCCGGCAGCGCAAGCCGGCGTTTCTTCCGCCCTGAACGTGGTGCAGGGGCTGGATGGCTCGGTCTATAACGTGAAAAACCAGGGAACCGCGATTGCCGGCAACAACCCCACCACAAACCTTGCCTCCGCCCTTGGTATTTCCGGCCTGAATGTCACCACCAGCGGCTACGGCGTCACTCTCTCCAACAACCTGGCACTGGGCAGCTTCTCATCTTATGCCGCCACGCAGGCCGCAGCCGGAGACGGGCCGCAGACCGGGCAGAACGCCGCATTCCAGCTCACCACGGGCGGCGCAGGGTTGACGACGCAAACCTATTCCTTCGAGTTTGTGGACGGCACTGCCACCGACACCACCCCCGCCTTGCTGACGCAGACAAGCCCCAACACGGACGTCATCCAGGTGAATATCGATACATCGACCCAGTCGACCAACCAGATCGTCGGCAACCTGGTGAATGCGATCCGGCAGACCGGCTTTTCGGTGGCGCAGAACACCGATGGCAGCCTGAGCATCCTCGGCTCGGACCCGACGACCGGGGGCAAAATCACGTCCGCCGATTTTGGCACGGTTGGCACAGGCGGAACGGCGGGCGCATTCTCGTCGACAGCGGGGGCCTCGGCTTCCGGTATCACCGTTGCCGCGCTGACCAACACCCAGGTCACGACAGCGCTGGTCACCACGGTGCAGTCCGCCGTCACCTCTGCCAACACGATCGCGGCCACGCTCGGCGCCGCCTCCGATCAGATCACGGGGCTGCAGAGTTTTACCAGTTCGCTCAGCTCGGCACTCACGGCCGGTGTCGGCGCATTGACCGATGCGGATCTGGCGGCGGAATCGGCCAAGCTGACCTCGCTGCAGACAAAGCAGCAGCTTGCCACACAGTCGCTTTCAATTGCGAACAAGCAGCCGCAATCGCTGCTGACCCTGTTCCAGGGCCTGTAAGCTAAAACAAGGCGGCCGGCGGGTTAACCGCCGGCCGCGTTTTTGTGTGCGGCGCTTGGTGCGTCGCTTCCATCATCCTCCGCTGGGAGGCTATTATCCGAACCGCAGCTTCCCTCTACCAGCAGGCCGCAGCCACGCAGATATCCGGCCACGATACCGAGCGTGCTGCGTTCAGCCTGATCAATCGCGAGCTGGCCGAATGCAGGCCTGGCCCCACGCGTGTGCGCGCTCTCGGCCGCAATCACACCCTGTGGTCCACGCTGGTGCAAGATGTGTCGCTGGCGGAAAACCGCTTGCCGGAGGGCATAAAGACCCAGTTGATCACCCTGGGGCTCTGGGCCATGCGCTACAGCACGTTGGCGCTCCTGAAGGATCTCCCGATCGAACCGCTGATCGAGGTCAACCGCAACGTCATGGAGGGCCTGATTGCCCAGGGCACCCACGGCGGGCGAGATCCGGCAGGATGGGTCAGCGAAGTGTCCCCCATCACTCCGCTACACCAGGCGTAGCCCGCATCGCGCTTGGGCGATGCGGGCTACGCTGCGCATTCAACGGAAAAAGCTAGCAAGAATTTTAACACAGATAAACGCGGATATATCCTAGCTTCCCCACCGGGCGTCTTGACAAGATCGCGTAACGAACATCTCCATTCTTGCTTATCGCGGCTTATCTGCGTTCATCAGGGTTAAAATGCATGTGTTTACCGAAGAAACAAATGCCCTCAATCACCCACGCCGCCAGCCGCGTCGTTGCTCTGCGGCGAAACCGCGGCAAGCCGATAAGCTTCCAACTGTCGTGGCGTGGGTATCGAATTGGTCAGCACGCCGCTCGAACTGAAAAACTCGAGAACAACGCGATTGACGCTGGGATCCACCGTCAGCAGCGGATTGGGCAGGTTGGGTGATGGCGACTTTGCAGCCTCAGTCTGTGTCGTGCTCGCCTGCGCGGGCGACGAATCCGCCGTGATCGGCGAAGCCGCAGCAGGCGCAGTCTGGTTGATGGAAAGATCAGCAGGCACGTCCTTCGCTCCTTTGCCCGGGGTCTCCAAGCAGCTCTCAGTTTATGAGAGCAATCTGAACAATTCGTAAAAGCCAGATACCAGGCAGGTTCTTTTTGCAGCATTAGCGTCGGGTTCAGAATTTTCCCGAAAACTGCGGCCGTCGCACGGAGTTGCTCGATGGATCGAATAGCACAGCTCGCCCGTGGGGCTGCGCAACTTGCCGCGGGCCAACTGGCCGAAGCGGCAACCACCTATGGCGGGCTGCTGGCTGAAACACCGAACGATGCTGAGACTCTCAGCAACCTGAGCGCGGTCTATAATGCCGCGCAATGCCATGAGGCGGCGGAAAAGGCAGCCCGTGCCTCGCTTTCTGCAGCACCCGGATATTGGGCTGCGCTCGCCAATCTGGGCACCGCCCTGCATCGCCAGCAAAGATTCGAGGACGCGATCGCCACCTATCTGCAGGCGGTACGCGCCAATCCCGGCCATTCGAGCGCCTGGACCAATCTGGGCGTGGCATTGACGGAGCAGGGCCGTCCGGCCGAATCCCTGCAGGCGCACGATGCGGCGGTGGCACTCGCGCCCAACGATGCGGAGGTGCACACCAACCGGGCACTCGCGCTATTGAGCGCCGGAGATTACGCAGTGGGCTTCACGGAATTCGAATGGCGCTGGCGCACGCCCGCCATGTCGGTGCACCGGCTGGAGGGTCCAAGATGGCGCGGCCCTACCTCCGGCAACAGCATCGCCGGCCGGCCGATCCTGCTGCATGAGGAAGGCGGGTTCGGCGACACGCTGCAGTTCATCCGCTATGTGCCAAAAGTCGCGGCATTGGGCGCGCAGGTGATGGTGCGCGTGCAGCCGGAATTGCGCCGCCTGCTGCAACGCAGCCTGCCCGGCATCGAGATCCTCACCACGGATGATACGCTGCCGGCCTACGATATTCACGCGCCGCTGCTGAGCCTGCCAAGCTGCTTCCGCACCACCCTGCAAAGCGTTCCGGCTCAGCTGCCTTATCTTTGCGCGTGCCCGGACGCCGCAGCGCGCTGGCGCGCGCGCCTAAACCAGGCGCTGGGTCCGAAGAAAGGCCTGCGCGTCGGCCTGGTCTGGTCCGGCGCGCCACGGCTCGGCATGGCACAGATGCGCGCGATGGACCACCGCAGGTCCATCGCGCAAGAACGGCTGGCGCCGCTCGCAGGCATCCCGGGCATATCGTTCGTCAGCCTGCAATATCCCCCACCCAATCTGCCAGGCGGCCGAACCGTGCTCCCCGGACTATACGACCCCATGCCGGAGATTGCGGATTTCGACGATACCGCGGCGCTCGTCGAAAATCTCGACCTGGTGATCGCGGTGGATACCGCCGTGGCTCACCTGGCGGGCGCTCTGGGCAAGCCCGTTTGGCTGATGTCCCGCTTCGATATGTGCTGGCGCTGGGTTGCCGGCCGCACGGAGAGCCCATGGTATCCGGCGATGCGCATCCTAAGGCAGCCCAGGCCGGGCGATTGGGAGCCTGTACTCGCGGCCGTGGCCGATGCGTTGCGATCTGCCGTGCGGTCGGGTGAAAGAAGGCCAGGGGCTCTGCCCGTCGCCACCGGCGCTTGAACCGGTGGCGCTCTGGTGGCGACCCCCGCTGGGGCCTAGAGGCCCCAGACCCTCATTTCTTAAGGAAGGCAAGGAGGGGGGCACGACACGTCGTGCGGAACAAAGCATCTGCATGCCCCCCTCCTTGCCTACCTTAAAATCGCCGGTCCAGGGCGGCTCGCCCTGGTGGGGGGTCCGGGGGGCAAAGCCCCCAGGTCTTTCTTCGTCCGCACGCCCATGGCGCA
>Ga0116226_10004364_pt1 | contig 12541 bp, 10 predicted proteins | sample S1TSphfallax_FD_89692 | JGI IMG/M metagenome (GOLD analysis project Ga0116226, IMG submission 89692) | Host-associated microbial communities from peat moss isolated from Minnesota, USA - S1T2_Fa - Sphagnum fallax MG | ecosystem: Host-associated > Plants > Peat moss > Unclassified | place: USA... | reverse complement strand
TCTTCCGCGTTGATCCGGCATTCGATCGCATGGCCGCGGAACTCGATGTCGCGCTGACGCAGTACCATTTTTTCGCCGGCAGCAATCTTGATCTGTTCCTGCACGATGTCGACGCCGGTGATCAATTCGGTGACCGGGTGTTCAACCTGAACCCGGGTATTCATTTCGATGAAATAGAACTCGCCGTTCTCATACAGGAACTCAAAGGTGCCCGCGCCGTGATAGCCCATCTTCTTGCAAGCGTCCGCGCAGCGATCGCCGATGCGTTCGATCAGGCGTCGTGCGATATGCGGCGCCGGCGCCTCTTCGATCACTTTCTGATGGCGGCGTTGCATTGAGCAGTCGCGTTCGCCCAGCCAGACCGCGTTCTTGAAGTGGTCCGCGAGGATCTGAATTTCGATGTGGCGCGGGTTCTCCAGGAATTTTTCCATGTAGACCTGCGGATTGCCAAACGCGCGACCGGCTTCCTCGCGGGTCATGTTGACCGCGTTGACCAGCGCCGCTTCCGTGTGCACCACGCGCATGCCGCGTCCGCCGCCGCCGCCTGCGGCCTTGATGATGACCGGGTAGCCTACCTGGCGTGCAATGCGCACGATTTCCTTGGGATCGTCTGGCAATGCGCCTTCCGAGCCCGGCACACAGGGCACGCCTGCCTTGATCATCGCCTGCTTGGCGGAAACCTTGTCGCCCATCATGCGGATGGTTTCGGGGCGCGGGCCAATGAAGGTGAAGCCGGATTGTTCGACGCGTTCGGCGAAATCGGCGTTTTCCGAGAGGAAGCCATAGCCCGGGTGGATCGCTTCAGCGTCGGTCACTTCGGCCGCGCTGATGATCGCCGGCATATTCAGATAGCTGAGATTCGAAGGCGCGGGGCCGATACAGACGGCTTCGTCCGCCAGACGCACATACTTCGCTTCCTTGTCCGCTTCCGAATAGATCACCACCGTTTTGACGCCCAGTTCGCGACAGGCGCGTTGAATCCGGAGGGCGATTTCTCCGCGGTTGGCAATGAGAATTTTTTCAAACATAGTGAGTTATCGAACCATCGAGAGAGGGTGCCCGGCCACGCGACGTGACGGCGCTGCCTGGATCAATAGGGCAGAAAGGGCGGCTATCTGAGCCGGCCGATTCTGGCCCGCGCTGACCTGCACGTCGGGTCGGCGGCATCGATGCCCGAGCGGGCAGTGCGCAGCCGACCGGCCGGTCATAACAATCAGGCAATAATGAAGAGGGGTTGGCCGTATTCGACCGCCTGGCCATTTTCCACCAGAATTTCCTTCACCACGCCCGCAAAATCGCATTCGATTTCGTTCAGCAACTTCATTGCTTCAATAATGCAGATGGTTTGGCCATCCTTGACCGAATCGCCGATCTGCACGAAGGCGTCAGCGCCCGGCGACGGCGCACGGTAGAAGGTGCCGACCATCGGCGATTTGACCACGTGACCCGTGCTGGCCGGCACTGCGGCGGCAGCGGGTGCGGCTTCGGCGGCGGGGGCGCCAGCCTGCGGTGCCGCGCCAATCGGACCCGGCGCTTGAGCGTATTGGGTCGGGCCAGAGACATAAACCGGCGGCGCGTTTTTGACGATCCGCACCTTGCCCTCACCCTCGGTCACTTCCAGCTCCGAAATACCGGATTCCGAGACGAGGTCGATCAAGGTTTTCAGCTTACGTAGATCCATCAGGCACTCCCATTGGTTCATGGATGCCGCAAGCGGAGTATGCGCTGCGGCTCACTATATATAGATACATTGTTAAACAAGCGGGCCTGGACCTGTTGGTCAGGCACGCTCAACAGCACTCACACCCTTGCATCACGAACGGCGCTCGAGCCATGCCAGCGCATGGTCGATGGCGTACAGATAACCTTGCCAGCCGAGACCGCAAATCACGCCGACGGCGAGATCCGAGAAATACGACTGCTGACGAAATGCCTCGCGACGATGCACATTCGACAGGTGCACTTCGATAAACGGGATATCCACGCCGGCCAGCGCATCGCGCAGCGCCACACTGGTGTGCGTGAACGCAGCCGGGTTGATCACGATGAAATCCGTGGCAGCCGTACCTGCGGCATGGATTCGATCTATCAATGCACCTTCGTGGTTGCTCTGGAACACCTCAAGCTCAGCCTGGCATTGCGCTGCCCGCTCGATCAACTTTTGGTTGATCTCGCCCAACGTGGTGTGCCCATAGACATCGGGCTCCCGCGTGCCGAGCAAGTTGAGGTTCGGCCCGTGCAATACGAGCAATCTTTGAGTCATGAGAGCGCCGATTCCGCGAAGTTGAGCGAACTTTACCGCCGAATCCTTCCGTGTGTCCAGTTGGACCGCACAAATTCCACCCTCGGGACAGGCGAAAATCGGTCTTTTGCTATCTAAAAATCAAATATTTTCGTTATTTTGATGTTAAATTGTCGCGATCGCGCAGCGAATAAAGTCGATTTCAAGGTCTTGCAGCGCATTATTCGGGCGAATTTTGGCGTGATTCCGGCGCGCGCACCCCGGATTTTGCATCCCGAATCGGCTCGCCCGCCCAGCTGCTACAGCCCATCCAGCTCATGCTGCAAGGCTACCGGATCGACGCGCCCAAGCCGGCTGTAGCGCACTTCGCCATGGCTGTCGACGATTACTGTGTAGGGTAGGCCGCCCGCGCTATTGCCAAAGGCGCGCGCCAGATCGGCGCCACCGAAGCCGGCCACATAGACCGGATACGCGACTTTGACCCGTTTGAGGAAAGCGTCGATGTTGCTGGCGGAATCGATGCCGATGCCGATGAACTGAACGCCTTTACGGGCATTTTGTGCCTGCAGCTTGGACAGCGCCGGCATTTCCTCGACGCAGGGATCGCACCAGGACGCCCAGAAATTGATCACCAAGGGATGGCCGCGGTAGTGCGACAAGGCCTGCGAGTGACCTGTGGCATCGGGCAGGTTCGTGTTCCACAAGGCTTGCGGCGCGGGTTCGGCGGCGGCCATGGGGGAGGCGCACAGAACACTGGCCAGCGTGCCGAGGCACAGGACGAATCGGAGTCCGCGTAAGCCGCGGCGAGTCAAGATGGACGAGGTGGTCATACGGAATCTCGTTGGCAGGCGCGATCCGACATGACGGTTCGCGCATGGATCATGTCACGGAAACAAGCGGAAATCAGGTCGGCTGGATGGCGTGTCCAGCCTGCGGTGGCGCGCTTCATTCGGGGTGCAGGTTATCGTTGGCGTTGAGCAAAGCGGCCACTGCGGCGGCCCCGGCGCGCGCCGGGCGTCCGCGGCTATCGCCGCGCAAGGCGCCGCGCAGATCGTTGGCGTCGTATAGAGCCAGATGCAGGCCGTACGGTGCCTCAAGGCGCCGATCGCGTGCGAGGAAGCTCAGTGTCTCCACCAGGCCGCGCCCTGCAAAATGCCGGGTTTCATGCACTTCATACTGGATCCCGGCGTTCAATAGGAAAATCGCGACGTCTTTCGCGCTGTCGTTGAACAGTTGCAGATGAATGTCCGAATGCTCGCCGGCTGTGCCGTTCAGGACGGCGCCGGTCAGAAACGGATGGAAGGCGGCCAGACGTTGCATCCATTCCAGCGCCACTTCACGCAAAGTGCGCAGCAAGGCCGGTTGGAAGTCAGCATGAAAAATGGCTTGGTAAGCGCGCAGTTCTTCTTCGATCTGGTCGTTATCCGGTAGCCATTCGCTGCCGATACGCGTTTCCCCCGCCACTTGACGAGCCGCCTTGCGCTTGGCGTTGGCGTAGTCGAGACCATCCTCGGCAATCAGCCGGGCGGCGGCGATCGCGATCTCGTCGCGCACGCGCTGCGGGTCTAAATAGGATTTTCTGACCATTTTCGCATCATACCTGAAGCCCCGCCGCGCTCGCCGCCGATTGGCCCGGGACATGCCGGGTTGGCGCGCACGGCGGCCTCTACCCAGTCTCAGACGCATGTCGGCGGCTATCGGTTCCCGTGCCGGCCCCCAGCCATTCGGAGCGGGGTGGATCGCCCCAACGCTCGGGTACAATACGGCATTCTCGGCCAGCCCTTGTTGCGCCGCCGGCAAGCCGGTCGCAATGGGGCGAAGCCGCCGCCGAGTCGCCCTATTCAGCGCTTATGCACATTCATATTCTAGGTATTTGCGGCACCTTCATGGGAGGCCTCGCCGTGCTCGCGCGCGAAGCCGGGCATCGGGTCACCGGTTGCGACGCCGGGGTCTATCCGCCCATGAGCACTCAGTTGGAAGCCCAGGGCATCGAGTTGGTCGAGGGGTATGGCGCCGAACAGCTGGCGCTGGAACCCGATTTGTTCGTGATCGGCAACGTGGTCAGCCGCGGCAACCCGTTGATGGAAGCCATTCTGGACCGGGGCCTGCCGTACACATCGGGTCCGCAGTGGCTGGGCGAGCACGTGCTGGCCGGCAAATGGGTGTTGGCCGTTGCTGGCACGCACGGCAAGACCACGACCAGTTCGATGCTGGCCTGGCTGCTGGAAGACGCGGGCCTGAATCCGGGTTTCCTGATCGGTGGCGTGCCGCTGAACTTCGGCATTTCCGCTCGGCTGACCGACTCCAACTTCTTCGTGATCGAGGCCGACGAGTACGACACGGCGTTTTTCGACAAACGCTCGAAGTTTGTTCACTATCGCCCGCGAACTGCGATCCTGAACAATCTTGAATACGATCATGCCGATATCTTCCCGGATCTGGCCGCCATCGAGACGCAGTTTCATCACTTGGTGCGTACCGTGCCGAGCCTGGGGCGACTCCTCGTCAATGGCCGTGAAGCGGCGCTTGAGCGTGTGTTGAAGCGCGGTTGTTGGAGTGAGGTCGAGTATTTCGGCCGCGCAGATGGCTGGCTGGCGGCACCCGCCGATGCCGCCAGCGGCGAACGCCGTTTTGCGCTCGAATATGCCGGCGCGCCGGTCGGGCTGGTCGAATGGGAGGTGCAGGGCGAGCACAATCGGATGAATGCGCTGGCCGCCATCGCTGCGGCGCGCCATGTCGGCGTGCCGCCGGATCAGGCTGCGCGTTCGCTGAGCCGTTTCGGCAATGTAAAACGACGCATGGAAGTGCGCGGCACGGTCAACGGCATTACCGTCTATGACGACTTCGCTCACCATCCGACCGCGATTGCCACCACCATTGCCGGTTTACGCGCACGCATGCAAGCCGAGGGGCCGGGGCGGATACTCGCCGTGCTTGAACCGCGCTCGAACACCATGAAGCTGGGCGTCATGCGTACCGCTTTGCCGGACAGCCTGGCCGCAGCCGATCTGGTCTTTGGTTATGGTGCCAGCAGCGGCAAGGATGCGCTCGACTGGGATCTGGGGCAGGCCTTGGCGCCGTTGGGCCCGCGCGCCCAGGCCTTCCACACGCTGGCCGAACTGGTGGCGGCGGTGGTGCAGGTTGCGCAGCCGGGTGACCAGATCCTGGTGATGAGCAACGGCGGTTTTGGCGGCGTCCACTCAAAGCTGCTGGACGCGCTCGCCGCGCGGTTCAAGCTCGGGGAGTCCAAGCAGTGATACTGTATCTGCACGGCTTTCGTTCCTCGCCTGCGTCGTTCAAGTCGCGTCTGATCGAGGCGCGTTTGCGCGAGTTGGCCTGGCCCGGCGGCTGGTATTGCCCGGCCTTGCCAGTGTCCCCGCGCGAGGCGATCGAACTGGCCGAACGGATCGTCGCCGTCGCGCAAGCGGCGGGCGACACCAGCCCGGTCCATGTGATCGGCAGTTCGCTGGGCGGATACTATGCCACCTGGCTGGCGGAGCGTCATGGTTGGCGTGCGGTGTTGCTGAATCCCGCCACCGTACCCGACGACGATCTGCGGCAGTATCTGGGTGAGCAACCGCTGTGGCATGGCGGCGGATCGATTGTGGTTGAACCGAAGCATCTCGACGAGCTGCGCGCATTGCGGGTGAACGCGATCACCGAGCCGCAACGGTATTATCTGATCGCCGCGCGCGGCGATGAGGTGCTCGACTATCGCGACATGCTGGCCAAGTATGCGGGCGCACAGACCACCTTGATTGATGGCGGTGACCATGCGATCAGCGATTTTCCGCATTATCTGGATCGCGTACTCGCATTTTGCGGAGTAAGCGGCCAGTAGTCATACCATCGGGTAGAACCGCGCGATACCCGGAATTTTCAACGTGCGCGGTCAGGGACCACGCACGCATAGCGGTGCTGGATGCGATATCGAATGCCACCGTGTATTCAGGTACATCGCCTCGTCCAGTACCCCCGACAGCATTTTAGGCAGAGTGACGAGTGAACGTTTTTTTCGAGGAATCGGGTAGTTTCAAGGCAGGCACCGTGCTGTCCAAGCAAGTCGATGCATTCCAGGTCGAGTTGCCGGGCGGGCGTCGCACCAAGGTCAAGGGGCGCGACGTGCTGATCGAGTTCGAGAAACCATCACCAGCGGAGCTGATGCAGCAGGCCGATCAGCAGGCCGCCGAGATCGATCTCGATTTTCTCTGGGAGTGTGCGCCCGAGGACGAATTTCCGTTTGCCCAACTGGCCTCCGATTACTATGGCGCCAGCCCCGGCGCGATCGAACGCGCGGCGCTCGTGTTGCGTCTGCACGGTTCGCCGGTTTACTTCCGTCGTAAAGGACGTGGCCAGTATCAACGTGCGCCGCAGGAGCAATTGCAGGCCGCGTTGGCCGGGCTTGAGCGGCGGCGTCAGCAGGCGTTGGCCCAGGCAGCGTTGGAAGAGCAACTGAAACAGCGCGTGTTGCCCGACAGCATGGCCAAGCATGCGCTGACTTTGTTGATCCGTCCGGACAAGAACTCGATCGAATACAAGGCCCTTGAGGCGGCAGCCGGTGCGCTGGGCGTCTCGATGCCGCGCCTGATGCTCGATTGCGGCGGGGTCGAGTCGGCCCGCGCGCTGCACGAAGCTCGCTTTCTGTCCGAATTCTTTCCGCATGGCGCGGGATTCCCGCCGGTCAAACTCGAGTGCACGTTTGATGATCTGCCGCAGGCCGAAGCGCCGGCGTTTTCTATCGACGACGTCACCACCACCGAAATCGATGATGCGTTTTCGGTGCAGTGGCTCGATGCAGGGCGTATGCGCGTCGGTATCCATATTGCAGCACCCGCGCTGGGGATAGCGCGCGGCGATGCGGTCGACGCCATCGCGCGCGAGCGCCTGTCGACGGTCTATATGCCGGGCGACAAAATCACCATGCTGCCGGACGAGGTGGTCCAAGTCTTCACTTTGCAAGAGGGCGGCCTGCGGCCTGCGTTGTCGCTGTATATCATCGTGGACACCAGCAGCTACGAAATCGTCGCCACCGAAACCCTGGCCGAGCGCGTTTTTATCCAGAGCAATCTGCGTCATAACCTGCTCGACGCGATCGTCACCGAAGAAGCACTGGCGGACGGCAGCGGCGAGTATGCGCACAAAGCGGAAATCACCGCGCTCTGGCCGCTGGCCCAGGCACTCTTCGAGAAGCGCCAACAGGCCAGACTGGGCTACGGTTTGAAGCGCGAAGTGCAACGCAACCTCGATTACAACTTCTACGTTGATGGCGATCGAATCACGATCACGCCGCGCCGACGCGGCTCGCCGCTCGATCTGATCGTGGCCGAACTGGCCATCCTCGCCAACAGCAGTTGGGGGGCCTTTCTGGCCGAGCATGATGTGCCTGGTATCTATCGGGCCCAGCGCGCATTCGGCCCGGTGGCCGGTCCCAAACGTACCCGCATGCAAACCTCACCGGCGCCTCACGAGGGCTTGGGTGTGGCGCAGTACGCTTGGAGCACCTCGCCGTTACGGCGCTACGTCGATCTGGTCAATCAATGGCAATTGCTGGCGTGCTGCCGGCACGGCGTCGCAGCCAAGCTGGCGGCGCCGTTCAAGCCCAAGGATGCCGATCTGTACGCCGTGGTGCAGGGCTTCGACGAAACCTATACCGCCTATGCCGACCATCAGAACCGGATGGAGCGCTTCTGGTGCCTGCGCTGGCTGCAGCAGGAACAGCGTCAGCGCGTGGTAGCGTCGGTGATCAAGGGTGACTTGGTCAGGCTCGAAGATATTCCATTGCTGCAGCACGTCCCTGGCCTGGGTGTGCACGCGCGTGGTACGCGCGTCATGCTTGAGTTGTCCGATTTCGACGAGCTGATGATAGAGATGTCTTGCCGTGTGCTGCAGGTACTCGACGCGCCGGTTGCGGTGGGTGACGACAACGAACCCGCCGAGGACACGCAGGAAGAAGCCGATGCGCTGGACGAAACGGAGGTCGAGGCGGCCGATGCCAGTGCCGCAGATGCGGCAGATGCGGCAGATGCAGCCGATCAGGATGGCTTGGACGACGCGGCACTGGCCGGCGCAGCCATACTCGACCCTGTCGCCGTGGGTGGCGGTGCCGACGACATGCCGATGATAGAGGCTTGAACACCGTGTCCGACCGCTCCGTCTCCCCTGCTGGGCTTGCACGCTATGCCGTGATCGGCAACCCGATCGCGCATAGCAAGTCGCCACTGATCCATGCCCGATTTGCCGAGCAGACTGGCGAGCCTATCGTCTACGAGCGTTTGCTGGCGCCGCTGGACGGGTTCGACACCAGCGTCGCGGCATTTATCGCGGCAGGTGGTCAAGGGTTGAATGTCACGGTGCCGTTTAAGCTCGATGCGCATCGCATGGCCCATCAGCTTACGCCGCGGGCTGCCGCGGCCGGCGCGGTAAACACGCTGAAGTTCACCGACACGGGGATCTGGGCCGACAACACCGATGGCGTCGGCCTGGTACGTGATATTCAACAGAATCTGGGGGTAGCCCTGGCCGGTCGCCGCGTCCTGATATTGGGTGCCGGCGGCGCAGCACGTGGCACTATCCTGCCTTTGCTGGAATGCGGACTGGATCAACTGACCATCGTCAATCGCAGTGTGGCGCGGGCGCACGAACTGGTCGATTTATTCAGCCGGGCCGCTACCGATGCTGGCGGTGTGTTGACGGGCGGCGCGCCGGATGTCGCCCGCGGTCGCTTCGATGTCGTCATCAACGCCACGTCCGGTAGTCTGGATGGGCAGGTGCCGGTTTTCGACACGGCTGCCTTGGGGCCTGATACGCTGGCATATGACATGATGTATGGTGCCCAGCCTACCGTGTTCATGACCCACGCCCAGCAATTCGGTGCGCGCACGGCCGACGGCCTGGGCATGCTGGTGGAGCAGGCGGCGGAGTCTTTCTGGATCTGGCGCGGCGTGCGCCCGCACAGTGCTCCTGTACTGGCCGAGCTCAGAGCCGCTTTGGGGCGTTAGCGACTCGGTTTGACGCTGGATCAACTCAGAACACACACGATAAGACCATGCGGCGCTGGATCAGAACGAATCGCTACGGGTATGTCGTCGCCCTGATCGCTGCCGCGTGGCTGGCGACGCAACTATTCTATGTTTGCCAGATTGGTATCTGGACCGTGCTCAACCCCAGCTCCACCGCCTACATGCGCACAGCCCGCTGGCGTCTGATGCACGAACAACCGGTCGTGCCGCTTCAGCACGAGTGGATGCCGTATGCCAAGATCTCGCGCAATCTGAAACGCGCCATCATCGCGTCCGAGGATGCCGACTTCGTCAATAACAATGGGGTCGAAGTAGACGCCATCTTGCAGGCTTGGGAGAAAGACCAGCGTCGCGGCAAGGCGGTGGCGGGCGGCTCGACCCTAACTCAGCAACTGGCGCGCAACCTGTTTCTGTCCAGCGAGAAGTCCTACATCCGCAAAGGGCAGGAATTGATCATTACGATGATGCTCGAATTGCTGATGAGTAAAGAGCGGATTTTCGAGATCTATCTGAATTCGGTCGAGTGGGGCAATGGCGTGTATGGCGCGCAGGCGGCGGCCGAGCACTATTACCACACCGGTGCCGACAACCTCAGCGCGATGCAAGCAGCCCGACTGGCGGTGATGCTGCCGCGCCCGCGCTATTTTGATGCGCATCGCAACTCGCCGTATTTGGCGCAGCGTACAGGGGTGATCGAAGGGCGCATGGGGGCGGCTGAACTGCCTAAGTAATCCTGCGCGACACGATGATTGGCTAAGGGTGGTGTGGACCCGCTTGCTCGACATCTATCCAGACTTGGGGCAGGTAACATGGCAACGCAGCCCTAATTGGTTTGGACAACTAATTATTTTTCCGTATGCACATCCGCCCAAATCGGTGACTATTTCGGCGCCGGTTTTTCACCAAGCGCGATTATTTTTTTGAGGAAAATCCCATTAAATGAGACGCATATCCACAATTTGAACTATTGTGAAATGGTGGCCTAGAATCCAGACCATAAACACGCACCCAGCGGCTCGCCCCAAACGGGCTCCGGAGTGACGAAAACAGTATGGAGACAGCACCATGACCCGGTTCGAGCGCCGTTGCGCGCCTGCGCCCTGTTTTTCCCCGGTCCACGACGGACGCGCCGCCAACGGCGCGAGTCCGCGATGAAAATCCGCGCGATCTCGACGCGTGTCGTCAACGCCGGCATGCGCAACTGGATCTTCGTCAAGGTCGAGACCGATCAGCCGGGCCTGCACGGTTGGGGCGAAGCGACGCTCGAGTGGAAGACGCGGGCGGTGGTCGGTGCCATCGAAGATTTGACCCCGCTGCTACTCGGGCGCGATCCGCGCGATATCGAGCAGGCAGTTCGCGTCATGCATAAATGGGGTTTCTGGCGCATCGGCGTGATCGGCAGCACGGCGGTCAGCGGCATTGAAATGGCGTTGTGGGACATCCTGGGCAAAGCGCTGGGGGTGCCGGTCTGGCGCCTCCTCGGCGGTAAGGTGCGCGAGCGCGTGCGCATCTATACCCATCTGGGGATGGGCGAACAAAGTGCGGTGTATGAGTCGCTCGATGCCGGTTCTTTGCTGGAGCGTGCGCAGGCGGTGGTGGAGCGCGGTTACCGCGCGCTCAAGGTGGTCTGCATCCCGTATACGCACTACAGCGCAAGTCCCGCCCAATTGCGTCACGTGGAAAGCCTGATGCAGGGGCTGCGCGAGGCGGTCGGTGACGACGTCGAGATCATGGTCGATTTCCATGGTCGCTGCGCCTCGGCGTCGGCGGCGCTGCAATATATCGACGTGCTGGCGCCCTACCGCCCGCTGTTTGTCGAGGAGCCGCTACAGCCGGCAGACCAGGACGGTTTGATCCAGCTCTCGCGTAAAACCCATGTGCCGCTCGCGACCGGTGAGCGACTGGTTGATCGGGCTGAGTTCGATGCCTTGTTTCGCGCGCGGGCCATCGCTATCGCGCAGCCTGACCTATGCCATGTCGGCGGCTTTACCGAAGCGCGCAAGATTGCCGCTGCGGCCGAGACGGCAGGTATCGGCATCGCGCCGCACAACCCGCTGGGCCCGCTGGCCGGCGTCGCCGCCTTGCACTACGACCTGGCAACCCCGAATTTTGTGATCCAGGAAGAAATGACGGGGGCGGTGCCCTGGTACTGGACCGTGTTGGATAGCCCGATTCGGGTCGAGGATGGGCATTGGTTGGTGCCCGAAGCGCCTGGCCTGGGTGTCGAAATCAATGAAGCGGTGGTGCGCGAACATCCGTTTGCGCAGGAGCCGTTCCAAACCGATCGTGCCTTGTTGCCCGACGGAACCGTGGTGGACTGGTAATGACTAAACGCGCCCCCGCACCGAACTCCGGCAGTGAAACCGGCGTCGCACACACTGTCGGCGCACACACCGCATCGGTGGTGCCGGATACCCGTCGCTCAGCAGCGGCCAGCGCCAGTCTGATTGCTGCCAACGCGCCCGATGCCGCCGTGCCGGTCGAAATCACTTCACTGGATACCGCCAAGCAACTGGCTGGGACCCAAACCCTGTTGCGCGGCCTGGCCGTGCTGGAGGCTGCCGCCGGCGGCGCGCACGATCTGCGTGCCTTCGCGGCCGCCCTGGGCACGACCCGTAGCACCACCCATCGACTGGTCAGCAGTCTGGTTCAAGCGCGTTATTTGCGGCAGGTAGGCAATGCCTATTTGCTGGGTCCCAAGTTGATCGAGCTCGGCACGATTGCGCTGGAGCAGATGCCGCTGACCAAAGTCGCGCATCCGCACTTAGAACGCCTGGCTCAAGCGACTCAAGACACTATCCATTTGGGCGTGCGCGATGGCGACGATGTCTTGTACATCGACAAAATCCCCGGCCAGCGCGGACTGGAAATGCGCTCCCGCGTGGGTCATCGGATGCCGCTGGCTTCGACGGGTATCGGCAAGGCGCTGATGCTGGATCTGCAGCCCACCCAGTGGGGCGCGATGTTCGAGGCGGCGCACCGCACCCTGTCGAGCTTGCCGTTCAAGCCCGAGCTGCAGCCTACCGCGACCGTGTTTCTGGAGCGCATGGCGCGCTACGCGACGGGTGGCTACACCTTCGACCTGGAAGAAAACGAAGCCTCGATACGCTGCGTGGCCGCCCCCGTGCGCGATGCATCCGGCACCATTGTGGCGGCGCTGTCGGTCGCCAGTACGGTGCCGTATATGCCGAATGAGCGCATGGAGTCGCTGATCGACGTCGTGCAGCATGAAGCACGAGCGATCTCGGAAGAAATCGGCTGGCGCGTGCCGCAACCGACC
>Ga0116226_10004363_pt1 | contig 12542 bp, 12 predicted proteins | sample S1TSphfallax_FD_89692 | JGI IMG/M metagenome (GOLD analysis project Ga0116226, IMG submission 89692) | Host-associated microbial communities from peat moss isolated from Minnesota, USA - S1T2_Fa - Sphagnum fallax MG | ecosystem: Host-associated > Plants > Peat moss > Unclassified | place: USA... | reverse complement strand
CCATTCTTAAGGAGAGTGAAATGAAAACATCCCGCAAGGCATTGCTCTTGGGCCTGATGATGGCCGCGGGCGGGGTCGCCGCGCCCACCCTCGCATCGGCCGGAGTGTTGGTCGACATCGACGTACCGCCTCCGCCGGTTCGCGTCGAGACGATTCCTGAACCCCGCGAAGGCTTCGTTTGGGCACCGGGTTTCTGGGAGTGGCGAGATGGCGCTCATGTCTGGGTGCCCGGCCATTACATCCACGAACGGCACGGCTACCACTGGGTCCCGGATCGTTGGGATCAACGCGGCCCGCACTGGCACCACGAACGCGGACACTGGGAACGTTGAGGCCGCGCGCGCGGCGGGTGGGCCTGTTCATCACCCGCCGCCGAGCGTCAAACGGCGTCAACATCAACTCCCTCCCGCTCGACCAAGCCTGCCGGCACCGTCGGCGTGAAGTCCGGCTGCTTCGCCAACACGAACAATGGTAGCAACGTCGCGAGCGCTGCATAGGCGAGCAACGCGCCGTACAGGGTATCGCCGATACCAAAGCGATCACGCAGGATGGTCGCGATCACCAGCGTGAAGATGAGCGTGGGCGTCAACGCCGTTGCCACCTTGAGGCTACCCGTCGCCGTCTCCCCCGTAATGAACCGCCGCTGACACCACACGATCGCAATTCGCAGCGGCACGATCACACCGGTGAGCATGAGTCCCCAGCGCAACGCCTCCCACTGCAACGCCTCCGCCGGTACCCCCATGCCCGCCCCGAAGAAATAAAAGGGAATGAAAAAAGAGGCGAAGAGTTGAATCGCGCGGAGGTTTTCCGGTGAGGCTAGACCCGGCATGCGCCGCCGCAATAACCGGGCGATGAACCCAGCCAAGAACGCGCCCACCAGATAATGAACGCCCAGATCGTCGGTGACATAGGCGGCAATCAGTCCCACCATCACGAGCAACGAAAACTCCGAACCTGGAGCATACGGCACGATCACCCGACCTAACACCCCGAACACCACCGGAATGCCGATCATCATCCCCAGCATCGTCAGCGACGAGACGCCAAGATGCTGCACAGAATCCGATTGCAGCACCACGAACACGACCGCCAGCGCAAGGATCTCACTGCCGATGGCCTTTATGGTCACCCAGTAACGCTCATCCTCATCCAAGCCCAGGCTTGCGAGCGACTCCAAAATGAATCCCGTGGATGGCGTGAATACGGCGAGCGCCAGCAACAGCCCGCTGTTCCATGGATACCCTGCATAGCGCATCGCCACCCAAGTCCCTGCCGCAAGAATGCCCCCGCTGAAGGCGAGATGTGCGAGCAATGGCCACCGTCCCCGTCGCAGACTGTCGAGATCCACCTCCAAGCCTGCGAACAGAAACAGCGACGAGATGCCGAGCGTCGCCAGCAACACCAACGTCGAGTCATGGTAGGACGGACCCAATAGCCGCGTCGCCAGCATTCCCAACGCAAAGCACGACAGCGGCGCCGGCAGGCGAAAGCGCTGCAACGCGCGCGGGATGACGATCAGCCCAAAAATCAGCCCGAGATAGGCAAGATTGCTGGTCAGCGACAGATGGGTGGGCATGGGAAAGACTCATCCTTTTAAAGCACCATATTACTCAAAGAAGGTTGCGTTTTTGGTGCTCGGTTTCTCGCGCCGGAATATTCGACCTCGTTGCAGCGCAGTTTTGCCGGGACACCTTCACGGCTGGTAGATTGGACGGTCGCTGCTGATTACGCGGAGCTGTTTATGACCCCGTTCAATGGTGTGCGTGACGAATCGTCGCAAGCTGCGCCATGATGAATCGATCCGAACAGAGGGCTGGCTTCACGCTGCTTGCGGCTCCGCCTGCGCTCACGTGGAGCGCGCTGCTGGTCGCATCGCTCGCCTGCATCATGCCGTTGCAACTCCTGCACATCCCTGCCGCGGTGCTGTTGGGCGCCATGGCGGCCGCCATCGGCGTCGCGGTCTTGGAAGGGGGTCTCGCGGTGCCTTTTTGGCCATTCGCTTTAGCACAGAGTCTCATCGGCTGTCTGGTGGCCCGGAGCATCGGCCCCGCCATCCTCGGCACCATTTTGCATCGTTGGCCGCTGTTCCTGGCCGGCGTGAGCTCGGTGTTGATCGTCAGCACCTCACTCGGGGCGCTGCTCGCGAGGTGGAAGGTGCTGCCGGGTACCACCGCGGTATGGGGCTCGGCACCCGGCGCCGCCACCGTGATGGTGCTCATGTCCGAAGGCTTTGGCGGTGACCCGCGGCTGGTGGCTTACATGCAGTTCTTGCGCGTCATGCTAGTGGCGTTGGTGGCCTCGCTCGTTGCGCGGTTGTGGGTCGGGGCGCATGCCGGTGCGGACGCCGTGATCGTCTGGTTTCCGCCCCTTGCAACCGTCCCTTTGGTGGGGACAATTGCGCTCGCCGTCGGCGGAGCCGTTCTTGGCGCCAAGTCCAAGCTGCCCGCCGGCCCGCTGCTGCTGCCGCTGCTCGTTGGCATGACGCTCTCCAGTACCCACGCGATGACCATCACGCTCCCTCCCTGGCTGATGGCGGGCTGCTATACGTTGATCGGCTGGGCTATCGGACTGCGGTTCACGCGCGACATCGTTCGCTATGCGGCGCGTACGCTGCCGAAGATCCTCGCAAGCACCCTCACATTGATCGCGCTTTGCGCCGTGATGGCGTGGATCCTGCACGTTGCGGTGGGGACCGATCCGCTCACGGCCTATCTCGCTACCAGCCCCGGCGGGGCCGACTCGGTGGCCATCATCGCGGCGTCCTCTCCGGTCGACGTCCCCTTCGTCATGGCTATGCAGATGACCCGATTCATCCTGGTGCTGCTGTTGGGGCCGCCCGTCGCGCGAGCGGTCGCGCGGTGGGCCAGCCTGGCCTGACGGCTCGGGGCCGGGGCCAGGCGGTCGTGCGCTGAACTACAGCGTCAAGCGGCATCTGCCAGATGAACGTTCTTCGGCAACATGACCGCATCGATCACGTGGATCACCCCATTCGACGCCAGGATGTCTGCCCTCGTCACATGTGACTCATTGACTTGGACCTTCGACCCCGTCAACGTTACATGTACCGAAGTGCCTTCGACCGTCTTGACATCTCCGCCCTTCAAATCCTTCGCCAACAAATGGCCGCTCGCGACGTGGTACGTCAACACCGCCTTCAACTTTGTCTTATCCTTCAGCAGCGCCTCGAGTGCGCCCGGGGGCAACTTCTTGAAGGCTTCGTCTGACGGGGCAAAGACGGTAAACGGTCCGGTACCCGTCAGAGTATCCAATAAGCCAGCCGCTTTCAGACCCGCGGCGAGCGTGGTGAACGAACCCGCCTCGACTGCCGTCTCGACGATGTTCTTGGTGGGCTGTGAATTCGTGCTTTTAACTTGATCCATAAAAAAACCTCAGTGTGTGGCCATAGCAAATGCCGTAGACCCATGTAGCCCGATGCGGCTACGGATGCGGAGTGTGCACGCTTATTGAGGTCAGTGCGGTGGGGCGTGAAAAGAATTAAAGTTCAATGATTCGCGACGTCTCACCATTTTCTGAGTTCAATCTCCACGCGACGGTTGAGTGCCTTGCCCGTGGGGGTGCTGTTGTTGGCCACGAAATTGCCTGCACCCCGATAGAAGAGCCGAATCCGCTCGGCTTCGACGTCGAGCGACACCAACAGGCGACGCACCTCGACCGTTCGGCGAACGGCGAGGGCCGTACTCGCCTCGGACGAAACAAAGGCATCCGTATGACCATGCAGATAAATTCGATTCGCCGATCGAACAGCCTTCCCGAGCAGGCCCCGCAAGGGCTCGTTCAGACGGGCGTCGATACTGTCGTCCTCGAAGGTCATCACGAGACGCGGCGCACCGCTTAATGGACTTAACGAGAGGTTACTGCGTACTCCGTCACGATGCGCCACATCGAGTTCGGCGGCTAAGCGACGAACATTTTCCTCGAGCGCGGAGACGTCCTGTTTTAGTGCGGTCACCCGCAAATTGGCATTCATTGTTTGCAGCGACTCGGGAACGCCGACCGGCACATCGTGCCAGCGGCGCGCGAGTGCATCGTTGGCGGCAAAGGATTGCCGCAGTCTCCGCGGTGACGACATTTTTTGGGGAACTATCTGGGTGCTCATAGGCGCTCTCCTCGAGGTGTCAGGTTGTGCCTCATTGCCTTGAGTCAATGTTGCAAAGCGTGTGCCATCCGAGGGGCTCTTGGGCGCCTTTGGTGACTAACCTGCGGTGGCGAATCGCGGCGGAACCTGACCAGCGTGCGATATGTCTGCGCCGACGGGCAGGCTCTCCTGGACGCGCACGGCGCTTCGACCAAATACCCCTGCCATGAAAGCCAGGGGGCAGACCGGTTGGTGACCAGGCCCCAACCCATCATCGTTGCCAGGACGACGAGAATGATCGGCATCCAGCGTACGTCGCCATAACGACCCCGTGGCGTGAACAGGTCGACCTCGGCATAATCGCGCGTGCGCAGTGCGACGTCCGCGAGGAACATGCCGCACCACGCCGCAACGCTGATCGACGGGAATAGGAGAACAACCGTGGCCGACATGACTCTCTGGGGCTTCGATGGCTCGACTTACGTTCGTACAGTCAAAATGCTGCTGGCGGAAAAGGCCTTTACGGATTTCAACCAGGTGCCGCTGAATGTGCTCAAGGGTGAGCCGAAATCACCCGAGCATTTGCAGCGTCATCCGTTCGGCAAGGTGCCGGTGCTCGACCACCGCGGCATCCGGATTCTCGAAACCGCTGCGATTACCCGCTATCTCAACGACGTACTGCCTGGCAAATCGCTCATCCCAGGTACGCCTGAGGATCGTGCGCGGATGGATATGGCGATTGGCCTCATCGACTCGTACGGTTATGCCGCACTGCTCGGCGGAGTTTGCGCCTACCACCTGTTTCCTGGCTTCGTTGGCGGCAAGAGCGATGCGGCGCGAACGAACGGCCTTGAACAGGGCGGGAAGGTTCTCAAGCTCATTATGGATACGAAAGGCACGTCGCCATTCATCGCGGGTGACTTGAGCCTCGCAGATTTGTATCTGGCGCCGATCGCGTTTTACGTATCTCTCACACCCGATAAGGATGCGGTATTCGATGTACCGGGTTTTGGCGATTGGTGGGCCCGCATTCAGGCTCTGCCCAGCTACGCGAGTACCCAGCCCATTCTTGGCTGATCGCGGCGAGCGGGCTCGTGCACCTGGCCGATCCCTTGGCATCGCGGGCTTCGCTTGCCGCGGAGCTTTGCCTGCTGCACCCGACTTCGTCCTAGTTGAAGCGGTGCCCTCAACCAACAGATCGCCGGCGTCATCCCAAGCGAAATCGTATAATAAAGCAGCGGATCGTGCAGCGACGTGAGTTATGCTGCGCGGCTCATGAGTACGCCCGTGGCCCTCGGTGTCGATTTCGGCACCACCAATACGGTGGTGGCAATCGGCGATGGGAGCGATCATGCCCGACTGGTCGCCTTCGAGACGCCTTCCGCGCCCACCGCCACGTTCCGTTCGGCTCTCAGCTTCAATCAAGACTCGGCCGCGCCGAACGGGCGAACGGTGAATGCGGGGCCGTGGGCGATCGCAACCTATCTGGAGGATCCGGGCGAGACGCGATTGATCCAGTCGTTCAAGAGCTATGCGGCCAGTTCCCTGTTTCGAGAGACCGTGATCCTGGGTCGCCGCTACGCCTTCGAAGATATGCTGTCAGACTTCCTGCTGCGGTTGCGCGACAAAAGTGGCGGCGATCTGGAAGCGGCCGGCGGGCGTGTCATCGTCGGCCGGCCGGTACGGTTCGTGGGTACGAACACCGATGTTGCCCTGGCGTTGAAGCGTTACCAGATCGCGTTCGAGCGCTTGGGATTTACCGATATCCTGTATGCCTATGAGCCGGTTGCCGCGGCCTTCTTCTTTGCGCGCCGCCTGGAGCAGGACGCCACGGTCCTGGTCGCCGACTTCGGGGGCGGCACCAGTGATTTTTCCATCATCCGTTTCGAACGCAGGGACGGCCTGCTCAGCGCCCGGGCGCTCGGTCAATCCGGCGTGGGTGTCGCGGGAGACGCCTTTGACTACCGCATCATCGACAACCTGGTCTCGCCAGCTCTCGGCAAGGGAACGAGCTATCGGGACCTCAACAAGATCTTGATCGCGCCCAACCGCTTCTACACAAGCTTCGCTCGGTGGGAACAACTGGCCCTGATGCGCGCTTCACGGGATATGAGCGACATCCGCACGCTGATGCGCAAATCCTTGGAGCCGGAAAAGATCGCCAAGCTGGTCGAGCTGCTCGATGATAATTATGGCTACCTCCTCTATCAGGCAGTTTCAAGGCTGAAGGAGACGTTGTCCGTTGAGACCAGTGCCCGGTTTGAATTCAACGCGGGCGGGATCAGTTTGGAGACGACGGTGGACCGCTCCACCTTCGCCGGCTGGATCAGCCGTGAGCTGGCTGCGATCGAGGTCGCCGTTGATGAAGCCATGGCCGACGCCGAATTAAGGTCCAATCAGATCGACCGCGTTTTCCTCACCGGCGGCTCATCGTTTGTCCCGGCCGTGCGCGCCATATTCGAAGCGCGTTTTGATCCAGCCAAGATAGCGACGGGCGCGGAACTGGAGTCGATCGCCTCCGGGTTGGCTCTGATGGGTGGGGAGCCTGATGTAGAGCGCTGGTGCGAGAGGGCGGAGTGAGAACGCGAGGGCGGGTATCCACCGACAGCATCCTCATCGTCAGCGCCCCTTGGACGGTTGCCCCTGCGGCCCTCGAAGATATCTGCGTACGCCACATAGTTGAGCACACCCATGAGCACCAGGCACATTGCCATCGTCAATCCATGGGCAGGCACGGACGCTGCGAGCGCAATCGCGCTGAGATCCAGCATCAAGATCAGGGAAATGACCACAAACCCGTCATTGAGTTCGTTCGCTCTCATCGAAAGGCCCCGCGCCTGAATCGGCGACATCTCGGGCTCATGCAGGAGAAGGGGGAAATAGCAGGGGCCCACAACGATCGAACTCAGGAGAATGCCTGCCTCCACAGAAGCCAGGAATTGGCCCTGATCTTGCAGAAACAGGCCGGGCTTGCCGAGTAACAACGCCGCCCCGAGACCATAGATGATGGAATAGATCGACCAACCGAACGCCGCAATAGTGATCCCCACCGCGAGTGCGCCCAGACACGCTGTCGTGCGAAGCACTTGTACCAGCGCCGCCCACGTCTGCTTCGTTTCATCGGCACCCCTGGCAACAGCCGCGACAAGCATCAAGACGAAGGGGAGTGCAAAGCCTCCCAGCGTGTCAACCCAAATGTTTTCAATGTGATGATCATTCGCCCAATTGACTGCGAGGCTGTCAAGCGAATTCAACAGCGCAATGAGAAGCCCAAAGCGTCCTGGCGATCGTCGGACGAGATCCAGCGACGACCGTAGCCAACGCAGCATAAATGGCTGATCGACCTTTCTTGGTTTAGGTGTTGTTCTGGTCATTCTCACAGCGCCCAATAGTCAAACCAATAGTTGACACCGAACCTGAATAGATTCGCAGTGAAGTTGGTATGACTACTCTCAAATGACAGTCCGGAAAAAACGGCACAAGCCAAGCCCGTGCACGATGCGACCGAGTCACCCCCTCGACCGAGACTCATATGAACGTACTCGACGCTGATCGACCAGGGTCCATTCAATCCCCATTCGGCGCCTCCGCCGGCCACCCAACCGGCGGCGGCGAAATTCCGACCGCCGTCAAATGAGGCATTGGACTTACCCGTACCGACCGGAGTGAAGATGAATTGGCTTTTGCTCGGCCCAACCGGCAACGTTGCTCCCGCCGTCACGTAGGCCAGAGCTTGCCGACCGCCGAATCCGATTCGCGGTCCGAGGGTCACGAATCCATCAGGGCTGAGTTTCCCGGAGAACGAGTAATTACCCACAGGTAGTCCTGTTCCCGAGTATTTAAATGTTTCTTTGCGGCTCTCAGCCGTCGCCACTTCAACGTCCGCGCCAAGCCCCAGAAGCAGATGCTGGTATTGAACGTTGTCGCCAAGTTGGAAACCGCCGGCAAACGTATCGCCATTCGAACAATTTCGACTGCCAAATGGGCCGATCATTGCCGGACCAACGCCCTCGCCAGTTGTCATCCAGCCCTGGCAGATATGGTTCGATGCGCCGCCGGCATTTAGACCCACATAAATCCCGTCCCACGGTTTGGGACTCTGTGCGCTTGCCACGCCCGATAGAACCAGCGACGCGAACCCAAACAACCAACGAAGCAATGACGACGTGACCCCAGTAACGTTCAATGTCATGAAAACCAATCCTTTTTTGCGATCCCAAGCACGGCGAGGCGTCGATGGAGGTAAGTCCGGCGGACTCCGAGTTCAATCGCCGATTGACTGATATTCCCGCCGTTCTTCTTCAACGTACCGATTATCAACTGCCGCTCCGCATTGTCCCGGCAATCCTTCAGCGCCGACCCATTGTTACCAACGCTCGACAACTCGCTTGCAGTTCCAATGATTTCTTCCGGCAGATCGAGCGGGGCGATTCGATCGCCGCTCATGATGACGACCCGCTCCATCACATTCTGCAGCTCGCGCACATTTCCCGGCCAGTGGTACTGTTTCAACTCCCAAAGCGCCTCCTCATCCAAGGATTTCTCCTTGATGTTGTTCTTCTCGCACACGCGACGACAGAAATATCTCGCCAGCAGGGGTATGTCCTCCGCCCGCTCTCTAAGGGATGGCACCCGTATCGGCAGTACGCTCAGGCGATAGAACAAGTCCTCCCGAAATGTACCTGCGGATACAAGGTTCTTGAGATTCTTATGAGTGCCGGAAAGAACGCGCACGTCGACTTTGATTGTCTCTTCTGAACCCACCTTTTGCATCTCCCCGCTTTGTACGACTCGAAGTATTTTCGCCTGAGCAGTCAGGGACAGATCCGCGACCTCATCGAGAAAGATCGTGCCGCGATGTGCAACCTCGAAAAGTCCTCTCTTGCTCGACACCGCACCGGTAAATGCCCCCTTGGTGAAGCCGAACAGCTCGGATTCGACCAGAGCCTCCGGAATAGCCGAGCAGTTGACCTTCACAAACGGTCCCTGCCTGCGGTCGCTTTCCCTGTGGATGGTGTTCGCCACCAGTTCCTTGCCCGTACCGCTCTCTCCGGTGATGAGAACGCTCGAGCCGCTGCCGGCCACCTTCAATACTGCAGCAATCATCTTTCTAACGGCTGGTGAATCACCGATGATTTCCAGCGACCCTTGGCCGTCTTCGATGAGCCGCAGACGCTCCTTCAGCGACGAGAATTCGAGACAGCGCTTCACAGCGATGACGATCCGCTCTGCGCTGAACGGTTTTTCGATGAAATCGAATGCGCCAATACGCACGGCATCCGCGGCTTGCGTCAGCGTCGCGTTACCCGATATGAACAGCGTCGGTACCAACAAGTCGGCCGATTGCATCGCCTTGAAAAAAGTAATCCCGTCGATTTCACCGAGTTTGATGTCCAGGATCAGCAGGTCGATGATCCGTCCGTGCAAAGCCCGCATGGCGGAAGCGGTATCGTGTGCGGCGATGACTCGAATGCCTTCCTGGTTCAAGGCAATATCGATCGCTTGGCGAATATTCTTTTCGTCATCAAGAACGAGGACGGTTGGTGCGATCCCGGCGTCGGACATTTCAGCTCAGCCGCGGCAGGGAGATGATGAACTGCGGATGACCGGCCCGTTCTGCGTAGGCAATTTCGCCTCCATGCTCGATTATAATCTTCTTGACGATGGCCAAGCCCAGCCCCATGTTGTCCTTATCGCGCTTGCTCGATATGTAGGGATCGAAGATGCGAGATGCGATCTCTGCAGGAACGGGCTCGCCGTCGTTCGTGATCGTTATGCGCACCGCCTCCGCTGAGGTTGTCAGAGCGATCGAAAAGGTGACGGCGCTGGCCGGATTGGCTTCAACTCCGTTGGCGATTATGTTCATGAGCACTTGCCGAAAGAGGGAGAGATCGATTCGCGACCGAATCTTGGAGCGAGACTCCGGCATCTCCAGGACAAACCGCGCAGTACCGAACCTTGTTCGCACAGCCGCCAAATGCTGCGCAAGGACGTCCACCGGATTTGCTTCGGCCAACTGGACCTCGGGTAGTTTGGCGAAATCGCTGAACCGGCTGACGGTACGCTTCAAGTACCCGATTTCCTCAGCGACCATGATCTGTGTTTGATTGAGCTGCTCCTGAAACTCAGGTGAGGTCTTGATGAGGTGGGCCTTCGTGAGGGAGGTGACCAACACTTCGATAGGCGTCAACGGATTCTTGATCTCATGAGCCAGGACTTTCGCCATCTCCTGCCATGACGACATCTCCTCGAGATATCGCACCCGTTCACGATGCGCCATGAGGTCGGTGAAGGTGGCCCGGTACGAATGACTGATGCGGCGGCTCAAGGCGGCGGCCACCAACAGGGCCACGAGCACCGCTCCCGCGAGTCCGAGTCCAAAGTAAATTTTGAGCGAACCCAAGATGGTGTTCTTGACCCATTGCGGCTGCGAGTAGATGCGCGTGAGGTCCTGAATCTCCTCGAACTCTTGCCGATACTCGCGTTCGTGCGGGGGATCGACGCCCTTCAGGGTCTTTAAGTTTTGTGCGGCGATGTCCAGAGAATGTACGACCTGCGGATTAAACCCCAGGTTCAAGCTTCTCTGCAACGCATCATCGATCAAATAGAAGGCCGCAGCCAGTGGTAACGCGCAGACGACGAGGATGGTGAGGAAGAGCAGAAACTCGATCTTGCGATCACTCACCGGCGATTTCTCCAATTTTGAACGGTTCCGATGAGACCACCTCCTTCCACCCCGCCACCAGATCTATCCCGTGTGAATACTGATCGAAGATCCTGTTGAATATTGCATTGGAACGAGGGTTGGCCGAACCTTTTTCGGAACCGAAGCCATCCGTATCCGATGGAGTGTAGGTACTGTTCTCTGCGACCCATCGCCGGAGTGCGGCCAATCGCTCGCGTTCGATTGGATTGAGCAGAAGTTCCGCGCGCACAACGACGCGATCCGCTCCAGGCACTGCAGCGCGCGCAAACAGGCCAGGCACATGAAGTTCGGCCAGCAAAGCCTGTACCTCCAGCAATGTCTTACAGGTCCTTGTCTCGATGACGATGCCGTTAACCGTCTTGGTCACAGCGAACGACTCATCCCACAAATCATATTTCATCGCAATTTCTGCGCTTGTTTGATCCAGAAGCTTAGACTCTGAAACCAATGAAATCCGGATCAGCAGTTTATTCGTAAGCCCGCTCAAAAGATCCTTTGGAAATGTCTCTGGTAATCCAATTGATCTTACAACCACGCCCAACCGCTGGTCCTTGATATACGGAGTCAACTCCGCCGCCACCGCGTGCGTCGACGCATGCGTCATCACCAGCAGGAGGAGGGCGGCCGGTAACCTCATTTGCCACCCAGTTGCCCGGATGTACTGCCGATCGCATAGAGATCGACCACACCGAACGCCTTCGTATCTAGGCGGATCCCCGCTTTTAGTCCCCACTCGATCTGAGGTCTGCCGTACGCCGAACTGCCGTAGTAGCTTGCTCCCGGTTCGATATACCATCGTCCATGCCTGATTCCGCCGAAACGATCGGTAGCCGGGATACGATGTCCGTACGCAAACGAGAGATTCTGACTCTCGTCGAGAGATGCTCGATATTGGGTTCCCGGATTACCGCCGACTTGCACCGTCCACGCCGAATCGGGGCTGCTACTCCAGGTTTTTCGAAATCTAACGCTCACCCAGGCTGACGATAGACCGACATTTGAACTCAGCCGCGAGCCGCGAGTCGGGAAGTAGGCATCGTCCTCAGAGTCCCAGCCATAGCCCAAGTACACTCCCACGTTGTTGTTGGGATCCGCGTCCGTCGAGAAGGTGTAGGCTCCCGTAATCGCGGAATACTGCGTAAACGTGCTCAGGCTTTGCGAAATAGGTCGGTAGATGTATCCGAGGGTCACATAGGAATAATCGAATAGGCGGCGTCCGACGCTGCCGTCGATACCGAGTTGGTCCGTCTTATCTGAGCCGCCACCAGGATAGTCGATGAGCGTGTTCTGATAGGTCACACCGGCAATCAAAAAATACTTGTTTGAATCAAGGAGGGAATCGAGGAGCGTGGGGTCAACGAATTGCATTCGCGCGTAAACACCGCGACGTATAAGGCCGCCGAGCGGCGCGATACCTTCGAAATCGACATTCAGCGTGTCTCGAGTGCCAAAGACGTCGCGATCGGCCATTCGGCCTTCGATCGTCTGACTGTAGCTCGACAGTCGCGCCGACGTGCCGGCAATTAATTCGTTCTGTACGCTGTCGGCTTCCACCACGTCGACAATCACAATGGCTCTACCCTTCTCGGAGCCCTTTTCAAGATAAATGTCGACCGACACGAAGTTCGCCAGCGAAGACAGCCTGAGTTTCGCGTCCTGAATCTCGTCTTCATCCAGCCGGTCACCCGGCGCAAGATGCACGTAGCCGAGAATGAACGGACAGGACGTGGCCGCATT
>Ga0116226_10004362_pt1 | contig 12545 bp, 9 predicted proteins | sample S1TSphfallax_FD_89692 | JGI IMG/M metagenome (GOLD analysis project Ga0116226, IMG submission 89692) | Host-associated microbial communities from peat moss isolated from Minnesota, USA - S1T2_Fa - Sphagnum fallax MG | ecosystem: Host-associated > Plants > Peat moss > Unclassified | place: USA... | reverse complement strand
TCGGCCGTCCAATCCCGACGCCGTTTTTGTCCGCTGATTACCTCAACCCGACGGTACTCACCGCCCTTAAAGCTGTGCTTACGCATGGCATCAGGACCATCATTATCCACAACATCACCTTGTCAAAATCCAACGCGACAATGTTCAGCAATTCAAACCTCGCCGCGAGGTGCGGAACTCGCATCGGTTACATCTTGATTAACTAGCAAACCCAGCGCGGAGACGCTAACCTCCGAGCGTTTTGGATTTGAAGCTGACCAAAAGATCGCCCGCAACTCGCTTCACATGCCGACTAACTCGATCCCTAAGTTGCCCATTCGCGCAAGCGTTAACTTCGCACGCCACATGAAAATTCCGGCCTTTCCGGCGTGAATGGCTATAATGGGGGAGTGAGGCGCGACCATGTCGGCCCTGAGCAATGCCGTGGCGGCATTCTGGCCGTGTGAAATCATGGTTCCAGTGGCCTTGTTAAATCCCAAGTAGGAATAGACGGACTTCGAATTCTCTAGCACGTAACTGTTCAAAGTAGGTGCCCGCTCAACAAGTCGTTGTTAATTAAAAATATTATAAAATTGACTTTTAGGGCAATTTTTCTGGAGTTTTATCATTCTTAATCAGCCCAAGGCCCGTCGATCTAACCAGCGTTCAGTCGCTCTTCTAGCTATGCGTTTGCATTTTCGGCACCTTTATGGCTCAGCTTGTAGAGTTTCGTTCCCTCAATTCAGAACGTATCCTCCATTCAAGAATTTCAGCAAAATAACGAGCGATTTTTGCCGATAAGGGGAGGTTCTGATCTTCAAGATGACGTATGATTTTATTAAGCCACCCATTGGTTGCGTCAGCGGTTGCGTCAGCGTCCACTTTAACCTCCAAAATAAACCCGAGGTTGTACTCTTTCATTTCCAGAACGATAATGTCAATAATATAAAGTGACTTTTTCCTTAAAATTGACGTTTATTTGGCTGAAAATACAACTTACTCGCGCTTCCTGCTCTTCCAAGGCACGCCACCTTCTGCTGACGTCTCCCCGTGAAAATTGAACAACCTTGGGTTGACTCCGCGCTGGAAGGCTCGGACAATGAAAAGAGCACGTTATACGGACGAGTAGATCATCGTATTTCTGCGGGAGCGGAAGTCCGGGGTGACAGGGGAAGAGGGTTGCCCCGGCAAGTTCGCCTTTCGGATTTGCGACTAGCTCCGGCGCCGGATATGGCGTTGGAAAATATGACCTTGGCGCTGGCAGAGCGCTATCTGGTGCAGCACGCACTTGCCCAGACCGGTGGCAATAGCGACGCGGCGGCCGAATGGCTTGGCCTGTCGCGCATTGCGTTTTAACGGCGGCTGGCCGCCTACCGGCGATGACCCTACTGGCTGCGCTGGCCCTGGCACTGTTGACGGGCGGGTTTGGCTACTGGCTGGCGTATCGGCGCGCGGCAAGCGACAGCCAGCGGATGGCGGATGGCGGCCGGGCCGCGGGGATTGCGGGAGGGTGTCCGCCAACGCTGTTCTGCAGGAACGGATCGGCTGGCTGCTGAAGCGGCCGGGTGGGACGCCCACCGCGTGATGTCCGCCGTTACTACGCCAGCTTCAACCATCAGGCGGCGTCCTGGAAAAGGGCCCGCCGGGTGGTAGCGAACGTCGACTGGCACCCCGGCGCGTTGTATCCGCGCGTCGGGTTCATTGTGACCAACATGAGCCGGCCGCCGGAACCGGTGACACTGTTCTACAATCGGCGAGGTACGGCGGAGCAGCACATCAAGGAGGGGAAGAACGCGATCGTCTAGACCCGCCTGTCCTGCCGCCGCTTCGCCGCCAATGCCGTGCGGCTGCAACTGTATGCCCTGGCCTACAACCTCGCCAATTTCCTCCGCAAACCGCCCCTGCCCAATGAGGTCAGCCATTGGTCGATGACAACCTTCGGTGACCGGCTGGTGTAGATGCGCGCGAAGGTCGTCCGGCACGGGCGATCGATCACGCTCCAAATGGCCGAGGTCGTGGTCTCGCACGACTTATTCCAGCAAATCCTCGACGCCATCGCGGCGTTGCGTCCGTCGCCGCCGCCACGATGTTGAGGGGGGATTACCGGGGGACACCCTTACCGGCCGAGCGGACTATCGACAGGAGACTTACGTCCCGACGTCGGCCAAGAGCACGGAATTCGCATCAAAATAGCTAACATATCACCAGTCAGGTGGCGAACAGCGCGATGGCGGGATCGCTGGTACTGAACTTTGCCGCAACTCGGGGTTATCTTCTACCCAAGATGACCAGATGTGTCGTCTATATGGGAAATGTCGAAACAGCCAATTCGCATCAGCCTCGGACCGACTTTTGGTCTCATAGGCCCAAAATGCCTGAATTCTGCCGAAGTTCACGTTTCTTACCGTGAAGTTTTACGCGCTTGGACCTTCCGCCCCTCTTTTAACTATTGATTCTTATGTTATAGCCAATCACGAAGTATAGAACCGTTATTACCGCGAAACCGAATCGGTATCGTAGGGGGTTGAATTGTACTCGCATTCAGGCTTTTGCCCTTGCTGTGAACGAACTGTGACATTCGTATCGTCTCAAGAGTGGTTCCGAGACCATCTGCATTGCTCAAACTGCCAAAGTTTGGTTCGTGAACGCGCCCTGGCGCTGGTTCTGAATGAGGTCGCGCCAAACTGGCGAAGGCTGCGGATACATGAATCATCCCCTGCAGATCGGGGGATATCAAGAAAGCTGCGCTCTCAAGCGCCGCGTTACCTTGGATCATACTATTACCCCGACAAAAAATTCGGCGAATTTGTTGGCAGCCTGCGCAACGAAGACCTGGAAAAACAGACTTTTTTCGATGAAACATTTGACGTTGTTGTTACGCTTGACGTGATGGAGCATGTTTTTCAACCGGCAAAGGTGTATCAGGAAATCTACCGGACGCTCGCTACGGGCGGATATTATATCCACACTTTTCCGATTAAAAAAGCGATCGTTGACGGTGCGATGCCGCGCGCTGCTCTGGGCGCCGATGGTAAGGTAAAGTTTCTTGTGGAGCCGCCGGAATATCACGGAAGCCCCTTCGGGGAATCGCTCGTCACTTATGACTACGGCTATGATGTAACGCGCCAGATATCGGAATGGGCACCCTTTGATGTGCGCATTAGCCGTTTTTGGGACAAGCACCATGGGATAATTGGCGAATTTACCGAGGTCATCGTGTGCCGGAAGCCGCAGTAGCGAGGCGTCACCACCGGTTCCGCAATGCACAAGTTTACGCCCCTGGAAAGGTCAGCCTGCATCTGCTTTACCGTGCACATCTTCTTGCAATATTTGGTGATCCCCTGCCGCAGCCACCCCGTCAGCTTCTAGGCAAACGGATCCAGCTTACTCGGCCGGTCCGGAAGTTTGAATTGCGGCTCCATCGCGTCCGACCGCAAATATTTGGGGATTGTGGTCCGCGACAGCCCCGTACGCCGCTCAATCGCACGGATCGGGATCTGCTGCCTAAAATGCCAGCGACGAATTATGCTCAATAACGCCATGTCGATCACTCCTGGGTCCCACCACCAAAGCCAGGGGGAGATCAAATTATGGGTCAAATCTCAGTGAAAATTTCAGCTCCAGAGGGTCAATTCTCAGTGGAACTCAATAGGCATTACAAAAATAACTGCGAGTTAAAGCTTGGAACCTTCCGCCGACTAATCCAAAAATTGAAATACCGTCAGCATCAAAATAGTCTGCAGGATAAAATTCGAAGCCATGGTAACCGGTTCCCAAGCCCGCGATCATTAAATCTTCACGAAATTTATTAGCTAAAATATGCGTGAGTACCTGATCATTCTGAACAATGAACAAAATAACTGGTGAATCTGGGGCCATCTCAAATTGAGCCCAACCCCGGATCTTTTGCGTACTAATTTCATCGATAAAGCCACGCAATCTTCCCGACGGTTCCGGGGTTGGATTAATCCCGGCTAGCCTATTAATTTTTAGCCGAATATCATTCAAATGAAACCCACAATCAAGTCGTGGCAAACATGGCAATGCCATTATGCTCAATTTTATAGCAGAACTTTGATATGAATTTTCAAATCGTTCTCGACAATTATCATCAAGAAAAGATTCTACGAGGCAATTTTCTGCAAAAATTATATCATGTGAGTCAAGCTCTATATGAAAATATTCAATGATATCGATATCCGTAAGTTGGATTATTGAGACATTGTTGATCAGGTCTTTGGCCATGATAAGACAGTCGTCAAGCACGATCGAATGGTCAGGCGATAGGTACAAGTCCCTGGATGGAATCCCATTACCTAATGCCCCCTCACAGATTACGATTGGTAGTAAGCGCCGATTTCTAAAACTTTCGAGTCTCATATAAGATCTATATCCGATCCACCTTATTGGGCGGAAGTGACCACCCTTAACACGCACCAAGTCTCCTACATTGAGAAACTCAATCGCCAAAGGACCTCGGGATGTCATAATCTGTGTTCCAATCAGAAAGCATGGCGCCGAAATGGATGTTCCATCTCGGGTACTCGACACGACGAAATCCCCAGTTTCAAGGTTACCAGAAACATCAATTGTTACCGCGGCGCTTGCATTCTCTAAAATGAGCTCATGATTCGATGTATATGTTGCAGAATTAGAAAAAAACCCCAAGATATTGAGCGTATCACCTGTAGACATTCCTTCGATATGTTGCCCATTAAAAACCTGTGTATCGTCGGCGGTAAGACACCATTCTGCACCGGGATCAAAGATAATTGTTGGAAATCCGAAAAAACCGGAAATATCTAATGATCCAGAGGTTGTACCTCCAAGACAAAGTGTACTTTGACCGGATGAGTCTATTACGTAGCCTTCGAATGATGCCGAAGGCTCAACGGCTAATGTAATTCCCGCTGTTGTAAAAATAGCATCTTCATTATTGTAAAATTCATTTCCATTTATGACGCCTGCATTCAAAATATAAACACTGGCATTCGCCCTGATTGCGTCACTTCCGAATATTGTGCCGGTGTTGATAATATGGTCTCCAGTACCGGCATAAAGCGCGAATCCATCGATACTATTGCTGCTAATAAATCCTGAATTCAAGAGCGTAGATCCATTCAGTACGACCCCAAGAGTCGCACTATTTATAAGTCCCTTGTTGATAACGGTTGAATCGCCAGAAATGTCGATACCGATATCACTTGACGTTATCGTTCCAACATTTTGCAACAACCCGTTTTTGTTTATGAGAATTCCAATGTAGGTACCAGAAATGTAACCATAATTATCAATAGTGTTGTCAGTTAAAGCATCGATTGCGATTCCGCCATCATTCCCAAAAGGCGAAGAGGACACTATCGTCCCAAAATTGCTTACCGTAGTAATTAAATTTGTTGAATTTATGTAGAGACATCGGAGTGGGACACCGACCAGAGAAGTTGATACGAGTATCTCCCCGCTATTGGAAATTGTGAGATTATTTGAATAGCCGTCTGTTCCGGGGGTAACGCCGGTATAGAGGGAGATCGCGATTGTCGATGAAGTCATTTGATCGAATCTCACTTATTCGAAGTGGGTGTCATGTTCATACTCCAGGGAGGCGTTCGTATAGAAAAACGAAGACAGACCAAAAACCTTGCTATAAGAATCCTAGTTCTTTGAAAAAATAGTTTTCTTGTTTAAAAAATTTTCTTTACTTGAATTTAGCAAATGAATAAGGTTTTTGTTCCAGTTTTTTGGGAGCATATAAACTTCGTAAGCGTTTAGTTTGCCACCTGCTAGGAGCCCTTGCAGAAATCAGATATAAAATCCTAAGATATGAAGGTTTATTTAAAAAAATGAGTTTTCTTGCCAAAGAGAGAAATTTGCTTCAATTTCGTCGGACGTTGACGATTTCCGGCTACTGGAAGCTTAATTCCCGGGGCTCGCCTGCAGTGGGCGGGCGGCACCTTTGGTGTCTTTTATGGTGTAAGCGGTCGGCCTTTACCGAGTAGTGGTACAAGGAATTCTGCAGAAATTGGCTGTTGCTGTGGTTGGCAAGCTCACGATTCGCCGTTAACTTTGCGATGACTGATTGCCGTCTCGCTGCCCAGCTCATAACCCGGTCAGATGGATGCTCGTGCATCGCGGCTGCGGCGTACAGGGCAGGCGAGGTTTTAAAAGAACAACGGACCGGTCTGGTGCATGAGTGCGTCCGCAAGGGCAGCGTGATGCACAGCGAGACTATGGCTCCCAAATGGCCCAGCATGGGCGACCGATCTGGAAGCACTATGGAACGCGATTGAGGTTTGTGAGACCCGAAAAGACTCTCAGTTCGCCCGCGAAATCCGGTAGTGTTTCATTTTGAAATTCTTGTTTTATAGACGCGCGGTCGCACCAGCTGGCGCGTCAATCAGCGCCGCAACGTCCTCCATGCTCCAAAGCGGGGCGCTCAACCCGGCGGCAATGACCGGGGAGCATCTCACGATTTTGTGTGTCCGCACGGAGTTATACCAGACAGTGTAGAGCGCAACCATTTGGGCGTGGTTTTCAACCTTCTTTAAGAAGGCGTTCGTCAACCGGGTGAACCGGCGCATGAACATCCGCATCGTGAGGTTGGTCCAACCCCGTAGAATTGATCCACCTTTGATGTAGTTTTTTGGTGGAGGTGGGTTATGCCGCGGAGGATTTACAAGCCTGAGGAGATTATTGCGAAGCTTCGACAAGTTGAGGTTTTGACCTCGCAGGGCAAATCGGCGGTTGACGCGATCCGTTCGATCGGGGTTTCGGATGCAATGTTTTACCGTTGGCGCCAGGAGTATGGCGGGCTGAAGGTTGACCAGGTGAAGCGCATGAAGGAGCTGGAGGCCGAGAATGCCCGGCTACGGCGGGCGGTTTCTGATCTTACGCTTGAGAAATTGGTTTTGAAGAAAGCTGCTTCGGGAAACTTCTAAGCCCAGCCCGCCGGCGGGATTGTGTAAAGCACGCCATGGCGGAGCTGGGCGTCTCTGAGCGGTTTGCCTGCCGGGTGCTGGGGCAACCGCGCACGACCCAGCGCAAGGTCCCCAGAACGGCCGAGGACGAGGTTGCGTTGACCCGGGATATCATTGCCCTGGCCAGGCAGTATGGCCGGTATGGGTATCGGCAGATCACGGCGCTGCTGCGGGACGCCGGGTGGCTGGTGAACAAGAAACGCGTCGAACGGATCTGGATTCTTCACTTGGATATCGACTACCGGCGCCGGAGGTTTTGATGTGGCCCGCGCCGCCAGCCGCTTTGAATGGTGCGCTGCCGGCCAAATCAAAACCAGCCCAACCTCCGTGCAATTAACTACATTAGAAATGGATCACCGAATAGGGGCTTGCCAGTAGCAGGTCGATAGGCTCTATCGAAAATTCGCTTCTCACATGGAGCGTATTAAGTAGCGACATCAATTCAACGAGACCCTGTTTAACGATCGAAGCTGCAGACATTTATTGGTTTACGGGAAGATTAATTCTAGGTATCTAAGGTGGTATCGCGCAAAAATTGCGAAAGTCTAATCTGCCTCGCGATGACAAGTAGGAGGAATTAAATGAGGAAGATTGCTGTCATTACTGAAACGGTTTCTGCTGATCTATTTTTTTATCGATTTATGGGGTATTATGGAGGACTTTTTGGGTCTAGAAATATCTATGTTCTTACTTTTAGAGGGATGAAAGAAAAGTTTACGCTGAAGGACATACTCAATGTTATTGAGCTTCCGGGGGATTATAGTGACCACTTGAGGACCGAAGCAGTTTCTGCAATTTCTAAAAAATTATTGGAGTTTTATGACTACGTCATCGTTGTCAATGTCGATGAGTTTCTAATTCCAGATCGACGGTATTATCCAAATCTTCTGGATTATATAGAAAAAACGGATCTTCGATATATATCTGCTTTTGGTATTGACGTCATAGAGAAAGACTCAGAACCTGCTATCGATCCGTCTCAACCAATTATTGGTCGACAACGGCGTTTTGGCGTTCGTTCTTCGTATTCGAACAAGACTTGTATAACTTCGATATCTCTATTGTGGGACGATGATTTCCATAGCTGCAGCGTTGCTCCAAAATTCGATAAGCTATATAATTTTCATCTTAAATTTGCTGATGTATGGGAGAGAATCCAATGGCTAGGCGACATCAGAATAAATCTCGGACCCAAGTCAGAACAGCATGATTTTCTACAGGGAGGATTTTCTGCTCTGTTTGATGTGACCGAGTTCCAGTCGCTCGAAATATCGGCGGACGGTCCTACAAGTGAGGAGTGGAAGAACTCTGCGGCAGCCAGTTTCGAACATAATTTTGATAAAGACAAATACACTTTTACCCTATCGCGGGACAAAGTTTTTTTTGAGATTGAAGAATTTTTTTATGACTCTGACTGGTTCATTTTTCAGTCAATACAATTATCTTTATTCAAGAAATACGAAGGACTGGCAATAGTAGATATGACTAAAAACATGGATGCCCAAAAAATTATTGAAACTTCATGCCAATTGAAAAGAGTATTTCCGAAAATGATCATCGACTTATCCAAAAAAAACATTAATCTTTTTGTTCCGAATGATCTTGATATACACAGTAGCTGTTTGGTGCAAAGAGAGAATGTTTTGCTATTTGGCCCTAACAATTTGATTGATGCCGATGGGCGTTGGTCTTGTGAAGTTCAGACATATAAGAAGCAGTTCCTGGATTACTTTAAATCACCATCCTATAATCATTGGTTTCCAGGTCAAAAATTTTCAATCGCCGAATCCACGACGAATTACACAATTAAAATAGGCAGCTTAGACTTTAGGGACGTTCCCGTTATCAGTGATCCCGTATTTCTCGCGACCCCATTAGAGCCGCCTGTCTGGGGGCGTTGGATTACAACGGTGATTCCGAAAATTCAACACTATTTTTCATTTGGCGACAACCGAAAATTTCTATGTCAGGTAGATCATCCTTGGCAGAGACGTCTTCTTAACGTCCTAGGAATTAAAAACTCTCAGATATTGCCACATGATCCTGGCAGAGTATACTTCTGCAAGGACCTACTAACAGTCGAATATTCGATTGCCAACCTAACGATAAGCCAATCGGAGAAGAATGCATTCCAGGCGATCTCAAATAAATATCAGAAATTTAATCAAAATAAAAAAAAGCTGTTCATATCCAGACTGTCGCGATCAAAGAGCAACCCTAACTACCGCGTCCTTCTCAACGAAGGCGAACTAATTTTGGCTTTAGAGGAGAGGGGATTCTTTGCCGTCGAACCAGAGCTTTTGCTTTTTGAAGAACAAGTCGGACTATTTGCGAATGCCGAAGAGATAATTTTTCTAGGTGGGTCAGGTATTTTCAATGCAGTTTTCTGTAATCCAACCGTCAAAATCTTAGATATTGAATCGTCGACTAATTATATAAGGGGGCATATCGATTTTTTTTCGTCACTTTGCTTGTCGTACGGTATTGTATTTGGTCATGAGGAAGGGAAGGACTCAGAGATTCTGCATCGCAATTGGACTATAGATATCCCGTATCTAATCGATACGGTAAAGACATTTTTTAACTAGACGTCGAGATATTCAGACGTCCCGCCAATTTTCGTTCAGTAATTACTAGAGACCTGGATTCGTTTAATGACCGCGAGAGGTGCCCCGCCGACGGAGGAAATAAAATCACTGTTCGTCCAAAGCGTAGGTAGGCGGGTGCGCAGGATACTAAATTCCTGACGAAGAATGCGCGACGACCGCCCTTTGATGCCCTTCACGAGCCGATGAATACCATATTGAGGGTCGCGGCCAACCAAAAGATGGAAGTGATCAGGCATGACCCCCATCTCGATGATATCGGAGGCTGTCTCCAAGCATACCTGCTCGATCAATCGCTTGAGCTGTTTATCGATAGGTGGATTGAGAACGCACTTCCGATATTTCGGATAGAAAACCACATGATTTTTACAAGAAAAAAGTACATTCCGGTTCGATCTAAATTCCATAACAACATTCTTATACAGTCGCCAGCCATCTAACAGCGAGAAAGCAAGAGGCGCGCACGCCATAGCTAAAGCTAGGATAACTAAAGCTATTGGCTTGCACGCCAATTTTGGTCACTGCGGTACCAAAAGCCCTTCGCCATTGTTCCGCACACTGTTGACGGCGGCGCTCACTCGCCAGGCGCTGAGCACGTCGTTGGCCGCCGGCCGCATCAGCGTCATGGCGTCGCTCTCGGCCTTGCCCAGCCAGATGGGCCAGTCTGCCGGGTCTAGGATCACCGGCATCCGGTCGTGGATCGGCGCCATCGTGATGTTCGCCGGGCGGGTGACGATAGCGTAGCTCCGGATTACCTCGCCCGCCGGGCCGCGCCACCCATCCTACACGCCGGCGAACATCAGAGGACCCCGTCCTGCCGAGAGATAGCGTAGGGCTGCGTGCCTTGCTCTGTCCGATGCCACTCGCAGAAGGTGTCGGCCGGCGCCAGGCACCGCCGGGCCCGCGCCGCCGATCGGAATATGGTGCTTGTCCCCAGCGTCTCGGCCCGGGCGTTGATCGGCCGCACCGCACCCTTTAGCTCTTTTGCCCAGTTGGGGAGGAAGCCCCAGGCCATAGCGCCCAGGTGGCGCTCGCCCGTCTCCGGGTGCCGGCGCACAACGCGGCCCGGCTGGGCGGGGGCGAGGCTCCAGTTGGGGGCGAAGTTAGGGGCGACATTCACCGCTGTGACTATCTGGCGGATACCGCTCGGGCAAATCGTGCCAATGCGCACCCAAGCGGATTACCCAAAGAACAGCATTCAAAAACAATCGATTATCCGCGCCCATTCGACCTGGATCTGACGCTTTGCCAGCAATCAACGAGCTTATCTGAAGCAACTGTTTTTTCGAAAGCTCATAGCGCTTGGAGACCACAAAAAACCCCAGACCGTCGATTCTGGAGACCTATGAATCACACAGCCTACCTGCGCCGGACGCCCTAAATTTCGACTGGACATAGTTTATCGAGCTCTTTATGCATGCCTGTGATCTTGAACACCAGATAGAGCGGGACTGGTGGGCAGCTCCACCACCAAAATTTCCTTTGAAAAGCAACATTCCACTGAATATTTAAGGTGGTTTTTGAGCACAGATTAAAATACTGGGCGACTGTTCCATACCTTCTCAGGTTATTTGAACAATGCCGTTTGAACCAGTATGAAACACGAGTGCACTCGCCGATTTTCCCAGAACATTAATTGTAGAACCATCACTCAGGGAGATCAGCGTTGCACCCATCGACCCGCTGCTTAGGTCATCAACTGAGACAATCGTTGCGCTTGGTCCTGCATTTAGCGAACTATCTTCGAGATATATTGAAAAGTTTGCTGAACTGAAATCACTTATAACGCAATGATCTGGAGTGTTCCCCTTATCGCTTAAAACTAGAATATTATTAAATGCCCCCGCCGCCATCGATCCGGTAATCGTTGCCGCTTCACAACCGGACTGAACAAAGAAATTTTGTATTCCACTGCCACTGCTTTCGGCAAGGATATTTGAGCCGAGCGCTAAAATGAAATTGTTGCTGTCCGTCTTAGAACTTGCATCCAAAACCTCATTTCCGGGACCCGAAATCAGACAATTAACTCCGATTGGTGAATTTGCTTGAAGAATATCATTATTTCCTCCTCCCGATAATGTAACAACCCCCGTACCCCCGATCAAATTATTATCTCCCCCGGAACCGCCATAGTAAACTCCGCCGCCAGCGCCACCCATAACCGAAACGGAACCTTTAGAGCCTTCGGAAATTGTCTGCGGAAGAATACTATCGTTTACGAACTCTAGTTTTCCGCCGCCCATAAAGAGGTTTGCTTCTGATATTCCGAATACAGACACTGTGGCAAAACCCGATTCGATGTTAATTGTGGATTTTGAGACTCCTACCTGAATTGGGGAGCCAACATTGCAGACCAACGACTCTCCATGGAACGTTATGTTTGAAACGCTTCCCTCTTCACCATTAACTGTTTCACACCCAGCTGCCGTTATCGTGTCGTCACCGTACGAATTAACCACCGAATTATCAGTGATCCCACCAGAAATGGAAATCGCGTTAGCTGCCATTGTCGTTGTAGAAATTGTGCAGTTACCTGAATTATTTGATATGACATTTCCCCCGCCAGAACCAATTTGGATATCTAGCGCAACTAAATTATTCGAAGATATTGCTGCCGATCCAGAGCCGCTACGGATATCGCTGATTCCTCCAGTAAGTGAGATATTTCCGCCGCCACTTCCGAGTACGATCGCGGTATTTTCGATTTTTGTCTCATAGTCAGAGAATTGGATTTCTCCTTGCTCACCAATGATCGAGTCATTGTTTCCGGAAGAATATATGTCTGCATTTCCATTTGTAGTTATCAATTCACCATTTGAACTCTGTGCAATTTTTATCGGAGATCCATTCGCCCCAAAAACTGATAGGATGCCGGTGCCGAAGACATCCAAACCGCCTGGTGTAGTTAAATCGTCACTCTCTGTTGGAACAGCCTGTGAACTTGCGTTGATCTGAGATGCTTCTATGTAGGTGATAATACCATTTC
>Ga0116226_10004361_pt1 | contig 12545 bp, 8 predicted proteins | sample S1TSphfallax_FD_89692 | JGI IMG/M metagenome (GOLD analysis project Ga0116226, IMG submission 89692) | Host-associated microbial communities from peat moss isolated from Minnesota, USA - S1T2_Fa - Sphagnum fallax MG | ecosystem: Host-associated > Plants > Peat moss > Unclassified | place: USA... | reverse complement strand
TCGCCCATATTGCCGAATACCATGGCCTGAATATTCACGGCGGTGCCCCATTCGGCGGGTATGTCGTGCAGGCGGCGATAGGTGATGGCGCGGTTGTTCATCCAACTGCCGAACACGGCGCCGACGGCGCCCCACAGCTGGTCTTCGACCGATTGCGGGAACGGCTTGCCGAGTTCCTCGGCGACCTTGTCCTTGTAAGCCGCGACGACCTTCTTCCAATCGTCGGCGGACAGGTCGGTGTCGAGGCGCAGATCGCCGTCCTGCTTCACCTCTTCGAGGATGTCCTCGAAATGGTGGTGGTCGACGCCCAAGACCACATCCGAATACATCTGGATGAAGCGGCGATAGCTGTCATAGGCGAAGCGCGGATCGTTCGAGCGCTTGGCCAGGCCTTCGACCGTCTCGTCATTGAGGCCGAGATTGAGGACGGTATCCATCATGCCCGGCATCGAGGCGCGGGCGCCGGAGCGCACCGAGACCAGCAGCGGGTTGGTGGTGTCGCCGAATTTGGCGCCGATGATGCGCTCGATCTCGGCCAGGGCCTGTTCGACCTGATCCTTGAGATCGGAGGGGTAACTATTCCCATTGGCGTAATAGTACGTGCAGACCTCGGTTGTGACGGTGAAGCCCGGCGGCACCGGCAGGCCCAGATTGGCCATCTCCGCCAGGTTGGCGCCCTTGCCGCCCAGCAGGTTCTTCATATCGGCGCGCCCTTCGGCGGTGCCGTCCCCAAACCGGTAGACCCACTTGCTCATCTGCGTTGCTCCCTTAGGCTTCGCTATCCTTCGATTGCCGAGAAATCGGCAATATTGTTCATCAGCGTGACGATGCGGCCCAACAGGTTGAGTCTGCGAGTCCGCTCGTCAGCCTCGGCACTGTTGACCGTTACCTTGTCGAAGAAGGCGTCGACCGGTGCCCGCAACCTTGCCAGGGCGCTCATGGCCGCCGCGAACGTCTCGCCGGCGGCATCCGTATCGTGTTCCACCTTGTTCAGCACGCTATTGAGGTCGACTTCCTCGGCCATGCCAATCTCGACCTGCAGGGTGGAGCCGAGATAGGGGACTCCGTCCTTTTCCTGTTCGATCCGAACGATGTTCGCGGCGCGACGATAGGCGATCAGCAGATTGCGGCCGTCGTCGCTGGCCAGGAACGCATCCAGCGCCTTGGCCCGCGCCTCCACCCGGAACAGATCGTCGTCCGTGCCGCGGAAAGCGGCCGCGATGCGATCATGACCGACGCCCTTGTCGCGCAGATGGTTCTTCAGCCGGTCGGCGAAGAATAGCGTGAGGTCATTGGTCGTGGTTGTGGCATCTGTGGGCAGTGCAGCATAAAGCCCATGCGCGTAGACCAGCGCGTCACGCAGCGACAGGCGCACGCCGTTTTCCAGGATCAGGCGGATGATGCCGAGTGCGGCGCGCCGCAGCGCGAAGGGATCCTTCGATCCGGTCGGCTTTTCATTGATGCCGAAGAACCCGACCAGCGTATCGATCTTGTCGGCCAAGGCGACGGCCACCGAGACCGGCGCGGTGGGGCAGGACTCAGTGGGGCCAAGCGGCGAATAATGCTGGCCGATGGCGTCGGCCACCGCCCCGCTTTCCTTGTCTTTCAGCGCGTAATAGCGGCCCATCAGGCCCTGCAGTTCGGGGAATTCGCCGACCATGTCCGAGGACAGATCCGCCTTGGCGAGATAGCCGGCCCGCGCAGCCATTACAGGGTCGGCGCCGGTCGAATGAGCGATGTGTCCGGCCAGCGTCGACAGACGGGCCGCCTTGTCGGCCATCGTGCCGAGGCCCTGATAATAGAGCCGGTCGGCCAGCTTCGGCACCCAGGAGTCGAGCGGATGCTTGAGGTCGGTATCCCAGAAGAACTTGGCGTCGGACAGGCGCGCGCGCAGCACACGCTGATTGCCCGAGATGATTTGATCCGCCGCGGAGGCCGGCATGTTGGCCACTACCAGGAAGCGGTTGGCCAGGCGGCCATCCGATTTCAGCAGGGAGAAATACTTCTGGTGCGAGCGCATCGAGGTGACCAGCACTTCGTCCGGCACTTCCATGAAGCCTTCGTCGAAGCTGCCGGTCAGCACAGTCGGCCATTCGACGAGACCGGACACTTCGGCCAGCAGACCTTCATCTTCCTTCAGGGTCAGGCCGGCCGCCTTGGCGGCGTCACGCGCCTGCTCGAGGATCTCTTCGCGACGCGCTTTGGGATCCAGCATGACGTAGGCCTTGCTGAGATTGACCACATAGCTCAGCACGTCGGACACCGGGAAGGCGTCGGGTGCCAGGAAGCGATGGCCTCGTGTCTGGTTGCCGGCCTTGATGCCGCCGAATTCGACCGGGACGACAGCGCCGTCGAACAGGCAGATGATGCTTTGCAGCGGTCGAACCCAGCGCGCCGTGCCCGAACCCCAGCGCATGGATTTCGGCCAGGGAAAGGCGGCCATGGTCTGTTCGACCACGTCCTTGATGACCTCGGCGGTCGGGCGGCCCGATTTGGCGATCACCGCGAAATAGAAGATTCCCTTGCCGGTATCGCGCTGCTCGCACTGATCCAGGGTCACGCCGGCGCCCTTGAGGAAGCCTTCGAGCGCCTGTTCCGGCGAGCCGACCCGCGGACCGCGGCGCTCCTCGGAAATGTCCGGCGTGGCTTGGGGAAGATCCTGAATGACCAGCGCCAGGCGGCGTGGGGTGACATAAGCGAGCGGCGCCTTGAAGGTCAGACCCTGCTTGGACAGACCTTCGCCGACCATCTTGGCGAGGTCTTCGGCGGCACGCGTCTGCATGCGGGCCGGAATCTCCTCCGAGAGGAGTTCGAGAAGCAGCTCAGCCATCTTACTTCTCCTCGCCGGCCAGCCAGGCTTCGCAGCAGCCCTTGGCCAGGGCGCGCACGCGGCCGATATAGGCCTGGCGCTCGCTGACCGAGATCACGCCGCGCGCATCGAGCAGGTTGAAGCGATGGCTGGCCTTGATGCATTGGTCATAGGCCGGCAGGGCCAGCTTGGCGTCGAGCAGGGATTGGCACTCCGTCTCGGCATCCTCGAACTGGCGCAGCAGCATGTCCGTGTTGGCGTAGGTGAAATTGTGGTGGGAATATTCCACCTCGGCGCGCTTGAAGACGTCGCCATATTTGACTCCATCCCCATTGAAATCGAGGTCGTAGACGTTCTCCACGCCCTGGATATACATGGCCAGGCGCTCGAGGCCGTAGGTCAGCTCGACCGCGACGGGGTCGCATTCGATGCCGCCGACCTGCTGGAAATAGGTGAACTGGCTGACTTCCATGCCGTCGCACCACACTTCCCAGCCGAGCCCCCAGGCGCCCAGGGTCGGGCTTTCCCAATCATCCTCGACGAAGCGGATGTCGTGCGCATGGGGATCGACGCCCAAACGCTTCAGGCTTTCGAGATAGAGCTCCTGCGCGTTGGCGGGGGAGGGCTTCAAGATCGCCTGGAACTGGTAGTAATGCTGCAGGCGATTCGGGTTCTCGCCATAACGCCCATCCTTGGGACGGCGCGAGGGCTGCACATAAGCGGCCTTCCAAGGCTTGGACCCCAAGGCGCGCAAGGTGGTGGCGGGATGGAAGGTGCCGGCGCCGACTTCCATGTCGTAGGGTTGCAAGATGACGCAGCCCTGCTCGGCCCAGAAGGCCTGCAAGGTCAGGATCAAGGACTGGAAACTGGGCGCTGACATGGCGGATTTTATAGCTTTTATCAAAGGGCGCTGCACCTTAAAGGCCGCTTGTGGCGCCGGTCAAGCGCAGCGCAGCATCAAAAGCGGCGAAAATGTCATGACAACGTTATCGGCAGAGTGGTGAGGGGCTTGGGGGGGCGGGCAGGCCGCCTCGCCGGGATCGCGACTGTGACAAGTTGTTGCCGGGCAGCGTCTTTTGTCACATCTCAATGACAATAGACATAAAAAGATTGCATTCTTATTGGAGCGACGGCATGGTGGCTGTGACGGGCATCACTCGTCACCAAGAAAAACGATACTCTTGAGAAGACACCCAAACTTGCCGGCGGGCGGCTCTCCCCTTCGGGCCTCCCGCCAAATTCCCCCCTAAAAACCGGAAAATTCCTTGGGCTCTGCGGCATTGCAGCAAGGTTTTCCTTTTTTTTAGGGCGATGCCTCATGCTATAAGATCCGCGATCATGCAGAGCGGGGATTTATTTTCATGACGGTCAGCAGCGGCTACGAGGTCAAGCCGACATCGTTGCTGTCTCGCGAATTCGTCAGAGAAATATGGTTCTTCCGCCGGCTGATCGGTCTGTTCATCTGGCGCGACATCATCGTGCGGTATAAGAACACGCTGATTGGCGCTGCCTGGTATGTCCTGCAGCCTTTGGCGATGATGCTGGTCTTTACCGTCTTCTTCGGCGGAATCTTCTCGCGCTATATCGGACCCCTGCCTTATCCCGTTTTCGCCTATGGCGGCCTGCTGCTGTGGCAATTGTTCAGCCGCTCGCTGTCGTTAGGCTCACAGAGCCTGATCTATTTCGGCCCGATGCTGGGCAAGGTCTATTTCCCCCGCATCATCGCGCCCGCCTCTTTCGTGATCGGCACCTTGTTCGATTTCCTGATCACCTCGGTGCTGATGGTCGTGCTGATGGCGCTGTATGGCATCGCGCCCAAGGCCACCACCTTGCTGGTGCCCGTCGTGCTGATCTTCACGCTGATGTTCTCGATGGGCTGCGGCTCGATCCTCGCCGCCGTCGATGCGCGCTATCGCGATATACGCCATGCGGTGCCCTTGATGATCCAGGTGTGGATGTTCTGTACCCCGGTCATGTATCCGATCAGCTACATCCCGGAGAAATGGCGCCTGCTCTATTCGGTCAATCCGATGGTGGGGCTGACGGAGGCTTTCCGCTGGATGATTCTCGGTCTCGGCGAACCGCCGGCCGCGATCGTTCTGGCGATGTCGGGGGGTGTTTCGGTGACGATGTTCGTCGTCGGTGTCCTGTTCTTCCAAAAGGTCCAGGGCACGTTGGTGGACACTTTATGAGTTCCTTTGGGAGGGAACTTTGAGCGAATTCGCAATCAGGGCGAACGGCCTTGGTAAGCAATATCGGCTGCGCGATGTCGGCGGCATGTCGGGGCTTGCCGCGAAGGTCGTGCGCCGTCTGTCCGGCAATAAGACGGATGTGCCTCCGACCCATTTCTGGGCGCTCGACGATGTCAGCTTCGACATCCGCAAAGGCGAAGTGGTGGGTATTCTCGGCCATAACGGCGCGGGCAAGAGCACCCTGCTGAAGATCCTTACCCGCATCACCAACCCGACCGTTGGAACGGCCTCGGTGCATGGCCGGGTCGGGATGCTGCTCGAGGTCGGCACGGGTTTTCACGAGGATCTCACCGGACAGGAAAACGTCTATCTGGGCGGCGCCATCCTCGGCATGACCCGCGCCGAGACCCATGAAAAATACGACGATATCGTCGCCTTCGCCGAGATGGACGGCTTCATGGATCTGGCGGTCCGTCATTATTCCTCCGGCATGAAGTTGCGCCTGGCTTTGTCGGTCGCCATCCATCTCGATGCCGAGGTGATCTTCCTCGACGAGATCTGGGCGGTGGGCGATCACGCCTTCCAGCTCAAGACCTGGCAGCGCATCGAGGAGCTGATCACCTCGGGCCGCACCTTCGTCATCGTCGCCCATAATCTCGAGACCATTTCGCGGCTCTGTACCCGGTGCCTGTTGCTCGATCATGGCCGCCTGACCCTGGACGGCAAGCCCGCCGAGGTCATCGCCCGATACCGCCTCGAACTGCGCCAGCGCAGCCAGAATCAGAGCGCCGCCGCCGACAGCCCGATGCTGCAGAGCATCGACATCGCCGGCACCCAGCTGATGGCCGAAAATCTGGCGATGGGCGATCTTCTCGATTGCCGCATCACCCTGACGGCGCAGCGCCCCGGCCATCTTAGAATGGCGGCAATGATCCGCGACAATTGGGGCAAGGCGATCGCCGCCGGCGAGGCCGAGCATGGCCGCTGGACGTCGGTGCCGGTCGGCGCCGGCCGCAACCATTTCCGCTGCCAGCTGCCGGTCGCGCTGCCGGCGGTGGGCGCCTACGAGCTGGTGCTGCAGATCGCCGAGGGCGACGCCATGATCACCAGCGAACTGCCCTTCACCGTGGTCGAGCGCGACATGCTGGTGAAGGACGAGCACGGCCAGGATCAGGCGGTGCCTGCGTTACCGGTGATCTGGGAAGCCGACGAGGACACCCAGGCGGCGAGTGTGCGGCTGGTTACCAGCGGTTAGGCCGATATATTGACCAGCTGTCCCGGCTCGCGCGCCAACCAAGCCTGGAACATCAGCACCGTCCATAGCGCATATTGATGGTTCCTGCGCCCGGACAGATGCTCCTGCCAGGCCCGCGTGATCGGCTCTTCCTTCAAATAACCCTGCGCGCGGATTTTGCCGGGATCCAGCAGATCCGCCGCCCAATCCTTGAGCGGTCCCCGCAGCCAATGGTCGATCGGCACGCCGAAACCCATCTTCGGGCGCTCCAGCAGGTGAGGCGGCACATGGCGATAGAGAATTTGCCGCAGCAGCCATTTCGAGGTCTTGCCGCGCAGCTTGGCACTGGCCGGCAGATGCCAGCTCTGCTCGACCAGGCGGTGATCGAGCAGCGGCACGCGGACTTCGAGAGCGACCGCCATGCTGGCCCGGTCGACCTTGGTCAGGATGTCGTCGGGCAGATAGGTCAGCATGTCATAGAACTGCATCCGCTCCATGGCGCCCAAGCCATCCTGGAACCCCTTCGGCAGGCGCTCGGGCTCATCGCCCTCGACCAGCAAGGCGGCGGGATCGGGCCATAGCGAGATCAGACGGCGATAGAGCGTGTCGAGATCGCCCGCCCCGGCGATCGAGGCCAGTTTGTGCAGCTTGTCGCCGGGCTGGCCCAGTCCCTTGGGCAGGAAGGGACGCAGCAGGGCGTCCCAGCTGTTTGGCGAGGGCAGGGACAGACCGCGGGCCAGCAGGCCGCGCAGCGGCCCGGGCAACGCCTTCAATCGCGGCCAGTGGCGTTCGGCCAGACGATAGCGGTTATAGCCGCCGAACAGCTCGTCGCCGCCATCGCCCGACAAGGCCACCGTGGCGTCGTTGCGGGTCAGCTGGCAGATCAGCGTGGTGGGGATCTGCGAACTGTCGGCAAAAGGCTCGTCATAGATCGCCGGCAGGCGGGGGACGATCGACAGCGCCTGCTCGGGCCCGACATAGAATTCGGTATGGTCGGTGCCCAGATGCTCGGCCACGGCGCGGGCGAACGGCGCCTCGTCATAGCCGGCCTCGCGAAAGCCGATCGAATAGGTCTTCACTTTGCGGGCGCTGTTGGCCTGCATCAGCGCGACCACGGCCGATGAATCGAGCCCGCCCGACAGGAAGGCTCCGACCGGCACGTCGGCCACCATGCGACGCTGCACGGCGTCGGCGATCATTCCTTCCCAGCGCTCGATCGAGCCGTCCGCCAGGGGCTTTGCGCGGTCGGCCGCACCGGCGCGCATGGCGTCGCGCACGTCCCAATAGCGATGGTGCCGCGGCTCGCCATCCGTCTCGATCACCAGCATGGTGCCGGGTTCGAGCTTGGAGATGCCCTGATAGATCGATTTCGGCGCTGGCACGTAAGCGGTGCGCAAGTAAGCCGCCAGCGCGCCGCGGTCGATCTCGGCGCGACAGGCCGGATGGGCGCGCAGCGCGGTCAGTTCGGAGCCGAACAGAAATGTCCCGCCGAAGCGTCCCCAATAGAGCGGCTTGATGCCGAGCCGGTCGCGCACCAGGGTCAGGCGGCGCGTCTCGCGGTCCCAAAGACCGAAGGCGAAAAAGCCGATCAGCCGGCGGACAGTCTCCTCCAGCCCCCAAACCTCGCAGCCGCGCAGGAGTATTTCGGTATCGGAATGACCTTGATAGCCGCCCGGTGGTGGCGGCAGTTCGGCGCGCAGATCCTGCCAATTGAAGATCTCGCCATTATAGGTCAGCCCATAGCGGCCGGTGCTGGACAGCATCGGCTGGTGGCCGGCCGGCGACAGGTCGATGATGGAGAGGCGTCGATGGCCCAGCGCGATGCCGGTCTGGACATCGGCCCACACGCCCCGGTCATCGGGGCCGCGATGGGCCAGGGCGTCGATCATGCGGCCGGCGAGAAGCTCGGCCTCCATGGTGCCGGTGCCGGCGCTGCGATCGAAAAAACCGGCAATGCCACACATTCAGGTCAATCCCGCCAAAGCCCGATAAATCTCGAAATGCAGTGCCACAACCCGGTCCTGGCCGAACCGCTCCACGGCGCGCCTGCGCGCGGCCAGGCCCATCTTGTGCCGTAAATCCGTGTCGGTGGCCAGACGCTGCATCGCCTCGCCCAGGCCATCGGACGAGCGGGCCGGCACGATGAAGCCTTCCACGCCATTCTCGATCACCTGACGGCAGCCCACCACATCGGTGGTGATGATCGGCCGGCCGCACGCGGCGGCTTCCAGCAGCGCTTTTGGCGTACCCTCGCGATAGGAGGGCAGCACGGCGATATCGGCCTGGCGCCAGATTTCGGCGATATCGGTGCGATGGCCCAGCCACTTGACCTTGCCGCCGCTTTCCCAGCCGCGCAGCTCCGTCTCGTCGATCGAGCTGGGATTGTGCGGATCGGGCGCGCCGACCAGCCACAGCGTGCCGTCGACCGATCGCATCGCCTGCACCGCCTCGCGCACACCCTTATCGGCCAGCATACGCGCGACCAGCGCGAAGATCGGCGGATCATTGTCGGGGGCGGGCTGCGCGGGCAAGGCTTCGAGATCGACACCCGAGCCGGGGATCAGGGTGATCGTCTCGGGCGTGGCGGCGCCCAATTTCAGCATCAGATCGCGATCGTCCTCGTTCTGCACGATCAGGCGATGGTTGGGCCGGCGCAGCAGCAAGCGCAGCAGGGTGGAGAGAATGAGCCGCAGGCCTCTGACCTTCAGCGATCCGCCGGTATAGGCATAGCCCATGCCGGCCAGCGCACTGACCGTCGCTTTCTGGCGGGTCAGCCAGGCGATCAGATTGCCGTAGATCACCGGCTTGACCGCGACGCAGTGCAGGATGTCGGGGCGGTGGCGGATCAGTATCCGGGCCAGGACCGCAAGCGCCCTTATTTCGCGCCACAGATTGGCGCCGCCGCGATCGAGCGGAATCGGCTCGAGCACAAAGCCCTCCTGCTCGATCATGTCGGCCTTGGTGGTGACATGGGTGGCGATGACCACCTGCCAACCGGCGTCGCGCGCGGCGCGCGCCAGGGCTAAGCGGTGCGACAGGAAGGCCCAGTCTTCGGTGATGAAATAAACGATCTTCGGCATGGCCGGCCGAAGAGACCCTACCTGCCGCGCCCGGTCAAGCGATGCGATTATCCTTGGCGACCTTCGCGTACCAGTAACCGGAATCCTTGATGATCCGCTTCTGGCCCCGCGCGAAATCGACATAGATCAGGCCGAAGCGCTGGCTGAAGCCTTCCGCCCATTCGAAATTGTCCATCAGGCTCCAGCAATGATAGGCGCGCACCGGCACCCCGTCTTTGATGGCGCGCGACAGCTGGCGCAGATGGGCGTCGAGATAGGCGATGCGCTTCTTGTCGTGCACCCGACCCTTATCGTCGGGGCCGATAGTGTAGGCGCAGCCGCTTTCGGTGATCTCGATCGGCAGGCCGCCGGTCTCCTTGGTCATCACCTTGAGGATCTCGTAGAAGCCCTCCGGCCAGATGTCCCAGCCGATATCGGTTTTCTCGTGCGGCCCATCGGCCCATAGCGCCTCGGTGTTGAGGCCGGGCACGCCATTGCCCTCCGGCTTGTCCTTGACGGTGAAGCGCGAATAGTAATTGAGCCCGACGAAATCGAGCGGGGCGCGCATGACCGCCTCATCGCCGTCCCGGAAGCCGAGCAGCTCGGCCTGGCGCTCGGCCGGCAGAACGCCTTCGGGGTAATGACCCTTGAGCGGCGGATAGAGGAACCAGAGATTCTGAAACTTGCTCCAGCGCTCGGCGGCGGCCAGATCGGCGGCGCTGTCGGTGGCCGGCATCATCATCGAGACGTCGAAGGCGCCGCCCACCTGGGCGTTCGGCGCGTGGCTCTTGATGACGCGGAAGGCCATGCCCTGGGCCAGATTGACGGTGTGGGTGGCCTTGATGAAATTCAGCGGGTCGGTCTTGCCCGGCGCATGGCGGCCGGCCCAGTATCCCACGCCGGTGAAGGTCTTGGGCTCGTTGAAGATCGCCCACTGGCCGGCGCGGTCGCCGAGACCCTTCATCACCAGATCGACGTAATCCTCGAAATGTTTGGCGGTATCGCGGTTCGGCCAGCCGCCGGCATCTTCGAGCGGCTGCGGCAGATCCCAGTGATAGAGGGTGGGGAATGGACGGATGCCGGCGTCGTGCAGCGCATCGATGAAGCGCTTGTAATGATCGAGGCCCTTTTGGTTGACGGCGCCCGAGCCGGTCGGCTGGAGGCGCGGCCAGGCGATCGAGAAGCGGCATGTTTTCAGATTCAGCTTCTTCATCAGCGCGATGTCTTCAGGGTAGCGATGATAGGTGTCGCAGGCCACGTCGCCGGTATCGCCATTCTTGATCTTGCCCGGCGTGTGGGCGAAGCGGTCCCAGATCGATTCGCCGCGGCCATCCTCATGGACGGCGCCTTCGACCTGATAGGCGGCAGTGGCCGAACCCCACAGGAAACCGGCGGGGAAGTCGGCGGGCGTCGGGGCTTGGGATGCGGCGAGCGCGTGTCGGGGGGCGGCGGTCAGCAGGCCGCTGGTCAGGGCCAGGCCGGAGTGCAAAAATTCGCGGCGTTTCATGAGCGTTTCCTCGGGCGTCCTTCTGGGGTGCACCCCCCGGGGTTGGCTCCCCAGGGTGGCACCCTGACTATGCCATAGGAAAACGGTTCCGGATAGACAGCGTTGTCTATTAATAGGACAGCGCTATCTATCGGCGATCATGGTGCTCTTCGGGATGCGGAGGGCCGGCGCTGGGACAGTCGCCCGGATGGGCGGCGGCGGCGACCCGTTGAGTGACGAGATCCCGCCCCGAGTGTCGTCCTCGGGGCGGGACGGGTGATTATGCCCCGACAGCCGTCAGCGCGGCTCTTCCTTCTTTTCCTCCGGCGGATGCTGCGGCTGCGGATGAGCTTGAGGCGGCGGCGCCGGACGGGGCGGCGGCGCCGGATGGGGCGCCTGAGCCGGATGCGGCTCCTGAGGCGCGGCCGGATGTGGGGTGGGCGCGCCCTCCGGGCGAGACTCCGGGTGAGCGGGCTCTCGGCTGGGCGCGGGAGCGGCCGGATGCGGCGGGGGCGCGGGGTGCGGGGCCGGTGCCCCCTGCGGATGCGCCGGCTGAGCGCCAGGCGCGGGATGCGCGGGTTGGGCGGCCGGCGCCGGACGCTGCTGTTGTTCTTCCCGTGCCGGGGCCTGGGCGCCCCGGGCCGGAGCGGCGCCGCGGGCATCGAAATGGGCCGCCTGAGGGGTCGCCGCGATCGGCGGCTTGCCGTGATTCTCCTTGGCGAACAGGGCGGGGTTGGCCTGGGCCGCTTGCTGATGCTGAGCCTGGATGGCGGCCGGCGGGACATGTTGCTCATGCTCGGCTGCGCGGTCGGCCTGGCTGGGTTGCGCGTGCACTCCGCCAGTCCCGCCATTGAAGCTCACGGTGTTGACCGTGGTCCTATTGACCACCGTCTCATTATAGACGTTGGTGACGTGGACGCCGCCGAAATTATTGACGGTGTGGTTGTAGGCGAAATGGTCGCCTTCCCAGCGGCCGCCGCGATAGCCATCGCCGCCATAACCGAAGCCGTAATCGATTCCGCCATAGAAGCCGACATGCGATCCCCAATAGCCGTCATGGAACCCATAGCGGCCATCCGTCCATCCCCACCAGGGCGGCGTCCATAACAGCCCCCTCTGGGGCGGCTCTACCCAGGTGCCAGGCACCCAGTAATAGCCGTCCTGGCTCCACGCCCAATAGCCGGGGGTCCACAGATAGCCCTCGTCGGGCATCGGCGGCTGGTCGTAGACCGGCATCGGTGGCGGGGCCGCATCGACGGTGATGCTGACCGCGAATTGGGCAAAGGCGGGGGTTGTCGCCAGCCCGATCAGGGCGGCGGCGGCCAACAGGCCAAACTTTCTCATGGGGCGCTCCTCTTCCGTTACGCCCTGACGAGAACCGGCGCGCCGCCTCCTGCGAAAGAGGGCGCACTGGGGAACAGCGCCTGCGCGGTTCCCTCGGGCAGATGGAGATGCCGCGAGACGGCCGGGCCGAGAATGGCGCGGAAATCGCTGGTAACCGCCAGATCGCGTTGCTGATACAGGCGGTCTTCGGCAAGGCCCGGCCAGGTGCCATGCACCTTGCCGCCGATCACATCGCCGCCCAGGAACCACATCACCGTGCCGTGGCCATGGTCGGTACCGCCATTTCCGTTCTCATGCACGGTACGGCCGAACTCGGACATCACGACAATTAATGTATCCTGAAAGCTAGGCCCCAGGCCGGTGACCAATTTGGACAAGCCGTCGCCCAACGGCTTCAACCGATTGGCCAGCTGGCCTTCGG
>Ga0116226_10004360_pt1 | contig 12545 bp, 11 predicted proteins | sample S1TSphfallax_FD_89692 | JGI IMG/M metagenome (GOLD analysis project Ga0116226, IMG submission 89692) | Host-associated microbial communities from peat moss isolated from Minnesota, USA - S1T2_Fa - Sphagnum fallax MG | ecosystem: Host-associated > Plants > Peat moss > Unclassified | place: USA... | reverse complement strand
TGAATGTTATCAAACTGGGGATCCAAACCCCGCCAAACACTTAGATTCATAACCCAACCCACCGTCAGGGCCACCCCACGATGGTCCAAACTTGGGCCCCAACTAGATGAATCCTTTCACTTAAGATCCACCTAGGAAGGCATGTCATTCTCCCTCACTTTAGAGATGTCAATGTCCTCATTGAAGTTACTTGGGGATGACTACCCTTGGGCACTTTTATCGCCTCTTCTCCTTTGACCTAGTAGTGAGATTAACTACTTCCCAATCAAAGGAGACCATTCACACTATGTCTTTATGTTCTCAACACAAGAGGTATTACAAGTGTGTCTTTTGTTTTCACGCAGTGTTCAATTTTAACATCTTCTACAAATTCCCCCTTTCAACCATCTCACCTTTCCTTGGAATCCACTTTGGGTTTAACTTATAGGTTCAAATCACCACACTAAATGAAGGTTACAAACACGCCAATAGATAGTGTTAGATTGGGCTCTAAAGTTCAAATCCCCTTTATCCAAGCAGGACATCATTTATGAATTCATGCACAGGAAGTATGACTTCTCCACTCAATGACATGTTATTTTATTCACATCCACCACCATCCCGATCTCACCTAATTGAACTTTTGAGTTTTTCGTTACAACTTCAACTCCAAGTCCATTTCCATTGGTTGCCACCTCCTTGATTTTTATCGTCACTTCTTGCACCACAAACCTTAACCTTTTCATCATCAATCACACCTGCGAAAACCCTTCACTCTCTTCTTTTGAAAGTGGTTGTTTTTTTATTTTATGGGCACTATCCCCCACTTTAAAAATCAATGTTTCATCAACAATTAAACCATTTGTAAATGGGTTTATGTTTTTTCTTAATTCTCTTCACCCCAAGTTTGTGACCATTTCCCAAATTAAACTTCTTCACCATTTAAAGTAGGTGATCTAGGTGAATAGGCTTCATCCACACTATTTCCTTATGATGGCAGCCCTTGTACTTCACTAAATATTCCTTGCCTCTAAGGCTTTTTTGCCTTGCACTAATGCACTCCCAAGTCCCGGGTTGAACCCACTTAAGGGTTCAACTATGTGTAATTGCGGAAAGTTGGGACTCGGAAGGTGCTCCCGACTTCCAGCACTATAGAGGGGTAGAGGGGCGTGCTAGAAGTCCCGGGATTAGACTAGGAAGAGCGACTAGAAGACCAAGCTTGAATCTACATCCAAAACAAACTACAAAGTGGTTAGCTCACATTCGGAAACACCCTTGGGTGTTGAGACAAGCCACAGGCACTTTGACACACAAAACTCACCACGGCCCGAACTCGAGGGAAGCCACCACCTTCCCCCATATAGTATTCTCTGCAACGCTCCGCAGGGCTACATTCAAATGGCTCTTTTTCCCGGGACTCCCAAGTTGAAGTCCCGAAATTGTTCCGAAACTGTCCCGGTTGGAGTCCCGGGACTTTGAATGCTCATAACTCCCAACTGCAGAGTCTGATCGCAACAATGTTTCAACCAAAGTTGTAGCCCTCATCGAGATCTTTCCAACGCCATGTACCACTCTCAATTCAAAGGTCGGGAAGAGGTCGATTCTCGACTTTTAATGGTCGGGAGTCAAACTACAAATCTGACTCCTGGCCCTTCTTTTGCCCATAACTTGGGCTGCAAATGTCCAAAAGTCCAATGCAAGGCCATTTTCGATATATACGCTTCAAGACCTTTCCAATGACACCAAGAACACCTCAATGCAAGGTGTTTTGGGCCTTGCTGTCGAACTATAAACATTTGGAAGTCCCAGAGGACTCCAAATCCCCAACTTTGGGAGTGTTGGGCTTCACCCCCACACTTGGCCAAAGTGGGGTTGCGACATGCACAATGTATGCTTTTGATTTCAACCACCAACCTATGTTCAAAAGCATCTACTTCCAGCTATAATTTTTGTTTATAGTCTAATCTTTGTTCATCACTCATAAACAACTTCAATTTCAAAACATGAAAAGTCAAATGTGCCACAAAATTAGTTGCCAACTTCAAGGTATACACATCAGGTTTCATAAAGGTTGCAAAATTTCATAAGACCCTACATATTTGGTAGTGAAAAATGGGGTTAATCCATTGGGCATCTTAAAATCCTAGATGTTCAACCATACGTGGTACCCAACCTCAAACTCCATATGCATTTGTGTTTTATTAGCATGCTTCTCATAACATTCTTGAATTTGTTCCAAGAGTTTCTTGGTTGAAGAGTACAATTATTCACGCCCCTTGACCACCTCCACATCTTCTTTGGAATGGTCTTTTTGTCCCATGGGGATGGTTAAATCCATTGGCTTCCTAGCTTCTCTTCTATTGCTAACTCAAAGGGGCACATCTTTATCACCAAATGCATTGTGGAATTATAACAAAATTTCGCCATGCTTAAATATTCACCCCAATCTTTTTAATCGATGTTCACATAATTTATGAAGTATTAATTTAACACCCCATTGACCTTGTTTGTTTAGCCATCGATTTGTGGGTGAAATGTCATAAAAATGACAATTTTGTGTCCACATTCTAGAACAAATGCTTCCAAAAGCCCATTGTAAGTTTGGCATCTCTATCACTTACGAGAAACTGAAGCATCCCATGGTGCCTCACCCACACATCGAATAATAACTTCATTGAATCAAAAGTTATCACATTCGTCTTTATTAAAGCCATTTTAACCACCTTATAAAATTAATTGACTACCATTAAAATACCATCCATTCCATTCCATTTAAATGTTGTGTCATGAAATCCATGGAGACATTTTCCCATAGTCCATTTAGGATCAACAAATGTCTATATAATCCTTTCTTTTTTTTTGTAAATGGATTTCATGTTTTGATACTTTACACAAATGCACACAAAATGTTTTATGTACTCTTTCATCTCAAGCTAGTTGAATGTTTTTCCTATAACCACCCATGTGATGTGTTCCCCACAATGCCCCACCATGGGCACGTCATGCTCCCTTTACATGACCTTTGTGTGTAACTTTCTTATCGACACATAAATTCAAGATTACTTCCACCTTAACAATCCTTCCTTCAAGGTGATGCCTTTCACCTTCCTTTGTTCCCGCAATTCTTTAAAATATCATTAAACAAGCAATCTTGCACATAGACCTCCGTTATATTCTTTTCAAAGTTGTTTTGTCCCTAAAAAATGGCCTTTAATGCTTGAGTTTTGGTCAAGGGTTTTTTTACTTGAAATTCCTCCGTCCTATTAAATGCATTGGGAACCATGTTGTCCCATCCTAGTTTGTGAATTAATTCCACATCCAACAACACCATGGTATCATGCCATCTCAACTATTTTGATGAAACCTTTAGCTAATTTCGAAATACCTCAAGGAGATGTTATCTGTAAAAATCTTAATCTTATGCGTCCGCAAGTAATGTTTTCCACATTTTCAAACAACATACAATAACGTATAACTTTTTTTCATGAATTGACCCTTGCAATTGTGCCCCATAGAACTTTTTGTTTTCAAAGGCAATTAGGTGTCCATTTTGCATGAAAATTTTCCTAATAGTGAAGTCACTTGCATTAATGTGGATTTTGAATAGTTTGGTGAAGTTAAGAAACTTTAACATAAGGGTTAATGAAAGCCTTTGTTTCAAGTCCTTAAATGCCCTTTGATGTTCATCTTTCCATTTGGAAAAAATTCCTTTTTAAAGATATTCGAAAGTGGTTTTACCATTTGCGAAAGCCTTTTGATAAACTTTCAGTAGAAGTTTGCCAAACCTAAGAAGGGTTGAATTCCCTTGACCATGACCGATTTTTCCAATCTTTATGGGTTTCAACTTCTTAAAGTCAGGCCTCAAGCCTTCCCTTGACAAAATGTGCCCCAAGAAATCCATCTCCTTTTGGGCAAACTCATTTTTTGCATTATTGGCAAAGAGTTTATTCTATTAGAGCTTACTCATAACGTATTTTAAATAATTTGTGTGTTCCTTTAAAATCTTGGAATACACTAAGATATCATCAATATAAATGATCACGGATTCATCGAACTTCTCGTGAAAGATGGAGTTCATGAAAGTTATGAACGTTGATAGGGTGTTACACAACCCAAATTGCATCACCAAGAACCCATATGAACCATACATGGTCTTCATACCCATCTTTTCAACATCTTCATCCATGATGTAAATTTGGTAATACCCCGACTTAAAATCAATTTGGCTATAATATTTGTACCCATTAAGTTGATATAATAGATCGACAATGTGGGACAAAGGATAATTGTTTTTAATGGTTTTTTTTTCAAGGCACGGTAGTCAATACACATTTTCAACTTGCCATTTTTTTTATCGATAAACAAAACTAGTGCCCTATAAGGTAATTGTTTTACTAAATACACCCCAACTGAAGATGTTGTTCAATTTTTTTTGAACTCTTTCAATGCCTTTTGGTTTAACCTAGTGCCTTGGATGACCTAAACCGAATTATTCCATGGTCAACATTTGTACAAGGTGGAAGGGCATCAAGGAATTCATCTATTAAAACCACCAAAAAATTATTGAATGAATCAAAAATACAAGCAAGGGGTTGTTTTGCCCCTTGAGGTTTAAGCTCCCCTTATGAAACTTTCAAGGACATCAAAACCAGAAAACTAAGCAACTATAATTCATTAGCCAAAACAACCTAATTAACTCCAACTTTCGTTAATGCAACATTATATTCCAAATCTAAATTCACGAACTTAAAACCAACTTTGGCATGGACTCTTAACTTACTTCCATTGTGAAGGATGTTTACTTTGTAAACATTCAAAAATGTGTTCCCTAAAATTACATCAAATTTATCTAAATCACACAAGGTGAAATCTTCAAAAGATTAAACTCCCCCACAAGACATCCTGACACCTAATGTTACATTAAATGAGAGTTTAGTTATGCCTTCTACCAATTGCACCATGATGGGGTCTAAAATTTAATTCAATTTTGATTCCCAACACTCCATTATTTGCAAAGTCATGAATGAATTCATTACTCTTGAATCTAAAAAATAACACACCAACTTGTCATTTATTTTACATTTTAACATTAACAAATTAGAAGCTTCATTTTTCTTGGCCACAAAACCCCCTTGGAAAAATGAACTTACCTTGGGAAATGTAATCACTTACCTAACATGGCTTGGGGCAATCTTTCACCAAATGCCTATGATTATCATAGTTGAAACATTTGACCTTTGGCAAGTCCCATTTCGCATTTTTCGTCATTGGTTATTTACATGGCATCTTTTCCATGTTGTTATGAAACTTCAACTTACCTTGGCCCCATTTATGTTTGTTCCAACCTTTGCATCCACTATTCTAAGTAGCATGGTGTTTATGGATGACCCTACTTCCAATTTCACCCTTGAAGTGCAAAAGGCGTTCGTCTTCCATGTGTTCCACCATTTTCATCAAACCCTAAATGACGCACCCCCAAGCTCCTCGATGGACTCAATTACGTGTCCAAAGGTGAAGACAACGAAAGGAGAAGGAGTAGAGGTGCATTCCCTAGCTCGTAGCACTTCAAGGCTGAAGGTGTGTGTTGAAGCTCTAGGATGGGATTAGGACAAGCTTGTCAATTATTCACACATACTTGCGCAATCCAAACAACAAGTTGGTTAGTGCAGAATTAGAACACATTTGGTGCACAAACGAGCCATAGGTAAACATGGACTCACAAGACTCACAGTGGCCCAAACTTGGGGGAAGCCACCACCTCCCCCCTTAAAGTATATATGTGCTTGGCCACAAGACCAGCACCCAAATGTCATTTTGTCCCAAGACTCCCAAATGGGAGTCCCGAAATTCTCAAAATTGGGATTCCCGCAACTTTGGGGGCCCACAATTTTATGTGAAAACCTCCGATTGAAGTGAGGTTTGAAGAAAATTTGTATCCCTCTTCAAGAGCTTTTCAACGGTATGTGGCACACCACTTTCACCTAAGGAAATTAGGGTGATTCCTAACTTTTAGTGGTCGGAAGTCAAATTGGCAATTTGACTTTCAGCATTTCTTTTGGCCATAAATTATGTTTTAACTACCCAAATGGGTCATGTGAACCCATTTTAAACATTTGCGTTCCAAGATCCTTCCAATGACATAAGGAAGTTTCAATCCAATAGGTTTTGACCCTTGCAATTGCTTTTTGAAAACTCAAAAGTCCATTAGGACTCCAACTCCCAAAATGGGAGCTCACTTAAGAGTGTGCAAGCTCATTTCCTCACATTCTCCTACACTCTTGGGAACATGAGATGTGACTCCCGGGCTTCCTTCTTAGCCTGCACCTTTACAAGCCCTTGCTTTGGTTGTGAGCCCAAGGCTATGGTTACGACACTAGAAGGCATTAAGGATGTTTGTCATTTGATAGATAATTTTCTAGATCTAAAGCTTTAAACCATGTAAGAATATCAACTTCTTAACATACTCTTCTTTTAGGAAAACCACAGTTAACATCCAATTAAAGTTTTGGACAAAGTTCATTATAGAACCCACCTTGTCCCCTTGGGAAAACTCCGAAAGCTCCATCCCACCCTTAAACACTAAGTGTTACAACGTGAACCTCTCATTCAATCAAAACTTGAATTCCTCCCATGTGAAGGTGTTAAGAAGGTTATGTGTTGCCTATTTCTAAAACATCACCAATCCCATGCATGCTGCTTTAGGACAGTTTGAACGAAATGAATTCAATCCTTGTCCCTTTTGAGGTGTTGTGTTTCCATGTATGCTTCAACTTGGTGTAACCACAAACGCATTTTGTTTGTCTTAGTCTCCTTCCTTGCGAAAAAGTTCAGCAACCTTGCCTTGATGATGGTGACCTTGGTGGAATCCCCATTTGGGGTGACCTTGGCGGAGTCCCCACTTAGGGTGATGCCAATGACACCCACTCCTTCCACAATGCGGTTCATAAGCTTGATGATCTCATTGTGCTTTGATGTGGTATCATTTCGTTACACCATGAAGGTTCAAAAGGTGTCGAAAAAGGCCAAAAACTCCTTAAATGTCTTGTCCAACTCCTTTTGGTTCACCTCCTCCTTTCATGCCTCGAAAGCCTTGTCCACCTCTAGACACTCGAAGGCTTGTTCACCATTTTTTCTCTATTGGGTTGATTATTCAAAGGAAGGACCCACAAGGAATCACCATCCATGCTAGACTCCTTTGACAAGTGCAAGTTTGCATGCACCAACTCTTTATATGGTTTGGGAACTTTTTCATTCCCCTTGCTTTTCTTTAGTGTTGCAGAAGGCCTTTCATGAGCGAGCTTACATTTGCTTCAATTCATCCTTTATTTTGGGCAATGAAGGAAAAAATAAATAAATTGGGTAAACATTTTGTTCAGTTTGGCCTCACCTTTCCCCTTCATCTTCTTCTTTTTAGTTTTACAGAGAGTGGCCATTACAACTTCCTCTTCCACCAATTCCCTTAGACTTTGAACCTCCTCTTCATGTAGTTCATCTTTTATGGTGACCTTCTTTATGGTGCCCAATTCTTTGAAGGATGTGTCCTTTTCTTTCTCCTTTTTAGTCTTGTATTTCCCTTTGGCCTTGGGCTCCACTACCACTTTTGTGCTTGATATGAGTTTTTCCTAGGCCATTTGCCTTAGGAAAAATTTCCCAATCTATGCCTTTAGAATTCTCCCAAATACTCTAACATCCTACTCTAATACCACCTATTGCACTTGGATTTGCCTTGGCACTGCTAAAGCATTCGCCTTCATTCTCATGCCTCACTAAACACCTACACTACCCACACATCGCAAACCATGTGTTGGCAAGCTTCAACATTCAAACTTCTTTCATAACCTAAAGTTAACCCTGACCTCTAGATGGGTGGGATTAAACCTGCTATGAACTTCCCAAATGGTATAATGTTTTGTCACCCGAGATTACCATCTTTCGTCTTCTAAATGAATTGTAGACTTGTCTAACTCAAAACTTAGTGCATCATGAACATCTCCCCATCCTCCTTCCTCAAACCTTCACTTGCCAACACCTATGTAGCTCATGAATGTTATCAAACCAAAAGTCAAACCCAGCCGAACACTTTGATTCATAACCCAAGCCACCATAAGGGTTGAACCTCACACCAAATTCACAAGTCTAAATATTTGACCTCAATTGATTTTTGTCACTTAAAAAGTTAACATTCTTTAGGAAAGCTTGTTGCCATATTTCATGGAGCACACTCCATGCATCCACCACCACAAAACATGCATTAATAACCAAAATATGTTGGATGAGTCATGCCAATGCCCAATTCTAAAATAGTCCTCAACCTTAAAAATGGCGTATATGTACATCAAGAAACAATCAATAAAATGCCTCCATTGTCCATCACCACATCCTTCTCATGATCATTTCCATGATTGAAATTTGAACTCAAAACAACTTATCACCATCTGCACTAAAAAATCAACATTGTAACAAATTTTGGCATTATATATTGCCTTCTTTGGCCTATAGACCACAAATAATAAACATCCAAAATAGATAATGACATTATGGATGAAGTTGGGTAGTAGTTGCAACATAGTTGCATAGGTAACCAATTTTTATTGAAATTTTAGTTGTTGCACAAAGAACCAAATCAAGTTACATGTGACAAATAGTTGCATCTAGTTGTAAAGATAGATGTTGCAAATGATAAGATTTCCTCTAGTGTTACTCCTTATTACTCCAACAGTGCAACGTTTTCTTGCTTACAAGGTACATTAGACATCATGACACCCATTGCTTCGCAGCCCTAACCTCCAACAAGATGGGCAATCCTCTTTGGACCTATGGGGGAATGCATTTAAATTGTCTATACACCACCCAAGATTGTAAGAAATATGTTAGGTCTAGTTATTTCAAAATAACATGGTTTTATAAGATATAATAAATTAGTTTTAAATGTTGGAAATCTTCCCACACTAAGTTGATGTGTAAGCCATATGTGTAAATTGCAAGAACAATTGATTGTAGCCCCTTGAGATTTGTAAGAATTAGATAATTTTGATTACATTGCTATTATTGGAACTAGATATTCTTCAATCCAATAGTAGTATATATATTTGACATATTTTTCTTAACAAAACTAATTTACATATGTTTTTCATTTAACAAAACATTTATAAATTTGTTTTTTCATTGATCTCTTATGAATTGCCTCTTCTTTCACATGCCCTTCCTTCTTTATTAATTTCAAATCTATTTCATTCCCATGTAATCTAAATTTCCACAACTTTGTAGTTGGATATAATACCTCCAAAAAATATTGAAGTTCATCTAACACATTCTACAGGAGTTATGACATGCTTGAAAAGTGTTAAAGGATTTGAAAAACTTATGATTGAACTTAAGGCTAGTTTTGGTAGGAATCCAATGTGCTCACAAGGAAGGTTTTTCATATTGGTTAATATAATCATAAACATGTTTTGTTTTGAACTCCAAAGGTTTTGTTGTAGATATTAAGTCTTAGGGCATGTTTGTGCACTCAAGATTTTTTGGATCCTCCCAAATCCTTTGAAACCGCATTAAACCATTCCCATTATGAAAGAATCCCTTGAACTTAATGATTAAAAAATCATTTGTTAGTAGTAATGGACTTTTGAAATAAAAAAATATGGATTAGTCATTCAATTAGAACATCGTAGAATGGAGAATTTTATATTGATTCACATTTCAAATTTATTATTGGGATGATAAATTCATATGAAGAATCTTTTATTTGAAAACTTTAATTATTTAATAATTATGGAGTTTTAAATGGCTAAAATTTGACCATATTTTTATAAGTTCATATGAGTTGCAATTTTTGTTTGTTTTTCAAATTTTTTATCCCCAAATCATATTTTTTGAAAATTTTACATGGGTCATTATTCATATGGATTTTGTGGGTTTTCCTTTAAGGACTTTCAAAATTTTAAAATGACATCAATTACATTAAAGTTTTCACATAGATTTGGGAAGGTTTATAGGTGATTGAACATGTATTATTCAAATGTTATAATAATAACAACCATGTCCATTTGAATCATTTAAAATAATATTTTATGGACTTATAGGGAGTTTAATTTATATTAACATTGAACCATTGTACCATGCATGAACCCTAGTTTTTTAATATGTGCGCCCCCTTACACCTTAAACAAAACATTTTCTTAATTAAATTTAGGTTGACGGGTGTTCAAAGGTTTGTAATTTCTTCCCAAAACCACATGCTTTGTTATTCAATGTGGGTGGATGGGTGCCCAAAGTGACACAATTTTCTCCCCATCACCAAACATTTTATTGATTTAAGTGGTTTCCAATGGGTGCCCAAGTGAAATACGTTTCTCCCATGACCAAACAAAAAAATGCACAATCCATGTCATGATGATAAAAAAACCAAACACAATTTTTATATTATAATGTTTTATCATAAGGTACATATTGAATGTTGGTTAGTTTTACAATCGGTCAATAATCCACCTTGGATTGAATTATTGCCTTAATCAATCACTAATTGTTGTTTGATGATGGGCATGGTTGCCCTATTGCCTTGTCACTAACCCTTTATTTTAACAATGCTTGCACCTTTGGTTTTACCCTACACAATATGTGTTTTCAATAGATCATGTCCTAGTAGGCGTTAGATCGCATAATAAAATGATTGATGACAATGCTTTCCATTGTGTTGAATTCATAGACCTAGGACATCCACCAAATTAAAATGATTGCATCCATTATTAAAAACCTATGAGGCATGCAAAATGGAAGGTCCATACACAATTAACAACATAAAAAATGCCACCAATAATAAACGTGACCAACTCCATAAAAGCATTACATGAATCCAAAAAACAAAAGTTCCTAGTGAAAGACAATTAGAAGGTTTTGTGTCTAAGGCAATGCCTAAAGAACGAAGTGTTTCTAAAGTGAGTGCCCACTTAAGGGTGTTTATTTTAGGAACACCTCATTTTGAGGTTATTATTCAATATAAAACATTGGCAAAATTTTATTAAAAAAATATCCAAGATACCTAGTGGACATGGAAAATATATATCTATTAAAGATACGGGGGAAAACAAATGATTGCCAAAGCAAACATTTTGCTTTTCAAAATGACTTACCTTTTGCCAAGGAGAATTTTTGTTAACTAAAGTGTTTTCTAAATACACTATACATTTTTTGACAATGTTTTATGTGTGTGTGAGGGCTTTCATGGCGTTGGTCAAAATATAATCAATATTTGATAGTCACATTGAAAAGTCATGTCATCATTATCCACTTCATTTTGAATGATAATCAATTTACAATCATATAAATGATAGCTAGAAGTTCACATCATTATGTCTTTTGTCACGGATGTCCTATGGATGAGACTAATTATGAACTATGATTTCATTGTTACCATACATAATATTATCATCCATTAGTGACAAAAGTAACACATTTATGACTATTTCTTTTTTCATGTAGGATGAAATTTTATTTTGTATGAATATAGTCATTCATAAAGTCATTGAGGACTTTTTATGATTGTTTTTTTAATTGCAAAGGACAATATTTCTTTTAATGACATAATTCTAAAAATTCCAAAAATAACCAACATGAAAAAATAAAAATTATTCCAAAAAATTATGATCATTAAACAATTATGAATGATTTTAAACATGAATTAAAATAATTAATTTAATCCAACATCATGCCATGTTAACTTCTTTTTTTGTGGAATTTATATTAAAGTACACTCACATTAAATTTTGTCATGATTAACTTAGGTTTAGCCTTTGTTAGGTTTAATTTAAGTTTAATTTAATTTTAGCCTAGGTTTATCCTAAGTTTAACATAAGTTTCATTTTTAAGTTTAGTTTAGGTTTAACCATTAAATTTAACTTGTAAATTTAACCTTTAGGTTTATTTATGTTTAGCCTTTAGTTAAGTTTAGGTTAATAAGTTTCACTTGTGTTTAATTAAATTTATATGTTTAAAAATGTTTAATGATAATTTAGCCTTTAAGTTTTAACCTTTAAATTTAGTTTTAAAGTTTAGCTAGTAGGTTTAGTTTTTGTTTAACTTATGTTTAACTTTTAATTATAATTTTAAAATATAACCTTTAGGTTTAACATTTAAATTTAGTATTTAAGTTTAACATCTGGGATCTTAGGATTAACCTTTAAGTTTAGCTTATAAGATTAGCCTAGGTTTAGCCTTTAAATTTAAGATAGGTTTACCTTTTAAATTTAATCTAATCTTAACTTAGGTCTAACCTTTAAATTTAATGTTTAAGTTTAGTTTAGGTTTAACCTAATTTTAACCTTTGACTTTATCCTTTTACCTAAGTTCAATTTTTAAGTTCAATTTATGTTTTACCTTGAAATTTAGCCTTTAAATTTAACCTAAGTTTAAATTCTAAGTTTAACCTCTAGGTTTAGCTTATAGGTTTAATTTATGTTCAACCTTTGAAGTTTGTCTCTATTTAGTTTATAAGTTTAAGTTTAAGTTTTCAATTTAAATTTTAGGTTTAGCCAAAGTTTAACCTTTAAATTTAATCTTTAAATTTACCT
>Ga0116226_10004359_pt1 | contig 12545 bp, 1 predicted proteins | sample S1TSphfallax_FD_89692 | JGI IMG/M metagenome (GOLD analysis project Ga0116226, IMG submission 89692) | Host-associated microbial communities from peat moss isolated from Minnesota, USA - S1T2_Fa - Sphagnum fallax MG | ecosystem: Host-associated > Plants > Peat moss > Unclassified | place: USA... | reverse complement strand
TTCAACGGCCCCGTCAGCGTCGCCGGCGCGCTGGAGCTGGATTTCGTCTTCGGCAATTACGCCGGCGCCGGCGCCATCACCGCCGCCACGCTGGACACCGCCGGCGACACCGCCACCAACCTTAGCCTCACCGGCGCCAACAGCATCGGAACGCTGGACGCCTTCACCTCGGACAATAATTTCGACCTCAACGACACCACCCCCCTCAACATCGCCGGCGCGCTCACTGCCAGAGACATCGCCCTCGCCAGTCCGAAAATCCTACTCAACGCCGCCGTCACCGCCGGCGGCCTCGGCGTCCCCGGCACCCTGGCTCTGATCACCGATGGCGTCGTCGCCGGCGCCGGCATCCAGTTCAGCGCCCCCACCGGCACCATCGAAATCGAACCCCTCACCGACACCATCATTGACCTCGGCGGCACCCAAGCCGGCGCTCTCGACCTCCCCAGCTCCATCTTCGGCGCCGCCGACCAAATCGTCATCGGCAGCCTACCCTTCGGCAACCCGTTCCCCGTCGGCAGCCAGGCCAACTCGATCATCGTCGACGCCGCCAGCTTCGGCACCGGCCTGGTCATCCTCTCCGCCCAGACTGGCATTTTCGACACAGGCACCCTCACCGGCGACACCATCGCCTTCGACGGCGGCGGCTTCGTCCAGACCAATCCCACCGCCGCCATCATCGCCAACACCCTCTACGCGGATTCCGGCATCACCGGCCTCGTCTCGCTCGCCAGCACCCTCAACCAGATCGGCGTGCTCGGCTCCATCGACGACAGCGCCAACATCGACCTCACCGACGGCATCGCCCTCACCGTCGACGGCCCCCTCACCGCCCCCAACATCTTCCTCGCCGATCCCGCCTCCATCAACTTCGCCGGCACCGTCTCCGCCGCATCCGGCGGCACCATCGCCCTGACCGCCGGCGCCCTAAGCGAAATTTCCGGCGCCACCATCACCGCCGACACCGTCGTCCTCGCCCCCTACGTCACCAGCGCCGCCATCGACCTCGGCGGCACCAATTTCGCCGGCCTGCAGATCAGCGATGCCCTGCTCAACATCATCGGCGCCGGCATCCTGCGCATCGGCACCGCCGGCGGCGGCACCATCTACACCGAAGGCCTGGTCAGCATCACCTCCAACGAACTCGTCCTGACCGGCCGCTCGATCGACATTTTCGGCACCATCAAAGGCGCCGATGCTGCCCTCATCTCCCTCGCCTCGGCCGGCGCCATCTCGGAAACCGCCACCGGCAATATCGATTTCGGCACCATCACCGGCTTCGGCGGCGCCGTCGCCCTCACCGGCGCCAACACCTTCGCCACCCTCGCCGCCTTCAGCGCTTCCAGCGCCCTCGCTCTCAACGACCAACACGCCATGACCATCGCCGGCTTCGTCACCACCGCCGGCGCCCTCACCCTCGAGGACAAAACCAATATCACCGAAACCACCGGCACCCTGGTCGCCGCCACCCTCAATTCCGGCGGCACCACCATTGGTGGCAATCTGCTCCTCACCAACAGCAACACGCTGGGCGCCCTCGGCGACCTCACACTCGCCGCCAACGCCACCCTCGACCTCATCAACACCGGCCTGCTGAACATCGCCGGCACCGTCTTCGCCCCCGCCGCCTCCATCACCTCGGACAACCTCGCCATCGCCGGCGCCCTCGACGGCACCTATCTCCTACTCGCCACCCCCGGCACCATCACGGAAACCACCGGCACGATCGCCGTCTCCACGCTCACCGGCGGAATCATCGGCGGCGCCGTCTCACTGCTGCAAGCCAACCAGATCGGCACCATCCAAAATCTCTCCGCCGGCGGCCCCATCGCCCTCAACGACGGCGAAATCCTCACCATCGCCGGCCTCATCAGCACCGCCAGCACCATCACGCTGGAAGGCGCCGGCGCCACCGAAATCGCGGGCGGCACCCTCGCCGCCGCCGCCCTCACCTCCGCCGGTACGGTCATCGACGGCAACGTCTCCCTGGCCAACGCCAACCCCATAGGCATTCTCACCAATTTCCTCCTCGGCACCGGCGACACGCTGGCGCTCGACGTCACCGGCCCCCTCACGCTCACCGCCAACGTCACCGCCTCCAACGCCTATCTCACCGCCAGCTCCATCACCTTCGCCGGCATCGAGAATTTTGGCCAAATCCTGGCGCTCGACAGCCCCGGCGCGGTGCTACAATCCGCCGGCACCATCACCGCCGGCACCCTCACCTCCATCGGGACCATTGGTGGCGATACCGAGCTTTTGGACCAAAACACCATCGCCAATCTAGGCGCTTTCACCCTCGCCTCCGGCCACACCCTCGCCATCGACAGCACCCATCTCTTCACCGTCCTCGGCACCATCAATGCCGACTTCGCCTCCTTCTCCAGCGACACCATCGCCATCGCCGGCTCCATCATCGGCACCCAGCTCGCCCTCGAATCCACCGGCAACATTTTCGAAACCACCGGCGCGATCAGCGAAACCACCCTCACCAGCGGCGGCACCACCATTGGTGGCATCCTGTCGCTCGGAAACGGCAACGTCATCGGCACGCTCGGGCCGGTCGCCGCCACTGGCGGCCTCACCCTCAACAACTTCCAGTCCCTTGCCATCGCCGGCGCCATCACCACGCCCGCCTCCCTGGTCTTACAAGCCCGCGGCGCGGTCACCGAAATCACCGGCGGCACCATCTCCGCCGGCACCTTCGGCACCGGTACCGGCACCATCTCCGGCGCGCTCACCCTCCTCAACCCCAATTCCATCACCAACCTCGGCAACCTCATCGCCGACGGCGGCATCGCCCTAAACGACCTCACCCCGCTCGACATCGCCGGCTTCGTCACCACCGCCGGCAGCATCCTGCTGGAAGGCAAAGGCGGCATCACCGAAACCGGCACCCTCGACGCCGCCACCCTCACCACCGGCGCCACCACCTATGCCGGCAACATCATCCTCGACGGCAGCAACGCCATCCCCAATCTCGGCAATGTCACCCTCGCCGCCGGCGACAAGTTCGACCTGGCCGATACCGGCTTCCTCGCCGTCACCGGCACAGTCTTCGCCCCAACCGCCACCATCACCACCGGCAGCCTCAACCTCGAAGGCGCCCTGGACGGCACCTTCCTGGCCCTCGGCGCCAAAGGCACCCTGGCCGAATCCACCGGCTCCATCACCGTCTCAACCCTGGTCAGCGCCGGCACCATTGGGGGCGTGGTCGTCCTGGGCAACAAAAACAACAAAATCGGCACACTCGGCGCCTTCGCCGCCAACGCCAACATTCTGCTCAACGACGGCGAGGCCCTCAGCCTCACCGGCATCATCTCCACCCCAGACACCCTGACGCTAGAAGATTCCACCGCCGGCATCACCGAACTCACCGGCGGCACCATCGCCGCCGCCACCCTCAACACCGGCTTCACCGCCATCGGCGGCAATGTCCTCCTCCAAAACGCCAACACCATCGCCGCCCTCGGCGCCATCACCGTGGGCTCTGGCGACACCTTCGCCCTTAAGGACATTGGCCTGCTAACCATCGCCGGCACCGTCACCGCCCCCTTCCTCACCCTCACCTCCCCCACCATCGCCATCGCCGGCGCGCTGGACGCCACGTCGCTCGCCCTGGAAAGCACCGGCAACATTTTCGAGACCACCGGCACCATCGCCACCGCCACCCTCACCTCCGGCAACACCGACATCGGCGGCTTCCTATCCCTCGCCAACACCAACTCCATCAACTCGCTCGGCGGCATCACGGCGACGGGTAACATCCTCATCAACGACGGCGCCGCCGAAACCATCGCCGGCCTGGTCACCACAGGCCAGACCATCACGCTGGAAGGCGCGAGCAGCATCACCGAGACCACCGGCAGCCTAGACGCTCTGGAACTCACCTCCGCCAACACCACCATTGGTGGCAACGTCATCCTGAACAACCCGAACACCATCGCCACCCTCGCCAATTTCGCCGTCGCGAACGGCTTCATCCTCTCCCTCACCGACACCCAGACCCTCACCCTCGCCGGCACCGTCCTCGCCCAGGACACCACTTTCAGCGCCCCCGGCCTGATTTTCGACGGCATCCTGAATGCCGGCCAGGTCCTCGCCCTCACCAGCGCCACCTCCGTCATCGAAGGCGCCAACGGCGGTATCGTCGCCGGCACCCTCACCAGCCTGGGTACGGTCGACGGCGACGTTTTCCTCACCGGCGCCCACAACACCATCGGCAACATCCAAAACTTCACCGTCGGCTCGTCCAACACCTTCGACCTCGCTGATAACGGCCTGCTCACCATCTCCGGCCCCCTCACCGGCGGCACCGTCACCCTCGCCCCCGGCAGCCTCTCCATCACCAGCGTCATCACCGCCCCCACCCTGGCGCTCGAAGCCCTCACCGGCATCACCGAAACCGGCGGCACTTTGATCGACACATTCCTCTCCTCCGGCGGCACCACCATCGGCGGCAACGTCGCCCTGCCCGGCGCCAACACCATCGGCACAATCGGCGACCTCGCCCTCAACGGCAATTTCCTCCTCGCCAACACCGGCACGCTCATCCTTGCCGGCGCCCTCTCCACCCCCACCGGGGACGTCACCCTCGAAGACAACGCGGACATCACCGAAACCACCGGCCTGATAACCGCCGCCACCCTGGATTCCGGCGGCACCACCCTGGGCGGCAACCTCTTCCTCACCAACGCCAACACCATCGGCACCCTCGGCGCCCTCACTCTGTCCACCGGCATGCTAGACCTTACCGACGCCTCCGCCCTCTCGATCGCCGGCACCGTCTTCGCCCCCATCGTAACCCTCTCCGGCGCCTCCATCGCGCTCGCCGGCGCCCTCAACGCCACCACCGCCACCATCACCACCACCGGCGGCCTCACCGAAACCACCGGCACCATCACCGCCGGCACGCTCACCCTCCCATCCATCGCCGGCGACGCCACCCTCCTCCAGCCCAACGCCATCGCCACCCTCGCCGCCGCCTCCGCCACCGGCAATATCAGCCTCAACGACCTCTCCGCCCTCACCCTCGACGGCCTCGTCACCACCCCCGGCATCATCACCCTGGACGACGCCGCCTCCGTCACCGAAATCCCCGGCGGCATCCTCTCCGCCGCTACCTTCACCACCGGCACCGGCAGCATTGGTGGCGCCGCCATCCTCACCAACCAGAATCTCATCGCCACCCTGCAAACCTTCGCCGCCACCGGCGCCATCAGCTTCGACGACGCCGAAAACTTCGCCATCGCCGGCCTCGTCAGCACCCCCGGCGCCCTGAACCTCTCCGGCCAGGGCTTCACCGAAACCACGGGCGGCGGCGTCGACGCCGCCACCCTGCTCTCCACCGGCACCATCCAGGGCGACGCCGTCCTCAACCAAACCAACACCATCCTGGCCCTCGGTCCCTTCGCCGTCACCGGCAGTCTGCTCCTCAATGACGACGGCCCCCTCAACCTCACCGGCGCCATCACCGCCCAAAATACCGTCGGCCTCGCCGCCATCGGCAACGTCATCGAATCCGGCGCCGGCGCGATCACCGCCGCCACCCTCACCTCCGACGGCGGCGAAATCGTAGGCGCCGCCATCCTCAACGGCGCCAACAGTATCGCCGCCATCGGCGACTTCACCGCCACCAACGCCCTTCTGCTCACCAGCACCGGCCCGCTCACCCTCGCCGGCCAGATCAACGCCGGCGCCACCCTCGGCCTCGCCATCGCCGGCAACGTCACCGAACTCGCCGGCGCCGCCATTACCGCCACCACCTTCACCACCGACGGCGCCCAGATCACCGGCTTCGCCATCCTCAACCAATCCGCCAATCAGATCGGCACCATCGGCAACACCACCATCGCCCAGGGCTTCACCCTGGCCGATTCCCGCGCGCTCGACTTCGCCGGCAACGTCAACATCGGCCTACCCGGCCTCACCGTTACCGACATCGGCGCCAACATCACCCAGTCCGGCGGCACCATCACCACCCCGCTGCTCAACGCCAGCGCGGCAAACATCGCGCTCACCGGCCCCAACCTCATCACCAACCTCGGCGCCATCCTCGCCACCAACAACGCCACCATCAACAGCGACGCCACCGCTGGCCTCACCCTCACCGGCACCATCAGCACTGGCTCGGTGCTCTCGCTCAGTAGCGATTTCGGCCTGACCGAGCTTGCAGCCGCGAAGCTGGTGGCCGGCAATATCGACCTGCAAAGCGGCCACGCGGCCTCTCTCGCGGGCGTCAACCTAGCCAGCGGCAACTTCAGCTTCTCCGCCCCCCGCGGCACGCTCACACAATCCGGCGGCACCATCGCCGCCGGCGGCAACGTCAACATTTCCGCCTATTACGGCTTCACCCAGTCCGCCGGCCGCCTCGAAGGCGCAAACATCCTCATCCAAACCACCACCGGCGTCACCCTCGCCGGCGTGGTCTCCGCCAGCAGCTCAATCGCCGTCGGCACCGCGGACACGTTTGCGGACAGCGCCCAATACCTGAAAGCAGCCAACGCCAGCTTCTCAGGCAATGAAATCGAACTCGGCGGCATCAACCTCATTTCCGGCCAGCTCACCGCGACCGGCGGCCAAATCGTGCAGCCAGCCACCGGAAGCATCGCCGCCGGCACGCTCGACCTGGTCGCCCTCGGCGTCACCGGCGGCTCCATGCCCATCTACGGCGTCTCGCTCACCGGCGCCATCGATGCCGGCACCGCCACCATCACCACCCGCGGCAACGGCGCCGGCATCGACTTGTCCGGCTATCTCAGCGTCACCAGCCTGCTCGCCATCAACGCCGGCAATAACATCGAGCAAGCCACCGGCCTCATCATCGCCACCGGCGCCCCGGTCCAGCTCAACGCCGGCACCAGCATCGTCCTCGCCGGGTCGGACGATTTTGCGGCCGGCCTCACCGCCAGCGCCGGCACCACCTTCGCCCAAACCGGCCAGCTCAATGCCGCCTACGCCTCGGTGGACGCCAGCGATGTCGTGCTGCGCGGCCACATCTCCATCACCAACGCCCTCAGCCTCACCGGCTTCACCCAAATCGACGACGAAGCCGCCGCCCTCTTCGCCGGCGCCGCCGTCATCTCCGCGCCCAGCATCATCCTGAACGGCGTCAACACCTTCGCCACCCCGCTCATCGCTACCGCCACCGGCGCCATCACCCAGAACAATGCCGCCGCCGCCCTCTTCGCCCCCGGCGCCACCCTCACCGCCGCCGACATCACCCTCGACGGCACCGACTCCTTCTCCGGCGATCTCAACCTCGTCACTACCGGCGACATCCTCCACACCTCCACCGACACCCTCACCGCCGGCACCCTCACCGGCAGCGCCGGTCAGAACGCCGACTTCACCGGCCAGACCGATTTCGGCACCATCGGCAGCTTCATCATGCAGGACAGCACCTTCGTCCTGGACAACAACAACTCCCTCACCATCATCGGCCCGCTCGCCGCCAACCAGGTCAGCATCACCGCCGTCGGCCAAATCACCCTGGACGGCTCACCCCAAGGCGGCATCTTCATCTCCGGCGTCAACGAAGGCAAAACCATCACCTCCCCCACCGCCATCGATTCCGTGCTGCAAGTCATCCCCCTTCCCGGCGCCGACACCGGCACCATCCTGGAAACCGGCACCTTCTTCATCAACGCCGGCCCCGAAGCCGCCCTCATCGACAACGGCACCTTCGCCAACGCCCCCGCCACCCTCTTCATGATCGGCGACACCCTCGCCGGCGACAGCCTCGACCTCACCTTCGCCCCCGCCCCGCCCGGCACGACAGGCCTCTACGGCCCTTCCGTCACGCTGCCGATTGCACTCGGTCCCTTCGGCGCCGGAACCGGCAACGTTAATCTCTATGAAATCATCGTCTTCAGCGGCCTCAGCACGCAGTTCACCGGCACGCTGGACGGCCTCAGCGGCCCCGCCAGCGCCGGCAAGGGCTTCGTCGTGCCCTTCCCCAAACCGCCCCTCCAGTTCAACGCCTGCCCCATCGGCTCGGTCAACTGCGTCATCCTACCCAGCGAAACCCTGCCCAGCGGCAACCCGCTGCAAAACTTCGACGTCACGCAGCGCAAGCGCCGTCACCTCGCCAAGAGCGTCGTCATGCCGGGGGTCGCCACGCGTGACTTCTAAAGGAAAGCAAAAAAGCTTTGCGTCCGCTTCGCACGGTATTTGTGCCGCACACAGCCCCAACCCCGCGCGAAGCGGACCAAAAGTTTTTTGGTTACTTTTTTTCAAAAAAGTAAATTCTTGCTTCCTCCCTTCCTTAAAGGAGAGCGCCATGCCCCGCCCCAAAACCTGGCTCTGCGCCGTCCTCGCCCTCACCGTCGCGAGCTGCGTAAAGCCGCCCGCCTCTGCCTATGACAGCGGCAGCGACACCACCGCCTCAACCAGCGCCGGCCTGAATCTCGGCCAGAACACCGCCGGCGAGAGCTGCACCAGCCAGGCCAGTGGCGGCGCCGCGGACGTCTACTGCGGCAGCTGGACGGAGCCCAGCGCCCATGTCGAATCCGGCGGCCCCGCCGCCCAGGCCGATCTGGTCACACTCGCCACCACCAGCCCCTGGCGGGCAGCACTGGAGGGTTCTTATGCCTGCGGCTCGCCCACGCCCGGCACGATTCTGGACGGTGACCCGGCCGAAATCCTCACCTGCACCCAGCGTTTCGGCGGCTGGCCGCACGTCGCCATCGCCACCATCATCAACGGCAAATCCTACTACGCAGACGGCGTGCCCGCTGCCCTCCCGCCCATGCAGCGCGCCCTCGGCGTGTTGGCCGGCACCATCTCCGCCAGCGCCGCCGGCACCGCCGCGGTCGCGGGGTCCGACCAGGTGCTCGCCCAGCGCCTCGCCGCCCAGGCCTTCTCCTCCGGCGACATCGGCGAGTACGAAAAACTAATGGCCCTCGGCGCCCAAGCCAACCAGGCCGAGGATTTCTCTTCAGCCGTCATCGCCTACCGCGCCGCACTCGCTCTGCAGCAGAAAAAACTCGGTGTCGACAACCCCGGCACCGTCGCGCCGGAGCTGGAATTAGCCCTAAACCTCTCCGACGCCGGCCAATACGCCGAAGCGCAATCCCTGTTCGAACAAGCCGCCCTGCACGCCCCGCTGGCAACCGACCCCACCGCCCCCGCCAAACTGCTGCACTATGAAGGCCTGGACGCCCTCAACCAGAACCACGCTTCCCAATCACTGGACGATCTGCGCCAGGCCAACGCCGCCTACACCGCCCTCCTGCCCGCCGGCCTGCTCACCGCCCGCCCCACCGGTGCCGCCAACACCGCGCAGTTCAGTACCGGCCAGTCCGCCGGCCTCTCCAGCGACCAAGCCAGCCTCAACTCCCCCGTCATCCAAACCGCCCTGCTCGGCGTGGTCGAAACCGACCGCTACCAGGCCATCGCCCTGCGCGCCGCCGGCCAGGACGACGCCGCCGCCGCCGCCATCACCACCGCCGATGAAATCGCCCAAGCCAACGAAATCGCGCCCCCCATGCTCGGCGGCCGTCTCGACCGCACCAGCGCCTCCCTCGCCGCCTCCCAAGGCCATGACGGCGCCGCGATCGCCGGCTTCTCGGACGCCGCCGCCAACTTCTCCGAAGCCCTGCCCGGCTCCCGCCCAGTCGCCGAAACCGCCCTCCTGGAAGCCGCGGTCCAGCAAAACGCCGGCCAAACCGCTGCCGCCCTCACCTCCTGCCGCACCGGCATCAAACTGCTCCGCAGCCTACAAATCGGCTCCTCCCCCGCTCTCATCTCGCCTTGCCTCGACGTCTTCGCCGCCTCCGCCGACGCGGACGCCACCAACGCCGGCACGCTGCATGCCGAAATGTTCGAAGCCGCCGAACTCGCCCAGGGCAGCGTCACCGCACAGGAAATCGCCCAAGCCGCCGCCCGCCTCTCGACCTCCTCCTCAGACCCCAAAGTCGCCGCCGCCATCCGCGCCCAGCAGGACGATTCCGCGGCCCTCGCCGATCTCTACCACCAGCGCGACGACCTCACCCACCCCGAAGCCGGCCAAACCGTTACCGCCGCCCAAATCAAGGCGGTGGACGACCAAATCAAGGCCAAAACCGCCGACCTCCAGCAGGCCGACCTCGCCGAACAAGCCGCCGCCCCCAATTTCGGCCAGCTCGTCCAGCAGGTCGTCCCCGCCGCCGACGTGCTCAAATACCTCCGCCCCGACGAAGCCTTTTTGGGCATCACCGCCGGCCCGGACCATACCTGGCTGTTTTTGCTGCATAAAGGCGACGTCCAGATCGCCCGCAGCGACACCAACGATGCCAGCATGACAAAACTCGTCGGCGCCGTGCGCGACAGCATCGAACCCACCGATTCGGGCCTGCCCACCTACGACATGGCCGACGCCGCCAAAATCTACGCCGACACCGTCGGCCCCTTCGCCCAAACCCTCCCGGACATCCACGAACTCGTCGTCGCCCCCTCCGGCCCGCTGCTCGCCCTGCCGTTCTCACTCCTGCCGGAAGGCGCCGCCAGCGCCACCGACCTCGCCGGCGCCCACTGGCTGGTGCGCGACACCACCCTCGCCTACGTCCCCGCCGCAGCCAACTTCGTCTCCCTCCGCAAAATCGAAGGCACCTCCGCGGCCCAAAAACCCTGGTTTGGCTTTGGCGACTTCCAGCCCGTCACCCTCGCCCAGGCCGAGCAAACCTATAACGCCGCCACCTGCCACGACAGCGCCGCCGAATTCGCCGGCCTGCCCATCCTGCCCTACGCCGCCCGTGAACTGCAGGCCGCCGCCGCCGTCTTCAACGCCGGCCCGCAGGACGAATTATTGGCCCAAAATTTCACCGTCCCCAACGTCGAAAGCGCCGATTTAAAGAACTATCGGATCCTGCACTTCGCCACCCACGCTCTGCTGCCCACCGACCTGCCCTGCCAAAACTCCCCCGCCATCGTCACCTCCGCCCCACCCGGCGCCACCTCCGCCGCCCAGGCCCTGCTCGACACCGCCGACGTCACCGGCCTGAAACTGGACGCCAACCTCGTCGTCCTCTCAGCCTGCAACACTGGCGGCGGCGCCGCCGGCGGCGAGGCGCTCTCCGGCCTCGCCCGCAGCTTCTTCTACGCCGGTGCGCGCGCCCTCCTGGTCACCCAATGGTCCGTCAACGACCAGGTTTCCGCCTACCTGGTCGCCGACACGCTCGCCCGCGTCCAATCCGGCGCCGACGGCGGCGCCGCCGGCGCGCTGCGCGCCGCCCAGCTCGCCCTCATCCAGGGCGCCGGCCACGGCTTCCCGGACAGCATCGCCGACCCGTTCTTCTGGGCCGCCTTCTCGGTCATCGGTGACGGCGGGGGCCCCGCAAATTCCAAACTTTCCGCCCTGTCCGGCACGGCCAACACCGGTATATAATCGCCGCATGGCCGAATTTCTGGGGAAATACGAACTGCGCGCCGTTCTGGGAAAAGGCGCGATGGGCACCGTCTATGACGGCTTTGACCCGCTCATCGCCCGCCAGGTCGCCATCAAAACCGTCCGCCTACCCGCCGCGGACGACCATGAAGCTCTGGAGGAACTCGCCCGCTTCCGCCGCGAAGCCCAGGCCGCCGGCCGCCTCAGCCATCCGAATATCGTCGGTGTATTCGACTACGGCGAAACCCCAGACCTCGCCTACATCGTCATGGAATTCGTCGACGGCCAGACGCTCAAACACCTCACCGACAAGCACGACCGCTTCGAACTCCCCGAAATCGTCCGCCTGATGACCGAGCTGATGGCGGGGTTACAATACAGCCACGACCGCGGCGTCGTACACCGCGACATCAAGCCCGCCAACATCATGCTCACCAAGCGCGGCGAGGTCAAAATCGCCGATTTCGGCATCGCCCGCATCGAGAGCAGCTCGATGACCCAAGCCGGCACCATGCTCGGCACCCCCAGCTACATGTCCCCCGAACAATTCATGGGCACCACGGTAGACGCCCGCACCGACCTCTATTCCAGCGGCGTCTTACTCTACCAACTCCTCACCGGCGAAAAACCCTTCGAGGGCGGCCTCACCGCCATCATGCACAAAGTCCTCAACACCGAACCCCCGCCCCCCTCAGCACTCGCCGTCACCGTCTCTCCCGCCTTCGACGAGGTGGTGAAAAAAGCCATGGCCAAACGCCCGGAAGACCGTTTTGCGTCCGCCACGGAGTTCGCCCATGCCGTCAAAGCCGCCTTCGAAGCCAAAATCCCCGTCCCCGCCGCCGCCAGCTTCAGCCTCGGCGCCGGCGACTTCGGCGACGGCGACGCCACCCTGGTCGCCCCCACCCGCCCCGCCGCGCCCCCGGCCCCGCCGCCGCCCCGCCCAGCCACCTTGCCGTCCGCACCGGCCTCGCCGCCCGCCAAAAAAGGCCCCAATTTCGCTTTGTTCGGCGGCATCGCCGCCATCCTAGTGGTGGTGCTGGCCGCCGGCGCCTACGTCCTCCTCGGCCACAAATCCCCCGCCCCGGTCGCCGCCGTCACGCCCCAAACCCAGCCCCCCCAAACAACACCCCAAACCCAACCCTCCCTACCGCCCATCGTCCCCCCCAAACCAGTGGTCCAG
>Ga0116226_10004358_pt1 | contig 12546 bp, 8 predicted proteins | sample S1TSphfallax_FD_89692 | JGI IMG/M metagenome (GOLD analysis project Ga0116226, IMG submission 89692) | Host-associated microbial communities from peat moss isolated from Minnesota, USA - S1T2_Fa - Sphagnum fallax MG | ecosystem: Host-associated > Plants > Peat moss > Unclassified | place: USA... | reverse complement strand
TTTGAAAATTTTGTATTTGCATTACTATCAGCCTTTGATTTCAAAATTTGAACAATTGTTTAGTCTTATGACATGTAGCATAGTAAGTGCTTGCACCTATGAAAGTTATTTTTGGAATAAATCTCTTTTAGCACATTGAAGGTATATTATATAAACTAAAGTCTCACACACATCACAATGTATGTAACTTGATGTCAATAGTTTGATAATTATATAATTACTTAAGGATTAACATTGATAATTTATTACGTGGTGGGATTTTATAATTTAATAATAATTTGGTGAGTCATCATTAAGTAGTCATGCTTTCAATAAATGTGCATGACTCACATATGATGATTTATTGCAAAAATCTCTACACACATTAATGTGCATGACCCATTAAAAAAATTATGACACAAATTATGTGTTAAGGACACAAAGGACCACAAGAACAAAAGTTAAAGGAAAGGTTTAAATCTAACTTTCAAAAACAAGAACACAAGAACACGAGGTGTGCAAGACAAATGTGAAAATGAACTTTTATTATGCTAACATATGCAAACATGAACATGAAAAAACATAACAAGGCTATGGTGTAAGATTGTGTTTAAAATTGGTGTTGAACAAATTGAAGGAAATGAAAGTTCTAATTCTATTTATATATTTTTAGGGACCTAACCCAAAAAACCTTCCAGAGAGGTTTCTATGTGTGCATCAAGTAAAGAAGCTTTTTGAGAAGCTTTTTAATTGAAACTTAACTAAAACTTAATTGGGATTTAACTTGAAGTTGATTCGGAGTTAATTAAGAGTTAGTTGGGAGTTAACTAGGAGTTAATTGTGATTCAATTGGGAGTTAACACCAACATAACTAAGAGTTATTGATAAACATTATGGATGAATTTTATCTATTGGAAGATGGTGCTTAATGTTCACATCCATCACATCACCTCCCCTTTTAGCGATGAGTTCCACAAAGAGTGGCCTTTAGTTTGCTTGGATATCATTCATGGAATTCTTTCACCTTTGCCATAACATTTGTTAAAGGACTAGCTGGTTTCCAAGTGCATTCATTCATGTCACACTTACGCCAATGTATAAGGTATTGAACTTGGTCATGGATATTTGTGAATCAAGGACATTTTCCATTTCATATTTTTATTCACCATCAACTTCAGTAAGTGTGGGTGACTTGCAAATCCTTCTTAGGATGGTTGATGCATGGTAAGGTTCCAATAAAAAAATATGAAACACAAGATGGATCTTCATGGAGTTTAGAAGCTTGAGCTAGAAGCTCACAACATTGATATGTTTCACAATAATGAAAGGACCAAGCTTTTGCTAGTCCAATTTTTCTAAAACTTGAGTTGTTTTGATGTTTTGTTATTGAAATCAAACCTAATTGTCAAACCTTTCGTTAATTTGTTGCATGGAATGAAATGAACCATCTTTGTCAAGTGGTCCACCATCACCAAAATGGAATCAAATGAATTAGAAAGTGGTAGATCTATGATGAAGTCCATGGAGATTGAAAACCATGGTGCAGAAGGAATAAGTAATGGTTGAAGGAATCCATGTGGGCAATGATGAGGATTTTTTGCTCAAGCACAAACATCACAAGATTTAACAAACTCCTTCACACACTTCCAGAATTATGGCCACCAATAATTTCAAGAAACCAACTCCATGGTTTTATTAAATCCAAAGTGGTTTGTAGTTAAAGCATCATGCCTAACTTGGAGAACTTGAAGTCAAGTAGGGCCATCAAGCATATAAAAGACCATCACAATATAACAAACCATTTTGAAATTTGAACTTGGCACGATCACTAAAGAAATCTTGGATTTGATGTTGACTCTTTAGTTGGTTTTCGATGTCAACAACAAAAAGATCTTTTTTCAAATCTTCACAAATTTGATGAAAAAGGGTTTTGTCATCAAGAGTTATCAATAATGTTTGAAGTTGAAGTTGTTTAGGCTTGAAAATGACTTCACATTATTGTTCATAAGAGGCATCTCCTTCCTTAGGCACAAGGTATGAGTGATGGGATAATGCATCTAATTTCCCTTATTGGCGCCCAATGCAATATGTGATGACGAATTAGAATCAAGACAAAGACAATGCCCATTGAGTTGACGTCAATTCAAAACACGAACTGTCATGAAATATTGGAAGTTCTTGTGGTCTAAATACACAATAGTTTCATGTTGAGCTCCTTCAAGCAAATGACACCACTCCTTGAAAGCATCCACGATGGTAAGAAGCTCCTTATATCATGAATCTTGTAGTTAATTTTGGAAGGAGAGAACTTATGTGAATGGAAGCCAACATGATGAAGAAAATTGTCTTCTCCATGTTGTGAAAGTATAACACCTAATGAAAAATCAAAAACATTCATTTCCAAGACAAAAGGTTTCGTAGGATCCACATGAATCAAGAATGGGGCAATTGTGAAAAAAACTTTCAAAGATTGGAAGGCATTTTTTTTGCTTTAACACCCAATGAAAAAGGTTGATCCTTTTAAGTTAGTAAAAGGAGCCACTATTTTAGAATAGTGGGCAATGAAACATCGATAAAGGTTTACAAATCCAAGAAAACATTCACTAGATGAAATTTGAAAATCAACGACTAAATTTGCAACTCATTTGTAGTTATAATGGACACACGTGACCAAAAATACCTTAGTTGCCTTAGACAAGTGCCATAAGACAGTCAGTTGCAAAAGACATGACATGGCCATGAAGCTGAAAGTGTAGTTGTAAACTTTACGACTAGGCCAAAAAATTTCATCCATTGCCATGGATGATCCTTAATATGACGTGGCACCCCAATTTGTGACAGCATTTGCGACTACATTTGGGATAGTTGCATGCTACCAAATGTGCCATTAATGAGTGGTTAGGATTTTAACCAAGTGGTAATTTAAAGAACCAATGGCCACAAAACATGTGGCAATTTTCCATTTGTTCAAAAAAGATATAAATTACAATAATTAAATATTAGTATTACAGTAATGAAATATTACAATTAATTAATTATAATATATCCAAGGTTAAATTATAATAGGAAACCTATTATAGGCTAGGCTAGGGTATATTAGGTTATCTAACATAGGATAAGTAGGTAGGTAGGATCCTATTTATTTTGTTGGGGATAAGCTTTTTGATTGGTTCATCTCAAATGGCACATGCACTATGTTCATAGTACATACCATGAATGTAGTCCATTTTTTCACTTATTTATATACTTTACAAGTTTGAAATTGTAGACAAAGGATATGGGATAAATTCTAATGAAAAGGAAACACCACAACACTACAACATTATCACATCCTTTGTCGCATACAAAAACATTATCATATATCTACACAATAAAATATTTATTATTTTCCCTAAATATTTATTACCTATCCTATTTACTACCTACTACCTACAAACTAACCTACCATATTAATTAATCAATTAATATAAAAACACTATGACATATCCACACAATAGAATACCTATTATTTAACTACTTACTACCTACTACTTAACCTACTTATCACATACTCCCTAGTCTACATACTTACTATCTAATACCTAACCTACATGATAAATTAATTGCCTATCCTACATTTTAAAAATTAATTCTTTAACATAATTAATTAATTAATCAATCAATACAAAAACACTACAACATATCCATAAAACAAAATACCTCTTGTTTAACTTATAACCTACCTACCTACTACCTATTAATGCCTATCCTACTTATTACATATTACATAGGTTACATATGTATTATCTACTACTTAGCCTACCTAAGTAATTATTTACCTAGCTTACATTTAATAAATTAATTATTCAACATAGTTAATTTATTAATCAATTAATACAAAAATAATGTTATGATATCCACAAAATATAATACCTTTTTCTTAGCTTACCTACCTACCTACTACCTGCGAGTACATATCCTACTTATTACATACTACCTAGCTTATCTAATTAATTGATTAAGTACCTAATCTATTTTATTTATTTATTAATATGAAAACATGATCACATATTCACATGTAGTAAACTAATTAACCTACCTACTACCTACCTAGCTTACCTAGCTTAACTACGTTTAACCTTCATAACTTAATGGCCTATTAATTACACCCAATACACTAGCCTACTATTATTCATAAAGAACTTAGGCTAATTAACTAAGTATGCAAGCTAGGCTAGGCTACTAATGTACATAGGCCTACTTAGTTTGATGTAACCTATTAAGCTTACCTAACTTAGTTTACCAACTAGGTTATAATAGCCTTTTATAGCAACCTATTAGCTATTAAATATTATATCATGGGAAACCCATGGATGGGTACATTGAAAGGATAATAATCCAATTGAAATACCAAAGTTTGCCATGTGTGGTCTAAGTTCTTTTCGTGCATGTGGTAGAATATGATATTGTAGTTGCAAGATGACATTGTTCACTTTTCATCTACATTTTCAATGAAAATCATATTAATTGTAAGTTTTAGTTGCATCTATGACTAGAATTTGGTTCAACCTTTCTTGTAATTGCATATGCAACTATAACAAGTTGTAACTACATGGACACATAGGACTAACACACTAGTAGTCGTAAAATCTTAGTTGGTTTGGACATTAATCACATAATATTCGAAAAAATATGGTTAGAATAGACAACATTTCTTTTAGTGATTGAACATCTTGAATAAAAGTCAGGGTAGTCTAATTGATAATGGTCTAGACGTTACGAGGGTCCATGTAAATGCCATTTCTAGAGATGATGTAGCCCAAGAATTCCACTTTAGATTGATGGATTTCACATTTCTCCGACTTGGCATAAAGTTTTATTTCTCAAAGCTTCTCCAACACAAGACTTACATTGTGCTCATGATCTACCATGTTCTTTGAGAAAATGAGAATGCCATCAATGTAATAGACCATTAAATCATCCAAGTACTGACAAAACACATCATTCATTAGGCATTGGAAAATAATAGGTGCGTTGGTAAGGCCAAAAGGCATCATAACATATTCGATATGGCCATAATGTGCTCTAAATGTCATCTTCCATTTGTCACCTTTTCAAATACACACCAAGTTGTATGCCCCCCGCCATAAATCAATTTTGGTATACACCTTGGCACAACTTACTTGGTCCAACAATCTTGAGATTAGGGGTAGAGGATACCGATTCTTGATGGTGAGTCGATTCAATCCACAATAATCGACACACATTCGCAAAAATCCATCCTTTTTTTTGACAAAACAAGATTGGGGCACTAGTTGGAAACTTGGAATGTTGATTGAACCTTTTTTCAAGATTTTCATTGATATACTCACGAAGAGCTGCAAGTTCATTTTGTGACAGGTTATAAATCAGCCCAAATGGAAGTTGTGCTCCTTCAAGATCAATGGCGCAATCGTATGGACGATGCTCTGGTAAGGTGTTAGCATTCTTCTTTTCAAACACGTCCTTGAATTCCTTATATTGGGAAGGAATTTCATGATGAAGCGATTCAACATTTGATATGGGAAAAACATAGATTAGGAATGCCTTTCCTTTCTTGGTAGCTTGCATGAAAGTTCTTATTCTAATGAACAAAGTTTTTGAACTCTTGACATCTTGGAAACCCCCGAAACATTTATTACATTAGAGAACTTAGTACATGACTCATCCAAGTGGTAATTTTCGCCTTCACTGATGATGTTTTTGGATGTAAGCTTTTCACCATTTGATGCTACTTTTTGAGGTACATCAAAATAAAGACTCTTTGTACACAAATCCACTTAAGAGTTGTGCAAAATGAGCCATGATAACCCAATAACAATAGGGTTTATTGGGGATGAAATGACATTGAAGGCCACCTTGTTTATATGCATCTCGATAGTAATATCTAAAGCCTTGGTTTCATGCATCATAGGTCCTAAATAAAGACTTTGACCATTGATGACCTCCATGGCTATTGGTGTGTTTTTCTTCAAAAGAATCATCTTATGTTGTTGCACCAGCTCTTTGTCAATGAAACATGGAGATGCACTAGAATCAAATAATGTTTTAGTCTCCATCATCATGGATTTGCCATATTTGATCGTGATTGGCAATAAGAAACAAGGTGTTGGGTTTGAAGGTAAATTGGGACCATTTTGAACACATGATGCGTCCGAATGCAATCTCATGATCCCTATTGAAACTAGACATCCATGTTTCTCGAGTCTTCAAAAGGTGGCATGTGAATGGAAATGGCTTGAACTGTATGTGATAGTTGTTTCTTGGGGCAATTGGTAGTAATGTGACCTAGCTTTCCATAACACATGCATAGTTTGTTCACACGTCGTCATTGTTTGTTTTGTTCCATGAATGGTTTGAATTGTGTCTAATCAATTTACATGGGATTATCCTTTGATGTAAATGTTGTTGATGGAGACGATGTAATAGGTGTAAATTTTTTTAGGACCATTGGCTTGCTCTTGTCGACATTGAAAAAACTTGTTATCGCAACGAACAATTTGAGCAATTGCTTGATTCAATGTGGTCGGATCTAGCATGGTGAGCAATAGACCTTCCTTCACATCATTACATAGTCCATATTAAAATTGACTCATGAATGATGCTTCATCCCATGATATGTTGCAAGCCAATTGCTTGAAATCTGATGCATACACAATAATTAGGTGTGGTCCTTGACAAAGAGCTCACAATTTGTTAATCAATGTGCATTATTTATTAGAGTTTCCGAAGGTGGCGCTAAATTCCTCCACAAATGCTTCAAGGTCATTCAACAATGGAGATTGTCACTCTAACAAAGGTGTAAACCATGTTAAGGTTGTGTTTTAATAACATCGTGCCAATAAGGCCAACTTGAACTAGGCCATTTGGATAATGATGCGACTGCAATTGAATGATTAATTACACTTGGTTAAAGAAACTTCAAAACTTGGAAGGTGTTCCATCAAACTTGTTAGGGAGGTTGATTTGTGGTTCTTTTACTTGGGGCGGTGTTGTGGGAACACATCCCAATGATGTTGATGTTTGAGCACTTTGAAGATGAATAATGGACTCACGAAGAACCTAATTCTTTTGTTGCATATGCTTAAGAGCAACAAGGACTTTTTCCATAAATGCAGCCATCTCTTCTTTAGACGTACACATGATTATGAATACTGTGAAATATGACACCAACAAGAGGTGGGTAATTGACAACCTTAGTCAACAAGAAGTGGGTAATTTATAACTTCTTGAAAACTTTTACTTTGAAGAAGAAGGGTAATCCACACTCAACTCCAAAAGGAATCTAACTCTTAAATGACTTATAAACGCAAAAATAGATGTGAACTTGATGTAGTTTGTTCAAATTGTTGAGGACATGAATAACCACAAGATCAAATGTTAAAGGAAAGGTTTAAATCTAACTTTCAAAGAAAGACAAGACAAGATTATGTGATTAAAAAACAAGAACACGAAGTGTGTAAAAAAAATGAGAAAATGGATTTTTATTATGCTAACATATGCAAACATGAACATGAAAAAAACATGACAAGGTTATGGTGTAAGATCGTGTTTAAAACTAGTGTTGAACAAATTGAAAGAAATGAAGGGTCCTACTTCTATTTATACCCCTTTGGGGACCTATCTAAAAAAGTTTCCAAAGAGGCTTCTATGTGTGCATTAAATAAAAAAACTTTTTAAGAACCTTCCTAACTGAAACTTAACTAAAAATTAACTAGGACTTAACTTGAAGTTGATTGGGAGTTAACTTTGAGTTAATTAGGAGTTAATTATGACTTAACTCTAACTTAATTAAAATTTAATTAATAATTAATTAAGAGTTATATATGGATGACATTATGGATGAATTTTATTTATTAAAAGATGGTGTCTAATGTTCACATCCATCACATTATGTGCATAATTCAAAGATTGTGATTCATTAAAAAAATCATGACATAAATTAATGTGCATGATTCAAAGATAATGATTCATTAGAAAGGGCATGTTATAATTAATATGCATGTTGAATCACATGGTGAGCCATGTGATGTGTAAAAACTTTAAAAAAATTCTTGTTTAATTTTTTAAAACTTAGTATATAAGTGGGTGTTTGGGGCTTTTGGAAAAACCTTTAATTAAGGAGAACAATTTGTTGTAAAGAGTTGAAAGTTTCATAGAAAAGATTTGTGAAGGAGAATTGACAAAAAGTTAATCTTCAAAGGTTTTGGCATAGTTTGCAAATGTGTAGAACCCATGGTAGGAAGGATGGTTATGGTATAATAATATACCATAACCATCCTTCCTTTAAAAATAGAAAGTAGATGTGTGAATAGATATTTGTGGAAATAAGAACAAAGATATTCATAGCTATGTAATAAAAATAAATAATTTCAATCCTATACCTGTTTGTTTTCCACATGTACATTGTCCACATAACATACATATAATTTACATATTTTTGAATTATAATCATCCACATGCCTAAAACTTCATCCTATATGAACTACATTTTTAAAAAACTTATCACATATGTTTAAAAAACTCGGCTAATATGAATCACCAAACTCACATAAGTTTTTCTATGTGAATGATTTCATAATTGCAATAACATGTGAGTTTATTATCATGGGTTCATTACACACAAAGTCAAGCTCCAATGCTTCATAAAAAAAACTAACCACACACAAGCATGGAAAAGAAGAATGAGCTCAAAATTCCCACAACATCTTAAATACTTGAACTTTCATCTACATTTAATAAAATTTATCGTTCATTAATTCTAGGACAATAATAATTTGTTACACATTATTATTCAAGAGCACAAATAATTATGATTTGTCACTCATCCTTACCATGGATGAACCTTTATATTATTTGACATTTTATCCCCAAAAGTTTAGTGTTTTGTATTAAATGAAAGAAACTAATAACATATTTTTTCCTACCTGAAATAGTTAACTCAACTATAATTAAACCTAAAGGTCTTTATCAAACAATCCTTATATGTAAAGCTCGTAAGGTTTATTATTTATTTTCATATTTATTCATTTTTTTATACCCATACACAATAATTAATCTTAAGTACAAAATTCATTTTTATGAACCCATTTTGGTGTTACAACTAGTGTTGGGCAATTTTTGAATCACCACTCGGTTCTTGACCCAATTTTTAGCATAGTTTTCACAATGAAAATCTGTTGGCACCATTACATGTTAGAATCAAAGTGAAAATGCACTTCAAGTTTTCACATGAATGAAAATCAATCATGAAAGCTAGTTCTATTAAAAATAAAAAAATTTGGAGAATTAAATAGGTTTTTTTATAGAATTGAGAACCTACATTTGGTTCTTAGGGTCATATTCCATTTTAGGGTTCCTAAAAAATAGCTATTGGTTAGGGAGATGGAGGTGTTATTTAAGGTTAATGCTAGGGAGAAAAGGTATAAAAATTACCTAAGTTCTATTTTTCCCTATTGTATTATTGTTTTTTCCTCTTAGTTGTGTTTTTCATTCATTTTTTTTTCTTGCGTTGTTTTTCTCATGTTGTTTTTTTTGCATTGGTGCTGATGTTTGTTTCGCATTGGTGTTATTGCCTTCCCATGTTGGTGCTATTGCTTGTGTCACATTGGTGTTGTTGTTTGTGTCATGTTGGTGTTACTATTCATGTTGTGTTGGTGCTATTGCTCATGTTGTGTTAGTGTTATTGCCATTCCATGTTAATATTGTTATTTGTGTCATGTTGATGTTATTGCCTTTTCACATTTGTGCTATTGCATTCTCACATTGGTGTTATTTCCTTTTTGCATTGGTGCTACCGCCTCTCTTATTGGTGTTGTTGCCTTCCCATGTTGATGTTGTTACCCTTCCCACATTGGTGTTGTTGCCCATCTTGCATTCCTGTTGTTGCCCTTTTTATGTTAGTGCTATTGCCTTTCCTATGGGTCGAAATAAGATATATTATATTTAATCATTGAAATGAAAACATTCAATGTTCCACAATTCTATAATGGGTTTTGTTGTTATTTTAAATCTATTTGTTCCAGTTTTGACAAGGTAATCAAGTTGTTCACTTTATCTTGCTTACATCCTTATGTCGATGTTGTTGCTCTTATTACATAGGTGTTGTTTCCCTTCATGCGTTGTGTTGTTATTATTGTCATGTTGGTCATGTTGTTTTTCTTATGTGGGTGTTGGTGTTTTTTTCACATTGGTGTTGTTGCTTTTCCAACATGGGTGCTATTGTTCTTTTCGTGTTGGTGTTATTATCGTTTCCTTGATAAGTTTGGTATTTCCACCCCTCATGCTTCATGTAGGTCGAATTTGGAGCATTAGATTATCGATAGACCTTGAAGCAAGTTTTTTTTTTTCCATTTTATCATTTTTTGGGGTTTTTTTTGCTAATGTTTGTTTTTTTATTTATTTTTCTTTTTTGTAGGATTTTCCTTACTTACATTTTCCTATACATTCCATCACAAAATTCCAAATTACAACTTGAATCTTATTTTGTAAATGTTTAAGAAATATATTTCATCTTGTTTTGTAAATGTTTAAAAATAGATTTCATTTTATAAATGTATGTAAATGTAGGTTTCGATAGATCATATAATTGTTTGGTTTCTTTTGCTATTCATCAAAGTAGTAATCAATAATTTCAAACTAAACATGGAACAATATTCTGAAAATGAAAATACATGTGATGTATCCATGAATGAAGTAAGGATGGAAAATGAACCTTTGTAAGAACTTGAAGAGATTATAAATGTCCAAACAAAAGGAAGCAAAAATTCAAAAAATTATGAAGAAAAAATGAATTTAAAAAAGAAGAAGTTACATGCATAAAGATTATTTTGGAGACCAAATAATAGAAATGCATTTTGTTGGGCATTTTACTATGTTAATGACAACAAAGAAGTTGATTTCATAGTTCTTCAAATCATGCGTTGTATTTTTTGTTACATTAGTCCAGATTTGAATTTAAATCCAAAAATTCAATCTAAGAAAAGATTAATAATATATAACACAATTAATGGTATAATTGCATTGAGAAAACATGTAATCTAAACCAATCCAATCTTTTTTACAAAATTGAAGAAGAAATGAACACTCCTTTGAGAGAAGATGAAAAACAACCTTTAAAAAAAAGACAAAATATGTCTTTTAGTTCCATATCTAGTTTTTTTGTTGCAAAGGAACCTTTCAAAAAAGTTGATTTACAATAAATGTTTTCGGAGCATTTGAACCTTTAGTTTGTTAAATACCATCTTCTTTTATAGTTTGTGGAAAATATTTGGTTGAAAAGATTTTGTACTCATTTGTGTCCAAGACTTGTTTTTCCTTTTAAAAGATAGTTTTTTCATGAATTACTACCTAATTTAGTGGAAAAAACTAAACAATTGTATTTTTTAAATCAATTTTAACATAATGCCATTCTGTAATTACAAGCTTTGATTTGTGAATGTCAAAAGGTGGACATGATATTTGTGCATTGGTGATCACTTTCTTAAAGGCTAATTGGTAACCAAAACACATTAGCCTTGGCCTTTTTGAAATAATAGATACTATTGGACAAACCTTGGTTATAAACTTTATACAATTATTGGACAATCATGGATTGAAGAGGAAAATTGTTGGTTGTGTCAAGGATGAGGGATTAATTTTGAAGAATATGATTATAACTTTAAAATTAGTTGTAAGTTGTGATGTGTTGGGTTTGGAAGAAAAATTTCAGGGTACTTGTTTTGGTCATGCATTTTTAAAATTGTGCCAATATGCAACAACATATGAAATTTTTGCAAAAGTTTAAGATATGTATTTATCAAAGTTGCCCAAGGAGATTTGCAAAAGTGCATAATTTGGCAAAAACATTTAAGAAAGGGTAAGAAAGAATGGGAGAAAACATGTGTCAATTCAAGTTTCCCCCAAAGGAAATTGAATATTTGGTGAATTTTTTTTGAAGTTTTGCCGTGCATAGTCTATATTATTATTATTATTTGCAAATTTGTTAGTAAAGTTATCCTTTTCTAGGAAGCTTTGCAATTTAAATAGATAATTATACTATGTTACAACATGAAAACTTCTATGAAAATGAGTGCAAGAGTACCACCTCATTGACATGGCACATATGTTAGATTATAGTTAATTCTTTCTGCCATGTTGTGTTTGCTTGTATTCTAAACTAGTCTAGGGGTCATTGGTTGTTAATTGATGCATTAAATTCTACCATATCCATGAGTCTAAAATTTAGAGATGAAATTGATTTTGCAACCTTTGACAATTTAATGGAAAAAGATGCAAATGTTTTTTTTGAATTATCATGTTTGGCTTCCAACATAAAAAAATGTTGTTGGGGTTTTGGATTCTTTTCTTTCTTTAAAGAAATGCGAAGTCTCATAATATGTTTTCTTTTATGTTGGAGCCTAGGTTTAAGACCTTTTGTTTTGTGTCTTCACTCATTGGTTGTGAACAAGGTAAGGCCATTGTTGAAGAATATGACAAAAAATCTTTGTTTCCTATGTTTCTCAAGTGTCATTATTATTTGCATCCTTTGGTTGAATTTGAAAAGGGTGT
>Ga0116226_10004357_pt1 | contig 12546 bp, 9 predicted proteins | sample S1TSphfallax_FD_89692 | JGI IMG/M metagenome (GOLD analysis project Ga0116226, IMG submission 89692) | Host-associated microbial communities from peat moss isolated from Minnesota, USA - S1T2_Fa - Sphagnum fallax MG | ecosystem: Host-associated > Plants > Peat moss > Unclassified | place: USA... | reverse complement strand
ATTCAGATCAATTAGTGACAGTATTTCAATGAATTATGATATGATTATGTAAAAATACAAGTGAGAATAGTGTGGGTGAGAGCTCATTTTTCCGAATTGCGTCTTCTCATATTTATTTTTTCTATAAATGATTGCATATGTGGTATAAATCTTCATAAGATATTTAGAAGTGAAAATTCTTAAAAATAATTTTCAGATTTTGTCAAAGATTGATAATTGATTACTGTATCACGATGAGACAACAGATATCATCGACACAAACATCTTCAATTCCTTTTGGTGATGATGAAAGTTTTGATGCACGAGACACTGGCATTATTGATGTGGAAGAGCTCTATTTTATTTTCTGGTTATTTGCAAAAGAATTTGTTCATCTAAATAGATGCATTGTCAGTCAAATACGGTAAATTCTATTTCACAATGACGTCTATATGACATTTATTTCTTCATTTATTTTAAAGAGGTATATCTAAATGTGCAGAATGTCAAAAGATAATATCAAGCATCATAGTAAGACTTTTTAATTCAGTCTTATACTTCTTACTTTATCAAATAAGAACAATGAGCTTTAAGATTTTCTTTATATGCTTGGAAAAATCGATTAAAAAAATGCTTGTTATCCGGAAACAATCGAAATCATTATTAGAAATAATTCTTTCTTTTTTCAGGATTATCTAAATCTATTTCATTCAAACTTGACGTGTGAATACTGTAGAATATTATTGGGTTGCTGTGTCTGTGAGGAATCGGTATATATGATTTACTTTAAAGAAAAAATGATTATCATTTTTATTCTAGATTATTCAGAATAATTCACACACAATGCATATTTCAATACGTCTCTCTTGTTCACAAACTAAAAATATAGATAAAAAAAATCGTATTCTGAAGAATAAAATTGAAACAGTGGATAATAACATTCAACGTCCTAATGGTGAATTAGCTCAACAAGATCTCTTAGATCGCGAACAAAAAATTGAAGATAAACATTATGCTTCATATGATGGTTCACTTATGTGGATAATTAGTAAATTTGAAAAAAAATTCTGTAAATAAGAAATTTTCCGTATAAATTCATACATGAAAGTTTTTATTTTTCGAAATCCTAGATGAAGCTGAATCAGGACAAAAAACATCGATCTATTCACCAATATTCTATACATCACCAAGTGGGTACAGCATGCGAGCTCGATTGGATCTGTATGGAGATGGTGATGCTCGAGGTACACATATGTCTATATTCCTTGTCATTTTAAAAGGAGAATATGATCCTATTCTTACATGGCCATTCGATTTTCCTGTAAATTTTTGTCTTTTTGATCAATCTGGTCAAGGTTGTCATATCATTGACGCATTTCATCCTGATAAAACATCACCAAGTTGTCAAAGACCCTGTTCGAAAGAGAATGTTGCTAGTGGAATACTCAAGTTTTGTCCATTAGCAGTTATCCAACAACAAGAAAACCGTTATATTCAAAATGGTAAAATGTATATTAAAATTGAGGTCAATTTTCTTGGAATACCAAGACCAATTTTACCATTTACATTAAGTCTTAATCCTGGATTGCCCATACATGAGCAAGAAGTCCACCGTCGTATGGAAAAGGAGAAACACGAACACGCGCGGGCAGCAATTGTTGCAGAAATGAATCGAAACGATCAAGAAGTAGCACAACGTAGTTTAATTCATTTGTATCCACCAGTTCTGGTAGGAAACACGCAACAACCACCGCCCTCAACAACAAATTCAGAAAGTATGCAGTGTGAAGATATACTAGATAATAAATAAGAAACGAAAACTAGTCAAACAGAATCACATTTCATTATTGTTATATTAATGCAATTCGGTGTACAAAAACCGACATTATTGCAACTGTTTATCAAATTTTCATTGTAAGCTCTTTTTTCCGCTAACAGTAATCTTGTCATAATAATCCGGAATATATTGTATTCAATTTTATTTATTCACTCATCTTTATTCACTTATCTTATTCTGGAATTTCTTTCTTTTTGTTCTTCACATGTAATCAAATTAAATTTGTATCAATATTTGTTTTCATTTAGTATCGTTCATAGAAAAAATCTATTCTTAAGAGAAATTTAATATCGCAAGTAAACAAGCGCATAAGTAGTAAAAATCAACATTTCTCTACAAAAAATATATCTTCAATTCTTTCTTATTTATATTTGTCGACATCACAAATGAAGTCTACCATGTTGCTTTTAACCTTTTTTCAAACATGTGATACACAAAGAAAAGAACAAGGAATATGATATTGCGTCTTTGAGATTGAGAAAAAAACTACGTAGACCGATGCATGAATATTTCGAGTGCTTTTTTTTCTCTTTTCAAGGTTAATCATACTGACTCTAACAAGCTTTGATAGAAGGATGATTAAGAAGCATTTCTTGGTTGTTTTACTTGGAAATTTCCAAGTTAACTGGGTTTTTTCTTCATTCATCTATTTCTCTATATAATAAGAACCGACAGTGTTTCTGTTAGCATTGTATTGCAGAGGTATGTATATAAAGGAAAATAATCTCGCAAATTAAAGATCGTTGTTTTTTATAAGAATAATAGGCAACCACATTTCTGGCACACATAGAACGTTGTAGAACTGGAATAGTTAGGTGTTTACAAGCAAAAACCTGTCTTGAAGTAAATTCAATGTTGTTATCACGAGAAAAAAAACAGGACTAATTATTCTGATGTTTTGTATGACCTTGAAACGAAGTTGGAAATTTCCAACTTAAATTTCTGTTATTTTGTTTTTCTCTCAAAATAAATATACTCTCTCTCCATCGACAAAAAAGTTTTTTTCTTCAATAATTTGACCATGTAAGTAACCATGATTTCGAACGAATAAATGGGAATGTATTTTTTTCGTATTTCCTTATTCTTTTTTACTTGGCATTTTGAAATCATTATTGCTACATACAGATCTTTGTTCCTGTTAATTAGAATATTGTTCTGAGCATATCAATGACGCATGCGTATTTGTTTTAGAATTTTTTCTTCTCATATTGTTTGAGTTTTGAATCCAATCGAAAAATATCTGTACTTTTCGCATGTCATCCGTGGTAAATGAATTGCCTACTATTCGCTGTTGTACAGATATTTCATCGGCAAAATCTTTGCCAATAAACAGTATAATTGCCAATGAAGATAAACACTGTATCGATCAATTGATTGATCGATTCAAACCATCTACTTGGATTCATGGTAATGGTAGGAATCGGTTCCAATTCAGAAATAAATATTTCTATGGCATTTTGTTAGATTATAATAAATAAATTGATCTTGCTAATTTTTAGTTCGTTCCGGTGCGCCAATTGTCATTTGGTTTGGTGCGCAACATTCGTCTTTAAGAGCCGCACTGATCGCACACTTAACTGTTGAAGATATAACGTTGATTCTTTTCTCAGTAGAAGACCACTTGTGGCAATGGTTGGACCTAAATTCTTCGTTGACAGTTGCCTCTCTCGTTCTTCAACCAACCGTTCATATCCAACAACTTATTGCTCGTAGTCATACTTATATTGGCATTCGTTCTATTCTTGTGCGTTGTGTGACTGCTGATTTAACGGCAATACAACGATTTTCGAGATCTTACGCTAAAGTGGATGGTATTTTCGATGATGATACACGTCTTTTGATCAAATTAGTTGCTGATCTAACGCTTTTTTCGGAAGAATTAGGTGATCAACAAAGAGACGACGAAAGCAATGAAATGGCAGTTCAAAGAAATTATGATCGAGCGCTTAAGCTTTGCGCTTTGGTGCAAAAGTTTTAGAGCGTGTGCAAAGCGTGAGTGAATATCTGAATAATAGACAATAAAGTTTGTGAGATGTCTCATCATTTTCCCGTCATTTCGTCAACATCCCAGAGGCAAAATAAATTGTTCAACATAAGAGTTTAACAAAGATTGAAATTTATTTTGAAGTAACAGGCTGATTAAGCTTCTGCTTGGATTAGGAACAACTAAAACTGATTAGATTGAAATTTAAAACATCTAACGATCTTTTTTCTATGTAATATCAGAGAGAATTTGAACTTTAAAATTCTTTTCATATGGATCGATTACTCCACTACAGTTTCTATTATAATCATAGCATTATAATTTATTAATCTCAATTCTTGTAGACAAAAAGATGATTAGCAATGTTGTATTATAATTTATAATACAACATTGCTAATCATCTTTTTGTCTACAAGAATCTGTTTAAAAATCTGTGCAATTCGAATAGGATTGCGAATAAAATTTAAAAAAAAGAAATTTTAATAAACATTTGCCATACTCGAAATATAATGATTTAACCATTTTATAATCTAAATATATCGAAGCATCTCACCAGGTCTTGTATAGGATTTATAAAACACCAGTCTTCGCTCAAAAAATTTGCAGTTTTTTGTGCGATTGTAAATATTTAGCTTTTAGTTTTTTTATTTTATCGGGTAAACAATCCAATGTGTGCCGTACAATGTTGAGTGACAATAGTTTGAAAAAATGCTGAGAATATTCTGAGCCCAAAAGGAAAGACAGATCGTTTTTTCAAATAATCAATCAAAGAAAAACGAAAACGTCCTAGGATTCTTTCATCTTTATGTTCAGTACGTGGTTGCGAAACATTCACATTAAGTTTAAGTTTATCTCCAATAATATCCGATGAAACTATATCTCATGATTTTACGCACATTGTATTGTTTTTCAAGGGGGAAAGCAGGGAAGGATTAATTTAAAATAATTCAAAATCTTTGTTTTCTTTTAATAATTCATAAAAAATTATCTATAAATGTTTTATTTTTTTTTCTTGTCTACAAGGTTATTTTTATGGAATTATTTTTTTTAATGTTAAAGTGTTACTCTTGAAATCACGCTTTTTATTATGTAATGTTTTCTATTACTATGATGATGTATAATGTTTATTTTAGATTACTCATTCTTTTATAGCATTAAAAAAATAGTTAATCTTTTCCCTTCTATCAACCTTCGTTGGAACAAAACTATTGTTTTGAATCCTGGTAAGATCATTTCTTTCTTTTTTTTGTTACATTTTGTTTCGATGCATTAGATCTACTTCCATGGCTAACAGCATTTCCATTACAGAAAATTCACAAAAAATCCTTTTAGTTTGGCGGAAACCAATTTCAGAAACTAAAGCCTTTTCCGTTACTGGTTCATTCAAAGATTTATTAGCATTGAACCAATATGTTTGTCAAACCATTACAACAACAGATATATTTCTGTTGATTATTCCTCATATAGATTTAGAGGATTTATTAAATGATCCTGTTTATAAATTTTCACAAGTAAAGGTCATATATGTATATTACGATAATAATGAATCATTCGAGCCGGATCAAGCCTATTATGAAAATCGATATACAAAATTACGGTTTTGCTATGAACGTGATTTAGCAAAGGAATTAGATAAGCCGAAGATTGATAATGCTGTTCATCGATCGGGAACGATCGATCGAACAGCAATAAATAGTTTTGCATCATCAGTGACACAACGTGTTTCCGCTAAACGACCATCCACAACTGGCCGTCATTCAACAGCTCAAAAAGTGTGTAGTTCCGTGTCATTGCACGGTTTTTCAGTCAAAAATATTGAACAAATTGACCAACGCTTTATTTGTCCAATATGTAAATTAATTTTTCGTGAACCTCATCAATTAGTTTGTGGACATCGAACATGCCAATCATGCATTAATGTTGAAAATGAGTAAATATTTTACTTTTTTTTTTCGAACTAATGTGATTCTATATGTTTTAGTAAAATGAGCTGTTTAACATGTTCTGAAATCTCATCAAGCAAGAATGTAAATCTAAAACGAAATTTTTCTTTATTTTTCAATCAATCTTCATTTGTTTAGATTTGGCCGGATAAAGGTTTTCGAAAAGAAATGGAAAAATTATTAATAGGTTGTGCAATTTGTGATTGGACTGAAACGTTGAAACTTTATCAAGTATAAAATACGATATGTTTTGATGACATAGTCATTTGAATTTTCTGTTTTGTTGAAAGGAACATATGGAGCAGGATCATCAAGAACATGTTAATATAGATGAAGTACATCAACAATATCAGTCAAATATTCAGAATGAGATGACTATTTTATCAAGTAATGTAAATATGTTAAACAATGATCAACAACGAATTCGTGGTGAATTATGTTCTAATCAATGTTCACTCCGAATCGTTTCTGAAGAATTGTCTCTTGTCAGATCGTCTAGTGAAGACAATGTTAGCTTTGCCAATGGAATGACGATAATTAATGATTTTTTGCTTCAAGAAATTTGGTCATTGAAACAAATGGTGGAAAACAACATACTTACATCTTTTGATGGGACATTTCTATGGAAAATAACCTGTGCCAAAGAAAAGATCGGTATGTATTTTCCAGAGATTCATCGAATAAACAAACCATTGAAGCTGATGAAAAATAACTGAGAAAAAACTTTAAGAAACTATAATTTAATTTTTAACCCCAAGAAAGGATCACTTAATTTTGCGGATTCATCCTTGCGACCCAGCTTTGATTGTTATTATAACGATATATCGTTTACTATTCTTGTTCTTGCTTCATCACTATGAAAAGAAGAGGTTTAGAAGGATGGAATTTTTATATGAAAATTAGCACTAGCTAGATAAGATTTACTTGTATCTCGCACCTTTGATGAGCACATAGGAGAGTTTTTCTTGACAAATAAATTTCTTTTAAATTCTTAATTTAACGATACTATGGTTTATTTTATTAGTCGATGCTCAATCTGAACGACAAACATCGATTTATTCTCCTACATTTTATTCATCCCGGACAGGTTATAAAATGTGTATGAGATTGTATTTAAATGGTGATGGTGATACCCGTGATGAATATTTATCATTATTTTTTGTGATAATGCAAGGTGGTTATGACGCTATTTTACAATGGCCATTTTCATATAAAGTAACTTTTTCCTTAATTGATCAATCCACATTAGATAACAATCAATGTAATATCAGTAAGTACTTTTGGCCTGATACGAAGTTACCTTGTTTTAACCGTCCTGTTCGTCGTATGAATGAATCTTATGGCATTAAAAAGTTTTTTCCTCTTGAATTACTCAAACAACATCGAAATTTGTATATTCACGATGATGTTATGTTTATTAAAATGGTAGCGGATTTTTCCGCTGAAAGACCTGGTAAAATTAGAAATTTTAATTATTGCTTATTGTTCTTTGTTTAGCCTTTTTAGCAAATTCGGGTACAGGTGCAACACCGAATGATGAATATCATGTTGACACAATTGACGAAAACATTCGGCGCATAAGTTGATATTCTGATATATTGTAATTTTCAGTAATGAATCAGGTGCCTTATGAGCAAGTCGAGACAATGTCAGATTAACTATTCTCTTTCCTCATTTTTATTTTTTTTATTCTCGAGCTTCGTTAATTCTATTTTGTGGTTTGATAAAAGTGATGTGTCCAATTAGTTTTTCTTTAAACAAGAGAGGGAAGTATTAGAATTGTTAATAGTATTTTTATATAGTTAGTAGAAAATTACGTAATCCCTTAAAAGGTGTGTAAATATATATATACAAATATTAAAAAAATGAAAATACGTTGTTGACTTTGCTTTTCTTGTTTAAATTAAATCTATTTATTATAATCAGAGAATAATCTAGGCAAGTTTTGAGACAAATAGTTTGTCAAATTTTTTCCATTTTAATTCTCTGATTCAAATTTCTTTTGTTGCGTATTTGCAACGATAAAACTTGTGAAGAACTGATGTATAATTGGTTTGACACACTTATTATATAGATTTTAATCGAGAATTTGTTATTTTTTTTTATTTATTCGTTATTCTGAAGGTGCTTTTCCGCTATGATTAAGTTAGAATTTTCCAAGACTCAAAACTACAGACCTTATAGTCATCAAACGAACGTATTACTATTATATTAGAGGAGATTATTTTGTATAATTCACAGTCTAAAATTACTTGCACGGAGTCTTGGATAATAAACGATGGACCATTTTATGATCGAATAAGAACAGAGATAATGACCCGGGTTAATCGATACGGCTATCTGTATTTTTACCATACCTGCGCCGAATATGGCCGTTTACGGTCCAAAATACCCCGTAAACGGACCGTATCGTTCGACCTGGGTAATTATAGTAGGAAAACATTCTATGTAAGATTAGAGAAATTGTTTTTTTCACAAAAAAATTCATCTGTAGTTTTAATTACATGATAAATTTCATTTGTGCTTTCCAGGAGAAGATTTTTCCTACTGAGAACAAATAACATTGAAGATTCGACTTTTGTATTTTTGAGAAAATTTTAGAAAATATTTTTGAGCGAAATTTTCGTAGGATTGAAATATAAAACACTCTAAATATGAGAAGATCTTAACAGTATTTGTTTTGATTTCTTAGACCTGCGATAGAAGAAAAGATGATGATAAGTTTGCAATTATTTTTTTATTTAAACTCGACACATCATTTATCTAATCACGATTTTATCAAACCATATCTATGAGCCCTGAATTATTATCTGTTTAATTTTTTTTCATGTGTATTTTACTGATTAATAATGTATTCTTTTAATCTATATTTGATCTATAGCAGTGTTCATTATTTTTCTTTGTATTTAACGTCGAATACTGTAACTACGTATCAATAAAAAATAAATATAGGGCTCAAAAATATACAATATTTTTTATTCAGTTCAACTTCTTTTCTTTCTCTCATAGTATTAATAATCAACATGACATTTCTAATCAATTTTTTTGCAGGATTAAATGAGTTAAATTTCTTTTCAAATCATCATCTATCATTAATTAATCGTCTTTGCATACTGATTTTATTTTAGAACATTTTGCTTTTTTTTATCTGTATATATAATAAAATAAATTTTTTTTGTTTTTATTTGTTGAAACTTAGTATCGGTCATACGAAAAAAATCTATTATTAATAAAGATTCCATATTGCGAGTAAACAAGCGCATACGTGATAAAAAACATCTTTGACTGTCTCGTATTTACGTCTGTCAACACCGCATATGAAGTCTATCACGTTGCTTTTTACCTTTCTTCAAACACGTGATCACGAAGAAAAGAACAAAAAATGTGGTATTGTGTTTTTCAGATCCAGAAGAAAAAAACACATCGACCAATATGAATATTTTGAGTGATCTCTTTTTTTATCTTTTCAAGGCCAGTCATGCTGAAGCTAACAAGCTTCGATAGAAGAACGGGTAAAAAACGATTCTTGATTTCTTTCCTTGGAAATTTCCAAGCAATTGTTTTTTTTTCTTCGTTACCCCATTTTTTTGTGTCAGAACCATCCGCATTTCTTTTTTCGTTCTGCTCCAGAGGCGTGTATATAAAGAAAAAACCAGGCCGTCAATAGACACAGTGGTTTTTTATGAGAATAATGCGTACATACATTTCTGGTACACATAGAATGTTGTAGAACTTAAAAGGTTAGGTGTTTTAAAATTAAAAACCTATCTTGAAGTAGATCTAAGATCGTCATTACGTAAAAAAAGAATACTGATTATTCTGACGTTTTGCATGACCTTGAAGTAATGTTGGAAATTCCCAACTTGTCTTTCTTCTGTTGTTTTTCTCGCACAATAAAGATACTCTTTTTCCGCCGACAGAAAATGTTATTTTTTCTTCAGTAATTTCAAGATGTAAGTAATTATGATTTCAAACGAATAAATTACAATGCACTCTCCTCCTAATTCCTCATCTTTATTCCGATTAATTTAAAGGTTTTCCTGAGCATATCAATGATGCATGCGTATTTGTTTTTAGATTTTTTTTCTTTTCATATTGTTTGAGTTTTTAATTCGATCGAAAAAAATCTCTACTTTTCGTATGTCATCCTTGGTAAATGAGTTGCCTATTATTCGTTATTCTACATGCATTTTACCCGCAAAATCTTTGCCAAAAAAAATTATACTCAACAATGAAGATGAATATTTTTTCGATCAATTAACTGATCGATTGGAACCGCGGTCTTACTTGATTTATGGCAATGGTAGGAGTCTGTTCCAATTCAGAAATAAATATTTCAATGGATTTTTTTGAGATTATAATAAACGAATTGCTCTTGTTTATTTCTAGTACGGTCTGGCTCCCCGATCGTCATCTGGTTGGGCCATCAACAATCACCTTTGAGAACGAAACTTATTACATATTTAACAGCTCACGATATAGTTCTGATTCTTTTTTTGATTGAAGAATATTTGTGGCAATGGTTGGATTTGAACTCTTCACTCACAATCGCTTCTCTCATCCTTCAACCAACCATCAATAGTCAAGAATTGATCTTTCGCGGTCATTCTTATATCAACATCCGTTCAATTCTTGTCCGCTGTGCAACTACTGAATTAATTACTTTGCAGCGATTTTCAAGGAGATATCCCAAAGTCGATGGTATTTATGATGATGATACGCGTCTGCTGATCAAATTAGTTATTGATCTGACGCTGGTTTCGGACGAATTAGGTGATCAGGAAAGAGAACATAACAACAATGAAATGGAAGCTCAAAGAAACTATGATCGGGCTCTTAAGCTGTGCGCGTTAGTAAAGACATTTTAGAACGTGTACGAAGCGTGAGTGAATATCATTTTGTACGTAAAACAAGCTTTGTGAGATGCCTAAGCTTTTCCTCCCATTTAAAAATGCCATTACGAAAAAGTAATCTGATAACCTAGTAATTCCATCCCTTTCTAGCGTCTTGTTTTATCAGAAAAAAATGATTATAAATGTTTACATTACAAGTCAACATTTCCAATCACTTTTTTTTTACATGAAATGTAATTAAAAATCGTTCATTTATTTATTCACCGTCAGAGAGCCAAGATGAAAGTCTATTAATACTGAGACATCTCTCAAATATTTTTTTATGTCAAAAGAAATCACAGTTTAGTTTAGAATTAATCAAATTTCATGTGAAATTATAATTTTATTTAAATATTTTTTTATTTTTATTTTAAGAGAAACATTACTAAAATAAGTTAGTCTTAAGGATGCTCTGAGTCAAACAGGGTTGATGAAAGAAATTTTTTATGATAACAATCCTCAAAAAATAATTTCTTTCTCAATTTAATTCAGGTTTGTCCCGATCACGGGAGAGACGGGTGAGGGGAACCTCTCCAATCTTCGGAAATTTTGTTTTTTGATCAATATTTGACGCAAATTTTGAAAAAATCTACGAAAAAATCGCCGGTCCCCCACCAATTTTCGAAAATTTTGGTCTTTTTGTTCGATAATTTTTGAAAACAAATCGTCGATCCCCTCATTTTTTCTCCTTCGGGAAACGCCTGATTTTATTGAAGAACATATAGAAGTTGTTGAGGCTCAGGAAAGAGAAATTATTCGCTACTCAGATCAATCGATACGGTCATCCGTATTTTCACCGTAACTGCGCCGAATACGACCGTTTATGCGTCATAAGATAACCATAAACGGCCGTATACGGACTGTATCGTTCGGCCTGGGTATCCCTTCGCTCGGAACATCCCATAACTTTATCTCGCTCTAATATCGTAATTAAAGCAAGAATATCGCAGTGGGTGCACAGAAATGGTGCCCCTTCATTTTTAACTAAATATTTTTTTAAACATCTTCTTTTTTTTCCTTTTATAGTCACGTTCGGCCTCGTTTGGACGGGTTGCACTTCCTTTTCACCTTTTTTGTTCGTGACATCTCTGTATTAAGATCAGCCGACTGAATAAGAACGTATAAAAGTTGAGAAAAACTTGGTAATCTGTTCTTACTTAGTCAAAGAGTTCAGATAAATTTCTAGGCTATAGCTTGAAAGAGCTTGAGCCTGCGTTAAAAATTTTGCCCTCGAGATTGAATTGATTGTTCTAATTTCAATTTGTAATCTTGAAGAAACGTAAGATCGAGAAGATTTGCGATGAGAAAAAACTTTACGATTAAAGAGGCTGAGCTTGTTACATGTTAAAGCCCACTTGTTTATGCTATTTGAGCACGTAGTAATAAAAAATACCATATATCCTGTATATATATGAGTTAGATAATTTAATTGACAATGACGGTGACAAAAACCCGTCAAACCATCTCAAACTCATCGTTTGAATCGTACGTTTTTCTCTAATTCGAAGTCTTTTGATCTGAAGATTTCTCAACGTCAAGATCTTGAAATTAGATCTGGCAAACCCGAGTTTCGACATATTCATGACTAAGAAAGATAAATATTCCGCAGTTAATTTGCAAAGTATTGGCGAAAATAATAATTCAGAAATAACCCAAAGCGTCCTGCATATATGTGCATGCTTTTTTAAATATTTTAATCATTTTAAACCGTTATATTTATCACATATATATGTATGCATGTTGTCACTGAAATTATACAATTTTTAATGGTACATTTTTGTAATCCTGTAATGGTGTTTTTTTTTCTTTAGATTATCATTTGATTGGTAGTATACTTATCATCATTCATTAGTTTCTTTTCTATTATATATTTCTGACGATTTTTTGGAACAAAACTTGATTGTTTTGAAT
>Ga0116226_10004356_pt1 | contig 12548 bp, 10 predicted proteins | sample S1TSphfallax_FD_89692 | JGI IMG/M metagenome (GOLD analysis project Ga0116226, IMG submission 89692) | Host-associated microbial communities from peat moss isolated from Minnesota, USA - S1T2_Fa - Sphagnum fallax MG | ecosystem: Host-associated > Plants > Peat moss > Unclassified | place: USA... | reverse complement strand
TGATCAAAAGTACCTTTTTTGGGTGATCATCTGCAGGTGTGTAGAATCTACCCTTAAGCTGAAGCGGCGCTCCCGAGAAAAAATGATCTTTTATGGAAATCGGCGGAAACTAGAGGTACCCGAGATCCTGTCTCGCACAGAGTATAGGCCAAGAACGATTGCCGTCTTTCTGTGGATATTCCGACAGACTTTGCAACTCTGATCATTTGTATTTAAAAATGTTCGATGGGCAAAAGTATCTGTTTTTTCCAATAATTTTTTTAAAAAAATTTGAATTTATTTACGTGATCGATTATTTTGTGTTGATAATAATGTTTTTGTTCTTATACTTGAATCACATATGACTGTTTCAATCGCAAGAGGAAAACCCGTTTGTTCAAATGTATCAAATAATTTTAATAAAATTCGAGTTGATAAACGTGAATCAATCCATAATTGTTCCATACGTTTTAAAAGACAATTATTAATTGCTATACGTTGTTCTTCATTAATTGAATTATTTAATGTAAATATATGTATTAAATGAGTTAAATATGCATTCCAACTAATTAACCAAATAGATTTTTCATCATCTATTGAAGATTCTAATAATTCATCAAAAATTGAATCAAATAAATAATTAAGAATTTGATCACCAGCTATTTTTATTATTAATTCACCATTAATATTATCAATTAATAAATCATGAAGACATTGACCACCTAATTTCCGACATTCTAACCACCATGTTGATATAGATTTACAGGATATATGATAACCAAATGCAAATGAAAGAAATGGTAAAAGTACATCATCAATATGTGTTGGATAAGCAAATACTAAGATTAACCATGCACGACATTTAGCAATTGAAGCTGATTTACTTTTTGATGTATAATCTGGTAGAAATGGTGTTAGAAATAATTTTAATAAACGATTATATAATTGTTGTTGATGAATATCATCATGATTTAAATTGAAATCTAAACGATAGATATGTGACATAAATGAACCCCATGCAGAAAAAGCTGCACTACGAATGGAATAATTAGCAACGACAAAAGCTAGAATAGAAGAAACGAAATTTAGAAAAAAACAAAAAAAGAAAAAAAATTTACCATCTTGAATCACCGCTAACATTTCATTTCCTTTTGTATGTCCACGTGTTAATAGACGACTTAAAAGTGCAGCTAATGGTTCCCAAAGATGAATAGCAAATAAAGCTAATTTTGTATCATCAATATGTTTAACCCATGCTTTTAATTGTGTAAGAAAATTTGTTGAAATAATTGAAGAAGGTGATCGACCAAGTATATCAACAATTTCTTTTGGTAATGGTGTAAAATGTTTAACTATTTTTGTAAGTAAATCAATAATTAAATCACCATATATTAAATACGATGATGATGAAATATGTGTAACAAGAAAATGTAATACACTAGAAAGCCATTCAGGTAGAGTTAAAGTTAATAAATTTGATCGATATTCAATAAGTACAATAAGAAATCGTAAAATTGATAATAATATTTCATTATTATCTTCACTAGTTGATAATATATGTTTAATAAATGGTAATAAATCTTGTTGAAATTGTATATCAGATAAATTATCTTGATTAGTTATTAAACAATCAATAATGAAAAGAAGTATTTTTGAATCAACATTTATTGAATCAGTTAATATATGACAAAGAATATCAATCAATGATGATCGAAGTGTTGTTATTTGATAACATTGATTATAGATATTTATAAATTCTATGGATGAATAAAGATTTTTACGAAGATCATCGAGAAGATTTGATCCATCGATAGGAGAAGTTGCACTTGTTGAACGTGTTTTACGTGCTCCTATCGTTGTTGTTGTTGATGATGATGACATTTACACAAACACAATCACGATCTTCAACTATGAATGAAAAAATAAATAGACTGACCAATTGTAAAGCCATCATACCAGGAGAAAAATTAATAAACAATAGCGGCCATTTAGATGGACATTTCAAGACAATGAAAGACCTCCTTTTTGAGAGAAAATATAAATAAAAAAAATATTTTATATAGTTATTTAATACAAAAATAATATGTAGATGTGAAATTAAGAAAAATCTAGTGGTAACATTTTCATTTGTCTATGAATGGATTCGTAGTTTCCAACAGAATCATTATTATCTGTTATTATCTGAGAAAATTTCTTAGTACAATCAAGTTGATTTTGATGACATCTATAAAACGATGTCTCTAGCTATTGATAACAAAGTATAGTGATAGATCAGAATCGATGCCCATGTCGTCCGGCAGAAGCAAACAAGAGAAAAATAAAAATCGTTCATCTTTTGATAAAAAAATGTTGTATGATATTTGAAAATAACTCTAACAAAAAAAAATGTTTTTATGGAGGAGATATAGTGAAGTTTTATAATTGGATTTTCGATAATTTCAATTCTTGAATTAATGGAGGATTTTCTGGTGATAAACTGAAAGTGACTTGAATTGTAGCATGTTCACCTTCTATATCAAATCGACCACGTAATTGATTTTTTGGAATTAATTCTCCAATATTTAAGATTTTTCCTGCTTGATTAAATAATTCTTCTGAAGCTGTTTTTCGCAGCTCTAACGATTCATCAAGAAAGAAATTCTCTGCAAATATCATCGATATTTGAGGATCAGTTATATCCCAATTGTTTTGTAACAGGAGTGTTATTATTTGTTGTTTTCCTTCAGCAAGAAGTTTCGAAATTGGTAATTGTCGTGGTTTCAAATCGGCCAGCGTAACTATTTGACCAATAATGGCTGTATTAATACGACATAGATCCGCATAAGTACTATTAGCAAAAGAGACAAGTCCAATACCATGTTCAGGTAGAATCATCCAATTACTACCAAAACCTGGTAAGCCTCCTGTATGATTAACAGAGACTATTCCATCGTTGTTTTTAGACCAGACAAGTCCATAGCAGTAAGCATGGATGAAAACGGAACACGGACCATCTTTATGTGTATTAAGTCCTATGAAATTCCACGGATGTTGCATTTCACGTAACGAACTGCGTTGTAATGGCCCATATTCAGGTTCATTACGTGGTGGCCAAGCCTGTAGATGATATGATAGATATTTACTGAAATCTTCAATTGAACTAATCAATCCTCCCATAGCACCATAAGCTCCATCATGAAGTAAATTTTCTTCAGCATAATGTTCACATTCCCATCGATAACCACGAGCTAATAAATCTGATGAAGCCTCAGTATATTCCCAGACAGTATTTATCATGCCAAGTGGATTAAGAATCTCTCGTTTGATATATTCTTGATAGGAAACTTGTGATACAACTGTGATAATTCTGCCTAACATTGCATAACAAAGATTGCTATATTCCCATATAGTACCAGGCGGATTCGACAAACTAATTCCTTTGTTCAACATTGCTAGAAATTCAGTATCAGCTAAAGCCAACTGTCGATCTGCCCATGGATCATCTTCTGGCATACCAGCATCTTGAGTTAATAGATGACGAATAGTAATAATCGGTACATCGTTCGTCAAAAGGTTAGTCATGTTTAGTTCAGGAATATATTGATCAACAGGATCATCAAGACGAAGTTTACCATCATCGCGAAGTTTTACAATAGCCATAGCAGTAAAACTTTTCGTCATTGATGCGATACGAAAGAGTGATTTTGTAGTAACTGGTACTTTTCCTTCCAGATCAGTATACCCAAAACTATGGGAATCGAGCAGTTCTCCATCGACCACTATTCCGTAGATAAGACCGGGAAAATGATTTGTTTCAAATTCTTTTTGGAAAAGTTTTTCAATCGCTGGTAATGCATTTTTAATTTTTTCCAAGCGTTGTTCATCGGTAAATATAGCTGGCTGATATAAACAGTTCTTTTGGTTTTTATCGTTAGATACCGAATTCTTATTGAGGTTCATTGTTGTAGCGTGTTCATCCAAATTAGTATCATTGTTAATACCGGACATTAGTCTATTCTAAATCAGAAAAGAAGATTGATTTTGAGAACTTAATCGGATCTAAACCTTTCTTAAGTTTCGTGCGACACCTACAAAAGTATAAAAAGTTCGACGAAATCTTTGGGATCCATAAAGTACCCTCTGTTTATTTTTTAGTATGTCTCCGTAAATATATTGATAGATTTAATATATTAATCAATTCTATGAAAATCTCTATGAAAAAGAGTGTACTTACTTGTTTAAGCAAATTTCTTTTTCAATAAATTCAGCTTGATCGAGTTAATAAAACGAAAAATACGACAAATATGTTACGACGATCGTTAGGTCACAAAATAGTTCTTTCCCTTCTTCTTCCTTTTCTCTTTGACATGCTCTTATTTTTATACTACGATAAGAAAAGCAAAAGAATGACTTGTGTGGGTTGTAAAATGTAGCTTCTCGTTCAAGGTATTTTTTCTCATACGATGTACAAGTTATATTATTGACTTGCATAAATCATTAGCAATTTAAATGAATCTAAATTTAGTCTTGATGCTACTCTTTAAATTTCAAGACATTGACAGAAAGAAAAGAAACTAAAAATTAAAATCTTGAGAAAAATATAATTGTGCACTTTTTTCTCCAAATAATGTGCTTAATCGTTTTTATTCAATTAGAAGTATGCAAGAATAATAAATCAAAGAGAATTTGATGATTGTATGGATAACTTCTGTTTGATTCAAAACAAAAAATTCATTTCTTATGAATCTTAGCCAAATGAAAAAGAAAAAACATTTATTAATGTAATACATGAAACCAAAGAAACACACTGCTGAATATGTCTTATTGCATCAAATAAAAAAAAGAACTTACAATCATATGGTTAGTCATTGAATTTTTTGTTTATGGAAAATTTTCAGACTCCAAGAATTTCAAAATCTCGTTTCTCTAATTGACACTTGTCGTTTTCTTATTGAAATATCGAAATGGTTATAAAATGTATTATTTTTTCTTAAAACTTAATTAAAATAATGTCTGCTTGAAAACGTTTTCATTTCAACGATTTATTCAAAAATAGGGTCTGTCTATACACGTAGGTATTTGTTGGTTCAAATGAAATCCTGAAATACTTATAAATAACAAAATAATTATCCCAACGTACTTTTATATATTCCGAATGAGTGACATTGAAAACATGATTAGGTCTATTCCCATTTCATTTATTCTATTTATGTCAAAGTTTTTCGAGAAAATGTAAATATAGATATTATCATAAAATACTTTCACCTGATCATTTTTCAATCGATGTGAACGAATAAACAAATCGCTAATTATTCTTTCCTATCAACCTTGAAGAGAAAAACGACATGGATCATTATCAATAAGAGCTGAGTAATTAATTGATCATTACAGTGTTGTTTGAACAAATATAACTAGGCAGTCACTTCTAATTTATTATGATATAGAATAATTTTTAACCTACATCTCACTTCAGGTAAAGATTTACACTTTTCTTTTGATCAATCGAATGAATTACTATTCTATAAATATGCGAACTTACTCTTTCTATATCGAATGATGTAACATTAATTCAAATATACATAGAGGTAATTCATTTAATGGATGAGATTTCTTCTTTTTTCGTTTCTTTTGTTAACGCAATGACCTATTCTTACATTGGGAATAGATAGAATAGTTCATTCATTAATAAAAGACACCTTTTTTTATCCAATTTCGAGAGCTTGTCCACACCATACATGTACTGGTTGACTTACCATCGGGTAAAAATCTTTTGTGTTGTCAATGAGACAGTTTATCTAAACGTGCGTGCATGTCTTTTATGTCTAAAAATGTTCTTTTCATTCAAATAATTCATTTCAAACAAATAAAAAAATAATTTACAATTTTTTGTTTACACTTTCAAAGTTTTTTTAATATAATTGAAAATGAGGGCGATTTGTGGATAATGAATGTTGTCCCATATCCAGAGCACGTTCATAAAACGAAAATGCTCTCAAATAATCATCCATCCTGTCGTACACCTTACTAATATTGTTGTAAAACCAATCCAAGTCAGGATGATTTTGAAGTATATTATGACGAGAAAATGTGATTATAAAGAACCAATGGACAACAATAAAACACTGTTGATTTTTAGATGCTTTTGTCACTCTACTTATTAATAAATCAATCTATATGTTTATATGTTGGTGCTTCAATTACCAGTAATCGAACGAAAACTAGACATAACAAATCATTAAGAATGAGTTTGTTTGATATAATCAAATCTAAAAATTACCGTAAGTTTTATGTTTTACGTTACTTTTTCTTTTTTCAGTGCATGGATTTAGTTTATTCGTCTGAACATCTCATAATATTCAGAAGACTAAAATGAGAACAGAAAAGGTTCTTTTGTCTATAGTAAGAATGAAATAATATGCACGTCCATAATGATAATGTTCTAACTTTAGGCAAGTTAGCCGATCAAACACTATAAACTTATCTCAGTTGTCATTTTTTCTTCATTTCACAATTTCATCGACATCATACAATCGAGTTCAAATCAGGTAGGAAATAAACCTTATAAAACTAAAATTGACCCAGGATTCAGAGAAACAGGTTTCAATTAATAGTTTCTCTACATATTAAATTACTGCTTCTGTCCCACAGTAATTTAATATGCAGAGAAACTGATCATTTCATGGATAAGATTCAAATCTATTCATTTATTTGTCAAGACAATGCACTATTCTATTGGAATAGATAGAATTGTTGGTTGTCTTGGGCAATAAACTTCGTTTCTATCTCTAGACCACTTTAAAGAGGCTGTTCGGTGGTGATCTTTTACCCAACACAGAGAAACTCTACTTGCTGAAATGCAGAATATTTCGTAAAGGTCTTTTCCGCAATCTATGTCTGCGAATATGGATTGACCACATTACCGGTGGGTGGAATCCATTTATATTTTCAACAAGAATAGAGTTTCTGTATGTGCACGTGCGTTCTCTCCATAATATATTTTCCATTCAATCATTTTATTTTTCTTTTCGACAAAAAACAAAACACTCATTACAATTTCTTTTTTACATCTTCGAGGTTCTTTCTATACATGTGCAGATTCGGGTGATTTGACGGTAATGAATGTTGTCCAATTTCCACAGCACGTTCATAATACGAACGTGCTTTCGAATAGTTACCCATATTCTCATACGCGAAACCAATGTTGTTGTAGGACATGCCAAAATTAGGATGATTTGAAGGAAGTGATTTTTGGCTGATTTCAAGGTCTTTTTCGTGAGACAAAAGTGCTTTCGAATGTTCGCCCATGTTGCTATACACCAAGCCGATGTTGCTATAGGAAGAAGCCAAATCAGGATGACTCAGAGGAAGTGATTGTTGTTGAATTTCAAGTGCTTTTTCGTAATACGAAAGTGCTTTCGAATATTCACGCAGGTTGTCATATACCTCACCAATGTTGTTGTAGGAAGCAGCTAAATCAGGATGATTCGGAGGAAGTGATTGTTGTCGAATTTCAAGGGCTTTTTCGTAATACGAAAGCGCTTTCGAATATTCATCGATGTTTTTATGCGCCACACCGATATTGTTGTAAGAAGTAGCCAAAACAGGATGATTCGAAGGACGAGTTTTTTTGTAGATTTCAAGTGCTTTTTCATAGAATGTAATTGCCTCTTTATATTCTCCTTGATTATATTTGACCCATCCAAGTTGGTTGTAGATAGATGCTATTTTTCTCTCCTCAGTCGTTTGTTTCAGTAGAATTTCATAAACTTGTTGGGCCTTCTCGGACTGACCCATTTGAAGTAGCACTGATCCCAATGGATACCATCCGCTCGAGTTGAGAGAAGACGTATCTCGAATGTGATCAGTGAGCATAAGAAGATCTTTGTCGTTGTCACTAGTAAGTGCCAATTCCACCCGGAAGAGACGATGATTTTCACTCATGGGTGTAATATGACGGATGCGAAAAACGGAATTCATCGCGAAAAGCACTTCCTCTTCTTTATCTTTGTAATAGCCGACATTGCCAATCGAAGCGAACGGAGTTGTTGATTTATTAGGATCAATTTCCATGACGAAGAGTACACCCACTAAGTCGGGGTTTGTTGCAGCACGATGGGCAAAATTCAGGGACACATTGCGATTCTTACTGGTGGATAAGAAACTATTAAATGATAGTAATCCACCCTTAGTTTTTGTCATTTTCTCGAACTCTTCCTTGGCCATACCCTGTCCGCGATACACTGTAAAGCTCTTACCGGAGTCATGCGCATTAAATTGTTCCGAATGCAGCTGTTCAATATGACGGTGAAGATCACCGATAAAAAAGCCCATTTTAATCATGACGTCCAAGTTCATCAGCCGTAGAGCGCGATTAAGCATGGGGTACAAGAAGCATTCGAATGTGTACCACCAAATGGGTGCTTCATCGCGGTATTGTTCTTCGAATTTTTTGACATTTTTCAACTCACGTTCATTCTCTGCCAAGACGTCGCGACAATAATCAATATATTCTTTTATATGTTGTCCTTCGAATTCAATTTTTAATAATATTTCCTTGAGAATTTGCGTGTACATAAACGAAGGATCCAGTTGATCCAAGTTCTTCTTGGAGACGTCATCACCAGTAGCCATGAAGCTAATGGAGATGGCGTTTTGCTCACACTGTTGAGCAGCTTGCTTTAAGGCGTCACAGATAGGTGCGATTTCTGTGAATACGCCTTTAATTTTGGACCAATCTTTGGCCCATTGTTCGTGGCGTTTCTCGTTGCCACAAAAAATAAAAATAGAGTCCACTTGGGACATAGCGTGCACACGCGGCACAATATGTTGCCCAAGTGAGCCTGAAATAATCATACAGACCTTTTCATTGTCTATGCTTTCGAGGAATTTGATGCATTCCTCACCAGCCGTATACGTGTTGATAGTATTGACAACACGCCGGAGTTGAGTCACAGTATTGCGACAATCAGCGCTGTTGTCGTCGATGTTATTGTCCAACCAAATCAGGAGGACATTCTGGACCATTTTAACATTGATTCGTTCACGTGGAACGGCATCTTTTGAGTGAGCAGAAGCTTGTTCTGCTTTTGCTGCAGCACCGGAATGACCAGTTGCTTTTGATTTTTCGTTGCTCATTATTTGTTGCGTGGATGTTTTTGATTTGAAGTGCTTAGAAAAAATACGAGTAACAGAATGATCAAGATGTCTTATTTTATAGGGTGTCGAGTTCCTTTCTAGATTTTTCTCTCTATCTTCATCCTTGTTTTTCTTTCTTATCAGTGAAGTACTTCAGCCATTGTTTAGTGAATATGTTGTTACGCAAAACAAGAGAGGTCAACATAAGATATTTCTTATCTACGAACGAAAAAACGGGAAAGAACTTTAAAGTATTTTCATTGTTGACAATAAACGAATACATTTTGTAAAAAAGATTTATTGATATTGTTTTTTTTAGATAGAAAGCCTTGAAGAAGTTGCTGTTTTGTCCTAAGTCATATTATTATACCAACATCGAAGTTTGGAAGTGTTTGCACTACAAAAAAAATTGCCATAATTGTATCAACCAAAGACAGTGCCATGATAATAACAATTCAAATTTAACTGCTGACTAAAATTTTTTTACAACGATATGCGGAAAGATTAATGGTTATTCTTAATTTATAAGTAGTATATTTTCTTCTGAAGAAAATTATATCAAACGAAAACAAAATGTGAAATTTTTCGTTGATCATTTTTCTTATCATTTTGTTTTTTTCTGTCGTGCAAAGGTCGCATGCATGTGTTATGGGCTATGTTGTTATTAAGAACATGAAAAGTCAACAAAAAAGGACGCTCAGATAAACGAAACAGTAAGAAAATGTTCCTGTTATTGCGACCATTATTTGATAGATGAAATCCACGAAAAATGGCTCTTTCATACGTAATTTCTTCTACGTCAATAGTAAGTAACAACAGAGCACGGATTGTTGAACTGGGAAGAAACTCTAACTGTATCAAATGATATTTATGCAAACGGAAACGATGTAATACTATGATATTAATCAGAGTAATTCATTTTTCTCTAGTATTGTATGAATTTCTCTGATTAGTTAGTGGCATCGACACGTTTTTCGAAGATGGTATTGAAGTTTTCCCTTCTATTCGTATTTTCTAAGTTAATGAATGTCGTTTAAAATGATTAACTAACTATCAAATAATAAGCAAATTTGAAGGCCAAGTCGTTCATATGTCGACAGAAGTGGGTCAATGGTGACTTATTAAATAAATATTACCAAAGTTATTTTATCAATGGTATTGCACAACTTCTAGAAATTACCCACTGAGCATTATAAAAGGTGTGCTTTTTAGTGGGTTTTTTTTTTATTTCACACATTTTTTACATAATTTCACATTCGAACAATAAAAATGGCTTCAAATCAACAACAACATGATGAGCAATTACGATTTCTTCAAGATTGCTATCCACAAGAATCAAAACATAAACTGTTGCATCTATTACGAAAATATGATGGTGATGTGAATCAGGTATAATTTTTGCATATATTTCCAGCCCGCTAATACCTCCAATGCGGGAGAATGGAGGTTGTCGAAATATATATCGACGTAAAAAAAACAGCAAACATTTTTTTTATCAATGATAAAATATATCTTTGAATTTCTGAATATCTATACTTTAATCAGGTTTGCGCAAATCTTATTCAACAAGAATTTCATAATGATAATAAATCTAATGAAATGATCACTGGTCATATTCAACAAGAAGGAACACAAGTAAAAAGAATAGAGATAAATAGTAATAAAAAAAACAGTTGAGTAAATAAATCTTTCCCTAGGAACGTCAATTACCTACACAAATTCATGATATTTATTTAACAATAAATAACCGAGACGATTGGCCTCATGATATTCAACAAGTTTATTTAGATGGAAATAATATGATGTTTGTGGTCGATTCACTTCGTCGACTTTGTTTAAATCGAGCCGGCAAAAAAACTGAACGAGCTATTGCAGAAATTGCTGCTACATGGAATGAACACATGCGTATACCCAATGTTGATCTTATTTTTGACTCAACTCATCAACTAGATAAAGTAGGTAGTGTCACTGTTAGCAGTGCTCAACCAACATACAAAACAACGGATGATATGCTTATTGAAATTGCTCGTCGAAGTGAAAATCACGAAAAGAATAAACACACCATTGTTGTGACATCGGATCGAGCTTTATCTGTTCATGTAAGTCTTTTTTTTTATATTGACTATGAAATGTTATCTCAGTGTAATCTAGCTGAAACGAGAAGGATGTCAACTTGTCACATCTTATATGTGGTTCGCTCATTGTGTAATGGTATTAACACCTGATTTAATTAACCAGGAAGAATTAACAGTCATGACTCCAGCGGCAAAAAAAACACGATACAATTTTGATGAACTTGTCCGTCGTATTGTTAATATTGATCAATAAACTTTCAATACATTTTTTATTATAATCAAGAACCTGTTTTTTTTTTAATAAAACTTTTTTCATATTAAACTATCAACTCTATCTCTCAAGGCATTCTAAAGATAAATGATTGGAGATTTTTTACAAAATATCTATGCTAGATTCAGAACAAATTCACACTTATTTTATATCAGTAGTTTCCTCTTTGAAAGAACTATCAATCTAAACATCTATCATAAAATTTTTTCATTCGAAACGAGTTTGACTATGTTTATGAAGATGCTCAAGTCAATTTTACTAGTCATGCCAACTGATTTGGCTATATCTGTGGATTTGATCAATCAATATGAACCTTGATGATCGGCACCAAGATGAGAATTGTGAAAACAATTTGACTACGTTTCAACCAACTACACTGTGTATCCCCCCTATTCTTTCGTAATATTTCGTAATCTATGAGTCAGATACTAAATAACAACTAAAAATAGATGCTTGTTTATCTCCACGTCGACAAAAATGATCCATAGGAACATATTAAATCGTCATCACTATTAGTAATACTATTTCATCATCGTTATTGTGCAACTTTTGAAAATTACTTATCGGTACCTATAAAAGGTGCGCGGATTTTTTCGGTTCTGCATTACATATATTTCTTTCTACATATTAACTTTCAAACGATAAAAATGGCTTCAAATCAACCACAACAATATGTTGAGCAATTACAATTGCTCCAGGAACGTTTTCCACAAGAATCAAAGCATAAACTGTTACATTTACTACGAAAATACGATGGTGGTGTTGATCAGGTATAATTTTTGCATATATTGCTAGCCCGCTAATACCTCTCATGCGGGGGAATGGAGGTTGCCGATGTATATCGACGTAAAAAACACCAAACATATTTTTTTTATCCATAATAAAATATATTTAAGAATTTCTAAATATCTATAATTTAATCAGGTTCGTGCAATTCTTGCTCAACGAGAATTTCGTGTCAAAAAATTGGATTCACTCGAAACTCGTTTTGGTACTTCAGTAACAGCATTACAAGAAGAACATCCATCGTCTCAACCATTGAAACGTGCACGTCTACTCAAAACTATGGAACGTTTTGGTGGTGATGTCGATCATGTTCGAAAATATTT
>Ga0116226_10004355_pt1 | contig 12549 bp, 10 predicted proteins | sample S1TSphfallax_FD_89692 | JGI IMG/M metagenome (GOLD analysis project Ga0116226, IMG submission 89692) | Host-associated microbial communities from peat moss isolated from Minnesota, USA - S1T2_Fa - Sphagnum fallax MG | ecosystem: Host-associated > Plants > Peat moss > Unclassified | place: USA... | reverse complement strand
GAAGATTGATGTGGCGGTGGCCCAGTTGGCGCCACCTGGCCCGGATGGGCTGTGTTCGCTGGGCATTGCCTCCGACTTTACGTCCCTCGCCTGGGCCCGAGCTGCGTTGAGGATCGCCCTTGTGAATGCTGCCATGCCGAGCATGCGGCGCGGACCCCGCCTTGCCTTGGCCGATGCAGACATCGTCATCGAGTGTGAAGCGCCGGTTCTGGAAATCTCCCCGGGCGTTGACGCCAATCCGGTGACAGCCTCGATCGCGTACACCGTGGCCGGACTGGTGCCCGACGGCGCATCGCTGCAGATCGGTATCGGCGGTGCTCCGGCGGCGGTGTGGGATGCGCTAGGCGGGCACCGCGATCTTGTCGCCGTCTCCGGCATGGTTGCTGAAAAGATGCGCCCACTGGCCGAAAGCGGTGTGCTGCGCGAGGGCGACGCGCATGTGACAGGCGTGGCGGTGGGCAACGCAGGTTTCTACCGTTTCCTCGCCGAGTCCGATCTCGTCCGCTTCGCCGCGGTGCCGGAGACTCACGGGCTTCACGGTCTTGCAGCGCGGGATCGGTTTGTGTCCGTCAACGGGGCGTTGGAAGTCGATCTGTTCGGGCAGGTCAACCTTGAATGGCAGAACGGGCAGTTCGCCAGCGGCGTTGGCGGCGCGGTGGATTTCATGCGCGCGGCGAGGCAATCCACTGGCGGCCGCTCGGTGATCGCACTGCCTTCCGCCGGCAAGGGTGGAACCGTATCGCGCATCGTGCCGAGGCTGGCCGTACCGAGTGTTTCCATCAGCCGCGCCGAAATTGACACTGTCGTCACCGAACATGGCGTCGCCGCATTGCGCGATCTCCCGCTCGGCGATCGCGCGCAAGCATTAATTGATGTGGCCGCACCACAGCATCGCGAAACGCTCGCCCGCGCCTGGCACGACGCCAGGCAGCATTTTTAGATTGGAGATTTCGTCTATGAATCCTTCCAACATGCTCGCGGGCAAGGTAGTCGCCATCACCGGCGCGGGGCGCGGCATTGGGCGTGCCATCGCCTTGCTCTGTGCGCAGGAAGGTGCCGCTGTCGTGGTGAATGATTTTGGCGCGTCGCTGTCCGGCGATGGCGGGCAGGATGACCCTGGTGCGGAGGTGGTCGCTGAAATCACCTCTGCCGGCGGCCGCGCTTTTGTCAATGGCGCGAACATCGCTTTGGCGGAGGGGGCGGCCTCCGTCATAGCCGATGCGGTGGCGCAATTCGGGCGCATCGACGCGGTGGTGAATAATGCCGGCGTGGCGCGCGATGGCATGTTCCACAAAATGAGTGCGGCCGACTGGAAAGCCGTGGTCGATGTGCATCTCAACGGCAGTTTCTATGTCTCGCGCGCCGCAGCAACGCATTTCCGGGAGCAGAACAGCGGTGCCTACGTGCATATCACCTCCACCTCCGGCCTCATTGGCAATGTCGGCCAATCGAATTATGCCGCCGCCAAAATGGGCATTGTCGGGCTTTCCACCTCCATCGCGCTGGATATGCGGCGCTTCGGCGTGCGGTCCAACTGCATCGCCCCGTTTGCTTGGAGCCGGATGACGGCCAATATCCCGCAGACGACCGATGTCGAGAAACGCCGCGTGGAGAGGCTGAAGACGATGACCGCAGAACAAGTGGCGCCGATGGCGGTGTTTCTCTGTTCGGACGCCTCCAGCGAGGTCAACGCGCAAATCTTTTCAGTGCGCCGCAACGAGATTTTTGTCTTCAGTGTACCGCGACCGGTCCGATCCGTACATCGTTCGGAGGGCTGGAGCGCTGCCTCGATTGCAGCGGATTTCCTGCCGGCGGTTCGCCCTAGCTTGCAGCCGCTGCAGGTCTCCGCGGATGTGTTCGCCTGGGACCCGGTGTGAAAAGGACTTCTTTTTAAAAAAAGAAACAAAAAAACTTTTACGTCTTTAGGAGTGCGCAGGGGAGAGGTCCGCGACAGCGAACAAGAGTTTTTTGGTTCTTTTTAGCAAAAAGGAACTGCTTGCCTTCTAGATTGCATGCAACCTCGGATTGGCCTAGGCTGAAAGCGATGGATTTCAACGACACCCCAGAGGAAGCGGCGTTCCGTGCCGAGGCGCGTGCCTGGTTGGCCGAGCATGCGCCTGGCTTCAGGCCTTCGCCTACCTTGGGCGACGCAGAGGGTTTTGCGCAGATGCCCCTCTCCCGCGCCTGGCAGGCCAGGAAGGCCGAGGCGCGTTATGCCAGGATCACCTGGAAGGTGGAATACGGAGGTCGCGCGGGCACGCCAATAGAGGATTTCATTTTTGAGGAAGAGGAGCGCCGGCACGCCTTGCCGCCCTACCCGTTCGGCATCAGCCTCGGCATGTGCATACCCACCCTGATCCAGTGGGGCACAGCGGAAGCGAAAGCGCGGTTCGTCCCACCAGCCTTGCGAGGGGATACGTTGTGGTGCCAATTGTTTTCCGAGCCTTCCGCCGGCTCCGATCTCGCCAATGTGCGCACGCGCGCGGTGCGTGACGGCGATGATTGGGTGGTGAGCGGACAGAAGGTGTGGACCACCGGCGCGCATCTCGCCGATTACGGGACCATTCTGGCAAGAAGCGATCCTGCTGCAGAAAAATACCGGGGCCTAAGCTATTTTTATTTTGATATGCGATCGCCGGGCGTCGAGGTTCGGCCCATCCGACAAGCCTCGGGCCATTCCGGCTTCAATGAAGTGTTCCTGTCGGATGTTCGCATACCGGACGCGCAACGCCTTGGCGAGGAAGGTGAAGGCTGGAAGGTCGCGATCTCTACTTTGCTGAACGAACGAATGGTCGTCAACGAGACCGATTTTGGCACCATCAATATCGACGACCTAGTAGCATTGGCTTGCGACACCGGCTTTCCAAGCGGCCGCCCGATCGACCAACCGGAAAACGCAGCGCGGATTGCGGATGCCTATGTGCGGGCGGCCGGCGCGCGTTACATCCGCTACAGAATGCTGACCGCGTTGTCGCGCGGCGAGATGCCCGGGCCCGAGGCCGCGGTCGGCAAACTCGTCGTTGCATCGAACCTGCAATCGATGGCCAGGCTCGCCATGGATTTTTATGGCGCCGGCGGCATCATTGCCGACCCTACGCAGGATCCCCGACTGGCGCGGATCCAGGATGCCTGGTTTTATGCCGCCGGCGGCCGGATTGCCGGCGGCACTGACGAGATTCTGCGCAATACACTCGCCGAGCGTGTTCTGGGACTGCCGCAGGATGCGCGCGTCGACCGCAATATCCCCTTCAACCAACTCCCGAACTGACCCATGCGAGCCAATCTCTCAAGGCCATTGCGATGAACCTCGATTTCTCCCCGGCCGAAAAACGGTTTCGCGAGGAAGTGCGGGGCTGGCTGGCGGAAAACGTTCCCCATGAGCATCGTCCGGCCGACGGAGCCGAGATGCGTGATTTCGATCTTGCCTGGCAGAGACGGCAATATGAAGCCGGCTGGGCAGGAATCGCGTGGCCCACCGAATATGGCGGCCGCGGGCTTTCGACCATCCAGCAATTGATCTGGTACGAGGAATATGCACGCGCTGGCGCACCCTATGTCGGGGTCAATTTCGTGGGCCTGCTGCATGGCGGCCCGACGCTGATCGCCAATGGCGACGAGACGCAGAAGAACGACCATCTCGCACGCATTCTCAAGGGTGATGAAGTCTGGTGCCAAGGGTTTTCAGAGCCAGGCGCGGGATCCGATCTTGCCAGCCTTCGTACCCGCGCGGTGATCGAGGGCGACGAGCTGGTCATCAACGGCCAAAAGATATGGACCAGTTTTGCGCAATGGGCGGATTACCAGGAGTTGCTGGTGCGCACCGACCCGGAGGCACCCAAGCACAAGGGCATATCCTGGGTCATCTGCGACATGAAAACGCCGGGCGTGCGCGTGCGCCCGATCAAGACAATGGCCGGAAACTACGAGTATTGCGAGGTCTTTTACGACGACGTGCATGTGCCATTGGCCAATATTGTCGGTGGAATCAATAACGGCTGGCGCGTTGCGATGTCGACCTTATCCTTCGAGCGCGGCACCGGGTTCATGGCCGAGCAAGTTGCTCTCGCAACGGAACTGGAAGCGCTAATCACGCTCGCCGGCGAACGCACCGATGTGCGCGGCCGCAAGATGATCGCCGATGACGAGATCGCGCGCAAACTGGCCATGTTGCGCGCGGAAGTGGCAGCCCTGCAGTCAATGACCTATGCCGGCATCTCGCTCAACGAACGCCGCGGCACGCCTGGTGCTGAGGCCTCCATCCTGCGTCTATATCACGGCTTGCTGACCCAAAGACTCTACAAACTCAGCCTTTCCGTGCTGGGTGCGGACGCGCTCGAGCGCAGCGATCCGGAATCCGGCTGGACCGGCCCATACCTGTATTCGTTCTCGCGCACCATCGGTGGTGGTACAGCCGAAATACAGCGCAACATCATTGCTGAGCGCGTGCTCGGCCTGCCCCGCAGAAGCTGAGGTATCCCAGTGGATTTGATGCCATCGCCCGACCAGGAACAAATCGTGGATGCCGCACGCGTCTTTCTGGCGCGTGAGCTGCCGGTGCAACACGTTCGTTGGGAGCCGGATGCATTGCATGCACGCGACCGATCGCTGCTACCGCGATTCGGTGAACTCGGCTGGTACGGCATGGGGCTTGCCGAAGAAGCCGGTGGAGTTGGGTTCACGGCATGCGAGGAAATGCTGCTGTTCCGCGAAGCTGGGCGTTTTCTGGTAACCCCGATCCTGCTGTTCAGCACCATTGCCGCCAAACTTGCACTGGCTCATGGCGCAACCGAGCTGGTGGGCGGACTCATCGCGGGCGAAACACAATGCGGCCTGGCAGTGCAAACGCCTGACCACGAGCGATTTTTGCTAATAGAGGGCGCGGATGCCAGCCTCATCTTGCACCTCACTGAAGACCGCCTCATGCTGAAGCGCCGTGAGGCGTATGGCACAGTTTCGGACATACGCAGCATAGACGATACGGTGACCTTGCAGTCCGCGCATGCCCGCAGCGGCGAACCGGTGGCTATTGTATCGGGCGATGTCGCGCGCACGATGACCGACCATATGTCGCTCCTGATTGCAGCGATGCTGGTGGGAGCAGCCGAAGCGACGCGCGACCTCACTGTCGGCCATGCCGGCGAGCGTAGCCAGTTCGGCCAAAAAATCGGCAGCTTTCAGGCCGTGAGCCATCCTTGCGCGGATATGGCGGTGCGGTGCGAGGCCGCACTGTCGCAGACGAAATTTGCGGCCGTCGCGGTGGTGAGCGGCCGCGAGGATGCGGAATACCAGGTGCGTGCGGCGCGGATTGTGGCGCTGGACGCGGCGTTGAGCAATGCAACGGCATCCGTTCAACTGCATGGCGGGATGGGGTTCGCGGCGGAGTATCCCGTGCACCTGTTCCTCAAGCGCGCCATGCTGCTCAACCAGATCGGCGATGCGCAGCCTGAACAGCTCGACCGGTTTTTGCGGCTGGGGTATCCGCGGCAATAAAGGAAGGCCTGCTTTTCTGGAAAAAACAAGCAAAAGACTTTTACGTCGCTGTCGCGGCTTTATACGGCAACGCGCGCCAAGGGCTTGCAGATTGCATGCAACCTACTAGAATGAGTCCGGGAGACAACGACATGACCTCAGCCAACACCAAGGTCTATCTGCTCGATTTCGGGTCGATGGCGCTCGACGGCCACATGATCTACTGGATGCATGGCCCCTCCGGTGCGATCCGTTTTCCCGTATACGGGGTTCTGGTAGACCACAAGGACGGCAAGTTTCTCTTCGATACAGGGTTCGACAAAACCTTCATCGACGGCCTGATACCCGGCAACGCGATCCAGGCGGATCGGCAGACCGTTCCTGGACAACTCGATCTTGTAGGTTTGCGGCCGCAAGATATCACGCATGTGATCAACTCCCATTATCATGTCGATCACGTCGGCGGCAACAAACATTGCATGCACGCCACCGCGATCTGCCATAAATGCGAACTTGAGGCGGCGTCCAATCCGCAGCCCTTCGAGAGACGCGGCTATGGGGATTTGAGTTTTGCGCCCCAGCTTCAGGCGGGCAGCGATCCCACCGCGTACGGCGACGAGATATACACCCAAAAAATCGAGACTCTGACAGGCGACCAGGAAATCGCTAAGGGCTTGTTTCTCTTCGAGACCCCCGGACATACGCCAGGCCATTACAGCCTGATGGTGGAACTGTCGGGCCGGCGCCCCATGCTGTTCTGCGGCGACGCCTGCTATACGCATCGTAGCCTCGAAGAAAACATCATCTCCGGCGCACATGTGGATGTGAAGCAGACGTTCGACTCGCTGGAAAAGCTGCGCGGACTGGCAGCAAAACATGACGCGGAGCTGTTCTACTCCCACGATGCGAAAGCATGGCAAGGCTGGCTTCCCGCCCCCGCATATTATGCCTGAAGGATCCCGAAAGATGACTGTGCAATGGCCCCTGCCTGATCTGCCGGCTGAAAGAATCATCCCGTTCGACTATTTTAAAATCGAACCGGTTGAAGGCGACCTGCATGCCGGTTGGCACAAATGCCACGAGATGCCTGATCTGTTTTATACGCCTTTGAATGGCGGTCACTGGGTCGCCACCAGGGCCGCAGATATATTTGACATCTTCCGCGACCACGAACGTTTCTCCAGTCATGGGGTGGCCATGATGCGCGAGACGCATGGCCCGCTTTTCATACCGGGCCAGATCGACCCACCGCTCCACACCGCATTTCGAACGGCGCTCAATCCCGAACTCTCCCCCAAGCGCGTCAGAGCGCTGGAGGACCAATCACGAGCGTTGATGCGTAGCATCATCGACGATCTGGTGCCCCACCAAGGCTGCGAGTTTCACGAAGCCGTCGCGGAACGCATTCCGATCTACAATTTCCTAAACTTCCTCAATCTGCCGCAGGAGGATGCGTTGATTTTGCTGCCGGACGTCTCGGTCATCGGGCGCAGTTCGGACATGGCAGCCTTCGCGCGCGCGCTGGAAGCGATACGCGGTTACGTGAACGCCCGCATCGAGGAGCGGCTCGCGACGCGGGTGGACGATTTCATCGGGCGCCTCGTGCACACAACGGTCGATGGCCGCCCGATCGAACGCGAGGAAATGCTGGTCACCACACTGAACGTCATGCTTGGCGGCCTGGATACGGTCACCGCCTCCATGGGATTCTTCATGAATTTCCTGGCAAGACACGCAGATCACCGCCAGATGTTGGTAGACGACCCCACATTGATTCCAGAAGCGGTGGAGGAATTGCTGCGGCGTCACGGTATCTTCAACACCGGCCGGCTAGTGCTGCAAGACTGCGACTTCAACGGCGTGAAACTGCGACAGAATGACCTTATCTTGATACCCACGGTGTTGCACAATGTCGATGAACGACGCTTCCCCGAACCGCTGGTCGTCGATTTCAAGCGGCACGACAAGAACCACCTTACCTTCGGAGTCGGCATCCATCGTTGTCTGGGCTCCAATTTCGCCCGTATGCAACTAAATATACTGCTCGAGGAATGGCTTACCCGTATCCCGGAATTCTGGATTGCTTCAGGTGCCCAGACCACATTCCAGTCCGGCCGCGCCAACGCCGTTCTTGAACTGCCTTTGGCCTGGTGAGTGGAAATGGAACCGCTCGGCCACCGCCCACGTAACTGCAACCTGTTCATTGCGAACGCATGGGTAGAGCCCACTGAGTCCGCATTCGAGGACATCGTCAATCCAGCGACCGAGAACCTTTATGGCGTCGCCGCGTTGGGCGGCGTGCGCGATTGCGAAAAGGCCATTTTCGCTGCGCGCAAAGCGTTCGAGTGCGGACCATGGCGCCGCATGTCGTTCCGAGAGCGTGCGCGCAAGATGGAAGATCTTCACGCGGCCCTTACGGCCCGTTCGGACGAGATCATCGACATGATCGTAGCCGAAGGCGGCTGTGCGTACGCGGAGGCCGCCGGCTTGCTCTACTCGATCCCGATGCAGCAGATGGCTTACGATATCGAAGACGCCTGTCGCCGCGAAGCAACCGAGCCCCTGCCTTTCATCGTCAACCCCGGCTGGTCCGGAGAGCGGATTCTGGGCGGCGGTGTCAAACAACGCGTTCCAGTCGGTGTTGTTGCCGCGATCACGCCCTTCAATGCCGGATTTTTCCTCAACTTGGTGAAAGCGTCCGCCGCACTCATCACCGGCAATAGTGTGGTTCTGAAACCCTCTCCCTACACACCCTTCCAGGCCTGGATCATCGCCGACACGCTCCGAAAACTCGATTTTCCGGAAGGTGTGTTCAACGTCGTCACCGGCGGCATCGATGTGGCTCGTATGCTGACCACCGATCCGCGTGTCGACATGGTGAGCTTCACCGGTTCGGACGCGGTTGGTGCGGCCATCATGGCGCAGGGCGCGCCCACCCTCAAGCGGATGCTCCTTGAGCTTGGCGGTAAATCAGCGCTGATCGTGCGCGAGGACGCCGACCTTGATGTCGCCGCCCGTGTGGCATTTTGGAATGTCACCTGCCAAGCGGGCCAAGGTTGTGTTCTGTTTACACGCCATTTGGTGCATCAGCGGGTGAAGCGCGACTTTACGGACCGGATGCTAAAGCTTGCTCAGCAAGCCAAGATCGGCGATCCGGCCGACCCTTCCGTGACCATGGGCCCGCTGATCCGTGAGCGCGAACGCGCCCGCGTAGCAGCCCTTGTCGACGGCGCCGTTGCGGCGGGTGCTGAGCTGGTATTTGGCGGCAAGCGACCGGCGCATCTTGATCGCGGCTATTTTTATGAACCGACATTGCTGAATGGCGTAGATAACAATGCATCGATTGCCCGCAATGAAATATTTGGCCCCGTAGGTGTGATTATCGGGTTTGAAGACGACGCGGCGGCCATTCGGATAGCGAATGATTCATCTTATGGGCTCGGCGGCGGAATTGTCTCTAGAGACAAAGGCCGTGCCTATGAGATGGCATTGGCACTCGACGCTGGCTTTATCGTATTGAACGAGGGTCCGGGCGCAAAGCATCCAGCGGCACCATTCGGCGGCCTGAAACGATCCGGGATCGGGCGTGAGAGTGGTTCTGAAGGTCTCGACGCCTATACGGAACTCAAGTCCATTGTATTTTCTGCCGGCTGAAATCCTGGCGGCCTCCCACCTGGAAAGTCGTGACCATGGGGACGCATCGTGTCGACGAATACCGCAGCGCAAAAAAGGAGTCTTCCGGAAATTGGACTGTTTTGGTTCCAGCAGCATGAGAGCGCCCAGCTACTGCGGTGGATCCCAAAACCTGCTCTCAGTAGTTTTCGAAAGAACTTGACCCGGTAGCAATTGCATGCAATCTGTCGTATTAGCTTGCGGCAATAGCCTGATCTCGATCCGAGATCTTCGAACTCTGCTGAGCTACCACGCAAACGTGTGCAAATAATCCGTGTATACTGCTAATTTCAGGCAGAAAACGGAAGAAAATGGTGGGGATATGTCGATAAGACTTCAGTGGCAATTATTGTCAACAACAGCGATCACGCTTGGGCTCGCCTGTGGATTGCATGCAAACGCCTACGCACAAGCCGCGGCGGCGGCAACCGGCGCGAAGAGCGGTAAGATTGAAGAGGTGGTTGTAACGGCGCGAAAGCGATCGGAACGCCTGCAAAAGGTGCCGGTTGCCGTTACAGTGCTGGGCGTCGCGCAGCTTGCACAACAGAAGGTCGTCAACGTGAATGACCTGGGAGCAGTCACGCCGAGCCTAACCTTCCAGCAGAGCAGCTATTCGCCATTCGGATCCTATGTCGGCATACGTGGCCAGAAAACTGCCGAGACGATCCTGTCTGAGACACCGTCCATCGGCATTTATATCGACGACGTTTATCAGCCCTCGACGATCGGAACGGGCATCGGCGGCCTCGAGGACGACCGGCAGATCGAGGTTCTCAAGGGGCCGCAGGGCACACTCTATGGCCGCAACACAACCGGCGGCGCGGTCAAGATTACGACCAACCCCGCGGATTATACCGGCTTTTATGGTAGTATCACGACGGGTTTTGGCAATTACAACAGCAACGAGGATGACCTCATGCTGAATATCCCCCTGGTGGCCGACAAGGCTACCATGAGAATCGATTTTCAACGCGTTTCTCATAACGGGTTCGGAGAAGACGTCGGAAACGGGCGGCCGCTGGACGATGAAGACATCAAGAACGGCCGTATTGCGCTACGCCTGGATCCGACTCCGGATCTTGAGATAACTCTGCGCGCCAACGTTGCCGACGGCCGATCGGGTGGACCTATCTCGGATCTCGCCGCGATCGAACCGGTTTTTGGAGTAGGCGGCAAACCGACATTCTCGCCCGCCCTGCTCAACACAGGCCTGGAGATCGGCTCACTGACTTTTGGCGAACTCCTGCCGTTTCTGGCTCCGGCGGCATTCGGTCCGCCCTCCGCAGCCGACTACGCGGCGGTCATCGCCGGCCAACAAAAGGCCTATGCAGCGTTGCTGCCGTATCTGAAGACCGGCTACAAAGTCAGTTACGATTACCCCAACTCCGTGCGTCTCAAGAACGACGGCGGCTCGCTAAACGCGACATATAAGATCAACGATTCCCTTTCGCTCAAGTCGGTCACGTCATACCAATATGCCTTGCAAGACTCACGGACTGAAATTGATTCTACGCCGTTCCAGATCCTCGAAGGCCCCGGTGACGTCTCGACGCTCGATCAACTGACCCAAGAAATTCAGTTAAATGGCACTGCACTGAACAACAGGCTGAACTATGCTACCGGCATATTCTATTATTATCTCACCGCAAGCGACGATAGTCCCGGGGAGATTGAGCTCCCTTTTCTCAACACAACTGGCAGTCCGGTCAACACACGCGATCACCTAACCGACGAAAGCGTGGCAGCTTATGCCCAGGGCACATATGCCATCACACCCAGCATTCACTTTACAGCCGGTCTACGAGGCACTTACGAAAAGACGGGCCTGACTGCGACGGGCACCGATGGTCCCGAAAACGCCTGCAACGTGCCGCCCTCCTCCGCAGGGATCAGCACTGGCTGCGGCGCCACGTTCGGCAGCCAATTCCGCGATCTTTCCTACACCGTCGGGGTCGATTGGTCGGTCACCAACAATATTCTGCTTTATGTCAAATCGAGCCGTGGCGACAAGGCTGGTGGACAAAATCAGAGAGGCAGCGTTGTCGGCGGTTTCGACGCCTTCAAGCCGGAACACGTGACCGACGTCGAAATCGGCGAGAAGGCCGATCTTCTGGACCATCTTGTTCGCGTGAACATGGCGGCCTATCGGTCTGATTACACTGATATCCAGCGCGACGTATTGACGGTCACACCCGACGATCAGACGATCACCGAAGTGCGTAACGCCGCGAGCGCCACGATTCAGGGATTTGAAGGCGAGGTAACTGCCAAACCGATCCCACCGCTGACGCTCATGGCCAACGCATCATACACCTCTGCGGCCTACAACAAGTATTTTGCAGGAACGCTGAACTTCACTAACCACGCGTTCGAAGATCAGCCACTCTGGCAGTTCAATCTGGGTGCCACCTATAGTCAGGAGGCCCACATCGGCCACATCGACGGAACCTTTACTGGCACCGTGAACTTCGCCTATCAGAGCTCGGTCAATTTTGCACCCGACACGATATCGGTTTACAGCAACAACTACCCCATTCAAGGCGGCTATGGCCTACTGAATGCCCGTGTCGCTTACGAGATTCCGAGCTATGGCGTAACCATCGAGGGTTGGGGAAAGAACCTGACAAACCGAAAGTATATCGTAGGAACAACCGATGTTACAAGCGCGCTCGGTATCGGCAGCGAGTACCTGTCCAGTCCCATGACGTTCGGTTTCGATGTCACAAAGCGCTTTTGATCTTGCTGGCTTACGTGAGGGTTCATGATGAGGATTCGGGTAAATACGACGCTGTGCTCAGGTCACGCGCGATGCGCGGCGGTGGCCGCGGCGGTCTATAATCTGAACGACGATGGTTACTGCATTTCAGATGGGGACAAAGTTCCCGAGGGTATGGAGGCGCTCGCCCAGCGCGGCGCACGCGCCTGCCCGGAGCGGGCGATCACCTTGACGGATGACACAGCGTCATGACCAGCCTCGCAGCCAAAGCTGTCGCCAGTGGTTTCTTCGAGGACGTGAGCGCAGGCCGGGCGGCCGAAGCCTGGGCCCGCCTCTCGCCCAAACTCGTTTACGACATCATTGGGCCTCCCCCGTTCGGCGGCAGGGTCGATAGGGACGGCCTGGGGAAAGTCTATGGCCTAGTCATGTCGTATCTCGCTTCGCCTCTAATGCTGGAGATCAAGGGCATAACCGCAGAGGGGGAACGGGTCGCCATCGAGGTAGACTCCGCAGCCATGGGCAAGAGCGGAAAGCCCTATCGCAACCGATATCACTTCCTGTTCGTGGTCCGTGAAGGCTTGATCGTCGAGGGACGCGAGTATTTCGATTCTGCGCATTTGATGGATGTGGCCGGGCTGTGAGCCTGAGTCATAGGAAGGAAAAACTTCTTCTCTTTTTATATCTGTGTTCAT
>Ga0116226_10004354_pt1 | contig 12549 bp, 11 predicted proteins | sample S1TSphfallax_FD_89692 | JGI IMG/M metagenome (GOLD analysis project Ga0116226, IMG submission 89692) | Host-associated microbial communities from peat moss isolated from Minnesota, USA - S1T2_Fa - Sphagnum fallax MG | ecosystem: Host-associated > Plants > Peat moss > Unclassified | place: USA... | reverse complement strand
CTGTAATAAAAGTTTTCAAAAGTAGAATGAGCGCAGTTTTCTAACCAAACTTTAGACGCAGCTATGTGCTTTTGGTGGAAGATTAACCAAATACAAGGTTCGGGAGAACCTTGGGAAATCAATATCGGTGTCTGTGGGTATTGTTTAGCTAAATCAGCCACATGAATCTCCCGACGAATACTCCCTCCCAAAACTAAAAAAGCATCTACTGGCTGCGAAGATGCCGAAACTAAGGTTATAGTGAGGGAAATTAGCCAACCAATACAGATTAGACACAAACCAATTATTAACTTTTGTAGTGAACGCCTGAACTTTCTCAATCTACTCATGAGGAGATTGTCAACTAATCGCAAATTTGGGTTTTATAGTCAAGGTTTAGACCAAGGTTCGACAATACATAAAAGCTATACGACTAAGTTAATGTTACTCTATTGTCGTCATCTTCCGAAAAATCCGTTAGATTTTCCACAGAACCAATAACCAAGAGAAACAAAGGTTTCTCCAATTTACCAAGGGAAAAATATTGATGGATGGAGTATAACTAAAATTAGGGTATAAAAGCTTAAACATTCCCATTAGAATTGATTGATCGACTGTTAAACAACCATTTATTCCACCTGAGTATACATGAACCAATCTGCTAAACGTAACTCACCGCTCCAAGTAGCCTTGATTGGTGGAGCGATCGCTGCGACTGCTGTTATATCTGTATTTAGTCAAGCATGGACACGCGGTGTTCATGCAGCTTTACAAGATAGTCCAAAAGCGTTAGTTGACCAAGTTTGGCAACTGGTAAACGGTGAATATGTTGATGGTAAATTTAATCAACAAGATTGGCAAGCAACCAGGCGCAGTCTTTTGAGTAAAGATTATTCCTCCAAGGAAGAAGCTTATATTGCTATTCGTGAAGCTCTGCAAAAGTTAGGCGACCCCTACACAAGGTTTATGGACCCGAAGCAATATGAAGCTCTAACTAATCAAACATCTGGAGAAGTTTCTGGTATTGGCATTCGTATGGAGTTCAATGAAAAAACTCAGCGATTGACTGTCGTGGAAGCTATACAAAACTCTCCCGCACTCAAATCAGGGATGAAAGCGGGCGATGAAATTTTGGCAATTGATGGTAAGCTAACCGCCAAAATGAAGGTTGATGATGCTTCTAGACTCATCCGGGGCAAAGCTGGAACCGATGTAACATTAACATTGCGGCGATTAGGAAAACCAGACTTTGATTTAAAGCTGACAAGAGCGACAATTGAAGTCCCTACTGTGAGCTATACCCTCAAGTCAGAAAATGGGCATCAGATTGGTTATATCCGGTTACGCGAGTTTAGCGCTCATGCATCCGATCAAATGCGTCGAGCTATTCGAGATTTAAACAACCGTAAAGTCGATTCCTATGTGCTAGATTTACGAGGAAATCCAGGTGGTTTATTGGACGCTAGTATTGAAATCGCTCGTATGTGGTTAGATGATGGCGGGATTGTGAAAACCGTAGATCGACAAGGTACTAGTGATGAACGTAGAGCCAACAGTACTGCTTTGACAAATCTTCCTTTAGCAGTTTTAGTAGATGGTTATTCTGCGAGCGCTAGCGAGATTCTCACTGGTGCGCTCAAGGACAATAAGCGAGCAGTAGTAGTTGGTGGTCAAACTTTCGGTAAAGCTTTAGTTCAATCTGTACACGAACTAACTGATGGTTCTGGATTAGCAATCACTATTGCTCACTATTATACTCCTAAAGGGACAGATATTAACCATAAGGGAATTGCACCAGATGTTAAATTGGATTTGACAGAGGCGCAAGAGCGTGAACTGGCTTCTCATCCGAATTTAATTGCTACTCAGAGTGACCCACAATATGCTCGTGCTGTTTCCGTTTTAGCTAATGATATGGCAAAATCTGGGACTAATCGTAGATCTGGTTCAGTTACTGTTGGTGGAGCTAAGGATTTGCAATTCTAGCGCCGACTATATTACCCGATCTATAATCGGGTAATATTCAGTATTGATTAATTTAAAATGAACAATTATCAATCAGTCGGGGGAATAAATACTGACAAACCTCTCTTTCAGGTATCAGTAATTATTCCCATTTACAATGGTGAAGCGGATTTACCAGATTTGCTCAATTGTCTTTTGGCGCAAACTTACCCAAAAGACCATGTGGAATATTTACTGGTGGATAATAATAGTAGCGATCGCACCTTAGATATTCTCCGCAAAAGTGCGCAAAATTCCCCCATTACTATTCATCCTTTACAAGAAAACCAAATTCAAAGTTCTTATGCTGCTAGGAATAGAGGAATTCGCGCTGCTTTTAGTGAGATTATCGCTTTTACGGATGCTGATTGTCGTCCCCAACCACAATGGTTAGAGTTATTAATTCAGCCTTTCATCCATCCAGAAATAGTGATTGTAGCTGGTGAAGTTACTGCTTTACCTGGGACAACATTGTTGGAAAAATTCGCCGACAGGGAAAATACTTTATCCCAAAAACACACTCTAGCACATAAATTTTGTGCTTATGGCCAGACTGCTAATTTGGCAATTCGGCGCAGTGCTTTCCTCTCATCAGGGTTATTTCGTCCTTACCTGACTACAGGTGGAGATGCTGACATTTGCTGGAGAATTCTCCAAGCCAATATAGGACGATTAGAATTTGTTCCCCAGGCGATTGTCCAACATCGTCACCGGGATACTTTTGCTCAATTGATCAAACAATGGCGACGTTATGGACGTTCTAACCGCTATCTACACGAATTACATGGTGCGGAATTAATGCGTCAAATTACACTCACTGAATGTAGTTATCGTTGTTTACGTTGGTTAATCAAAGAGGTACCACCTCATATGTTTAAATTCCTCATTAACCAAGGAAGTATTTTGGATTTATTAAATACTCCCATAGGTTTATTGACTGCTAGAGCACGTAGTATAGGGCAAGAAAAGGCTATGTTACCTGAAAAGGCCAAGATGATTGAATGGTTGTAACCAATCATGCTATTTATCTCAAAGCTCAAGCAATATTTTAAGTAATATGTTTACTAACTGTACTAAACACAGTCGTAACTTTTTCGTCTCGGTTGACTGGGAACTTGCTTTCACATGCAGCATCTCTATCTAAAACAGGAATTTCATCTATCTCTAATCTGATTATTCTCTCCTTGTTAGTTACAATTACTACTTCCTTAATCGAAGTTACTAGTAACATACTCGCTAGATGGTCGGTTTTATTGGTAAATTTCACAGATTGTGTACCCAAGTCACCCCGATTAGCAGACCTTAATTGATTTACAATTATGCGTTTAGCATAGCCCTCTTGAGTAACTAGTAATAACTGATCATCTTGGTTGACAGTGACACAACCAACCATCTCTTGATACTTTAAAAGTCTAAATGCTTGTAAACCCATTGCACTCTTACCCATTATGGGTAGTTGTTCATCATTGATAACAAACCGCAACAAGCGACCACCAGAACTAGCCAAAATCAGATCCTCTCCTGTGGTGACAAATTGTGAAAATGATAATTCATCATCATCTTTGAGTTTTAACATTGATGAACCACGGCGCGTTAAGCTAGTACATTCTTCTAAAGACAGACGTTTAATTCTTCCTTGTTTTGTGAGGAGAACTATTTGGAATTTGGCAGGATTTTCTGGGAGTAAAAAGCGATTGATAAAATTTTCTTTTGATTCTTGAGCTGTATTAGTCAGCGTGGTAATTAGTGGTATTCCTCTCGGAGAACGTCCAGTGATTATGGGAATATCCCCTACTTTGACTGGATAAACTTTTCCTCCACTGGTAAGGATAAGCAATTCTTTGTCAGTGTCAGTTAGCTCAGTTTGAACCACAAAGTCATTTTCATGTAGACCACTTTCCGGTTTCGTTTTTCTTGCTGTTGGGGAAAGACGACGGACATAACCTCTTTGCGTAAATTCTAAAACGGTTTCTTCTGTGGGGATTTCAGATTTGCTAGGAGTAATTGGAGACTCTCGATTTACTGTAATCATCTCCTGGAATTTTTCTGTCTCTTTTTCTGGCTTAACTATGGTTTCGCTGGCAAAGATTAGCTTCGTCCGGCGAGAGTCGTTAAACTTGCGTTTGAGCGATCGCAAATCCTTTTTCAGCGTTTTCAATAATTCTTTTCTATCTTCAAGTAACTTACGTAGGGAATTAATTTGCTGGTTGAGTTGGTCAAATTCCTGTTGTAAATTCTGTTGTTCTAAGCTGGTCAAACGACGTAATGGCATAGAAAGAATCGCATCAGCTTGCGATCCGTTCAAATCTAAACGATGACAAAGGTTGATTCTAGCTGTACTACCATCTTCAGCTTGGCGCAAAATTTCAATCACTTGGTCTATGTGAGATAGCGCTTTTAGTAAACCTGAAACTACATTTAAACGACTTTCGGCTTTACCAAATTCATAACTATAGCGACGGTTCAGGGTATGTTCACGGAACTGTAAAAATTCCTGCAAAAGCTGACGCAGGCTTAGTTGACGCGGTTGACCATCTACTAAAGCTAGAAGAATTGCGCCAAAAGTAATTTGTAAAGCTGTTAAATGATACAAATTCTGCAGCACTTCTTGGGGATTCGTATCCCGTTTGAGTTCGATCACAACTCGCATACCTTCGCGATCGCTCTCGTCCCGCAAATCCGAAATGCCTTGTAAGCGCCCTTGATTGACTAAATCAGCAATTTTCTCAATCCAACCAGCTTTATTGACTTGATAAGGCAATTCCGTGACTATAATAGCTACCCGCCGCTTAGTTCCTTTAGTTGCGGGAATATCCTCCAGCGTTGCTACTCCTCGTAGGGTAATTCCGCCTTTACCTGTAGTGTATGCTTCCCGTATACCCACATCCCCAACAATTTCACCACCAGTAGGAAAATCAGGCGCAGGAATTAACTCCCATAATTTTTCATCGCTTAAATTCGGGTCATCGATTAAAGCAATTAACCCATCGACCAATTCCCCTAAATTGTGTGGAGGAATATTAGTTGCCATCCCGACAGCAATTCCTGAGCAACCATTAAGTAACAAAAATGGGAGTTGAGCCGGTAATACTGTGGGTTCTTGTTGGGAATTATCGAAGTTACCAATAAAATCTACTGTCTCTTCCCCAATTTCAGCTAGCATCCCTTCATGACTAACGGATGCTAAACGCGTTTCTGTATAACGCATGGCTGCTGGTGGGTCGTTATCAACACTACCAAAGTTTCCATGTCCCGCTAGTAGAGGATAGCGACTAGAAAATTCTTGGACTAACCTGACCAAAGCATCATAAACTGACTGGTCGCCATGAGGATGATATTTACCTAGAACATCCCCAACTACGCGAGCGCATTTGCGATATGGTCTATCTGGTGTTAAACCAAGTTCGTGCATAGCGTATAAAATTCGCCGATGGACTGGTTTTAAGCCATCACGCACATCCGGTAATGCTCTACCGACAATTACACTCATGGCATATTCGAGATATGACCGTTGCATTTCGGTATGCAGTGCGGTTGTGATGACCTGTCCCGTTGCGAGAAGGTTTAGTTGTTTCGCCATGAGGTTTTTCCCTGAATTTTAACTACACAAAATTCTCTGGAACTTAACATTGTAGTAATCACAGCATAATCGATGATCACAAGTTGTCTAACAAAAAGTTGGTAGTAAATACTTGATATGATAAAAAGCAGTAGTATTATCGTTGGCGACGAAAATACATTTTTTAAGCAAGTATCAGTTAGACAATTGTTTTTCAGGTAGCCATTCCCCTCACCCTTATAAGTTAAATTCATGAGAACTGTTTTAATTGTCGAAGATGATCAGACTAATGCTCGCGTTTTTTCCAAGATTTTGACTAAGCGTGGTGGCTTAGGTGTTAAGCATACAGAAAATGTGGAAGAAGTAATGAAAATCGCCCAAGCAGGAGAAGCTGACTTGATCTTAATGGACGTTTCTCTCGCACACAGTGTTTATCGGGGTATAGCTGTGGATGGCATTAAAATTACACAGATGTTGAAGTCTGACCCACAAACAGCCAGGTTGCCTATAATTCTGGTAACGGCTCACGCTATGGAGGGCGATCGCGAGAATTTTCTCAAGCAAAGTGGTGCTGACGGTTACATTTCTAAGCCAGTTGTTGACCATCAACAATTTGTTGATCAGATCACAGCACTTTTACCCACAGATAAACCTTGAGGATTAATTAATCATTCACTCTAATTCATCTGCAAGAATTGAGGTTGAAGATCATACCCACAGACAAACTCACTTAATTCTATGTAGTCATTAGGTAAAAGGCGACTGAAAGACGCTGCTCGCAGTTGTGCGACGTCAATCACAATCAAGATAAACATTTTGCTTTTACCTTTTGCCTTTTAACTTTAGCGTATAGATGGCAGATTAGAAGTTGAATTTTCCTCACTTTGCTGTAAGCGATGTTTCAGCGCAGGTAATTCTAAGAACTTTTTGGTATCTGCCAATAAATGCTCACCCCATAAATTCTCCTTGAGGAAATTTAAATCACCATAGCGTTCGTCTATTTTAAGTGCTGCTTCTCCCATTGCTATCCCTCTTTGCTGATTACCATGAGTATATAAAGCTACTCCCAAAGCCAGTAGCGGCTCTGCAGCTTGTTTCTCAAGTTTAATCGCTGATTCCCATTGTGCAATCGCTTCTGAGACGTTACCCTGTTCATACTTAATTAAACCAATATTATTAATAGCAGGCCAGAACTTTTTATCTTCAGTTACCGCTTTACTAAATTGGTTGACTGCTTCGAGAAGTTTACCTGATACGTAGTAAGTATTGCCTAAATCAAACAAACCCTCTGGGTCATTGGGCTTTAACTTTAAGCCTGTTAAGTAATTAGCAACTGATTCCTGATAATTTCCTTGCTGAAAATTTGTTGAGCCTAAAGCGAAAAAAACGTCTGGATTGTTGGGATTGAGAGCTTGTGCCGTTTTGAATGCAGAAGTTGCAGCAGCAAATTTTTTAGTCTGCAAATCCAAGCTACCTAATAGTAACCAGACTTTATCATTCTTAGGTGCTAATTGACTAGCCATTCGCGCTCGTGGTAGAGCCAAGTCAATTTGTTGAAACTGGGCTAACTGGGCTGCTTCTTGTGCGAGGCTTAAACCCAGTTTTTCTAAATTCGCTGCATTTAGTTGCAGCGTATGAGGTATTAGTGCTTGTGCGGAGACTGTTTGAGGCAGACTTGATAAACTACAAGCAATCAGAAGAGAAATCAAATAAAATTTTTTCGGCACTCTACCGCCTCTAAACGATGAATCAATGAATCTTTCCGCTAGCTTAACATTTTGCAGCCAGAGGAATAAGATGTAAGTTGGATGTTGCCTAAAAATGTCCTCTATATCTTTCCCCTACACCCCGGAGACGGAGTGGCTCCGGCTCCACTAATTAGCGATCGCTAAAAGCAGTATTCCCCACAAACTCAAACCGAACAATCCGAATTGTCCCCTGAATTTGCGGTTCTACTCCTCTGGTATCAAGAGCTTGTTGTTGTAGGAGTGGTTGAATTAGAGTTGGTTGAGGTTGTTGTAATTTTGAGCTTGGTAATTCAGGTACTTGAGATGGTATCCCAGATAATATAGTTAGAAAAACTCCATTGAGTAATAGCAGTCTCCTCACAGATTTTTCCTTCAGTATTTCAGTTGTACTTATTCATCAATTACTACAGGAATTGGTTAAGCATCTTAGAGCAAGATTTTACAATAAAATCTCAGTAGTTACTGAGATTTTAGTCATGAAATTACAAAAATATTGATAATTATTAATGATCTATCTTAAGGTGATGGGAGGAACAGTATTTTTTCAGTCATAATCTGAGTAGGTGGTTGCTTAAATTGGACTTTTCCAGATTATTCAGGTTCTGACCATGTTTCCTCACTAATTGAAATTTTTAATTTCTGCGTATGACTTTTTATATAAGAATTCCCGTAATTGGTAAAAAAGTTAAGTATCCTTTACGCTGGCTACTGGGGTTAATGCTAAGTGGGATTCTAATTGTTAGTGCTTCAACCATCTTTCATCTGAATAATTTAGGCAAACGCAAACCAGACATCACTAAGCTTACAGTTTTAGTACAAGCAAAAAATGTTACAGATCGCATTACTGCTAATGGTAAGGTACAGCCGATACAGAGCGTGAATATCAGCCCTAAAAATCCGGGACTGATTACAGAATTAGCAGTTGAACAAGGACAAACCGTAGAAGGTGGTCAAGTTATAGCTCTTATGGATAATTCTGAGATTAAGATGCGGATTGTCCAATATCAAGCCAACTTAGACGAAGCTAGGGCGCAGTTATCTGCTAGTCAAGCAGGTAATCGTGTGGAAGATATTTCCCAACAAAAGGCTAAATTAGCAGAAGCTAGAGCTACTTTAGCTATAATTCGCAATGGTAATCGTTTGCAAGAAATTCAACAAGCTGCTTCTCAGGTAAATTCAGCTAGAGCTACTTTAATGTTGACCCAAGCACGAGTCAGGCGTTATCAGGATTTAGCCAAAAAAGGAGCTATTTCTCAAGACTCTCTAGAGCAGTATGTTAGTGACAATAGAAAGGCGAAAGCTAGTTTAGAAGAACTCCAGCAGCGACTGTCACTGCAAAAAATAGGGAATCGTCGTGAAGATATTAAAAAGCAGGAAGCTGTAGTAACTCAAGAACAAGAGGTACTCCGCAAGCTGAAAAATGGCGACCGTCCAGAGGAACGCACTCGTCTCAAAGCGGCTGTGGTTGTAGCTGAAGCTCAATTGAGACAACAGCAAGTAGAATTGCAAGATACGATTATCCGCGCTCCTTTTAGGGGAATTGTCACCCAGAGATATGCAACTTTAGGAGCTTATGTCAGTCCAGCAATTTCTGCTTCTAGTAATGCTTCTGCTACCTCAACTTCAATTATTGCTTTAGCTAAAGGGTTAGAAGTTTTGGCTAATGTCCCAGAAGTGGATATTTCTAAAATTAAGCGGGGACAAAAGGTGAAAATTTTAGTTGACGCTTATCCGAATGAAACCTTTTCTGGTCATGTGCGTTTAGTATCTCCAGAAGCTGTAGTTGACCAAAATGTTACGTCTTTTCAGGTACATGTTGATATTGATCGGGGAAAGGAAAAATTGCGATCAGGGATGAATGTTAGTGAAGTAACATTCATTGGTGAAGAAATTCCCCATGCTCTGTTAATTCCCCAAGAAGTAATTGTCACCCAGCGGGGAAAGACAGGTGTTTGGGTACCAGACGCTAAGCAAGAACCTCAATTTCGACCTGTGATCATTGGCGCTAACATTGACAACCAAGTCCAAGTTTTGCAGGGTCTTCATGCTGGCGATCGCGTCTTTATTGACCTTCCTGAAACTAAAAAGCTGGGGAACTGAGGAGTTTATGAATATTCTCGAAAGCTGTCAAATGGCTCTAAATACATTGTTGACTAATAAGCTGCGGAGTAGTTTGACCATGTTGGGGATTATTATTGGTAACGCTTCAGTAATCGCTATGATTGGTATTGGCGAGGGAGCACAGAAATTTATTGACCAGCAATTTGAGTCATTAGGGACAAATTTACTGTTTGTCCTTCCAGGTAATCCAGAAAGTCGGGGACGAGTAATTACAACACCCAAAACTTTAGTTTTGGAAGACGCTCAAGTCATCGCCAAGCAAATACGCTCAGTTCAAGATGTGGCTCCAGCAATTACAACTAGAGCTACGGTAGTCTATCGCAATACAAACACAAATAGTTCTGTATTGGGAGTTACACCTAATTATTTGACAGTTCGGAGTTTTGAAATCGACCAAGGTAGGTTTTTCGATCTATCGGATATGAAACGGAATAAACCAGTAGCAGTTTTAGGTCCCGACTTAGCCAAAAAATTGTTTTCTCGCCAAAGCCCAATTGGGCAAAGGATACAAGTACAAAATGTTACTTTTCAAGTTATTGGTTTGACTTTGGCGAAAGGATCTTCTTTAGGGACTAACAATGATGATGTGGTTTTTATTCCCATTACTACTATGTCTAGTCGGATTGTCGGTCGGACGTCTCCTTATGGTATTGACCTGTCATTAATCTCTGTCTCTACCAAAGATCAAAGTAGTATTCGAGCTGCTCAGTTTCAAATTACCAACTTGTTGCGATTGCGTCACAAGATTAATCAACAGGAGGATGATTTTACGATTCAATCCCAGAAAAATATTTTAGAAATCCTCAATACAGTAGCATCGGCTTTGACAACTTTGCTCACAGCGATCGCTGGTATTTCTTTACTGGTTGGTGGTATTGGAATTATGAATATTATGCTGGTTTCTGTGACTGAGCGAACTCAAGAAATCGGTCTGAGGAAAGCGATTGGCGCTACTCAACAAGATATTCTAATTCAATTCTTGATAGAAGCTGTAATCCTGGCGATTACTGGTGGTTTGACCGGTGTAGGTATAGGGTGTGGCGCTATTATATTGGTTAGAATTATTACGCCTTTGCAAGCAGTAATTTCACCTATAGCTATAACTTTAGCTGTTAGTGTCTCTGGTGGGATTGGTTTATTTTTTGGGGTAGTTCCGGCTCGCCGTGCGGCTCAACTTGACCCTATAGTAGCGTTAAGAAGTAATTAAAAAAATGGAAGTTATTCGTTTAGAGAATATTTTCAAGGTTTATGGGATTAATGAAACGCAAGTAATCGCCCTAAATAATATCAGTTTAAATGTAGAAGAGGGTGAATATTGTTCTATTATGGGTCCATCTGGCTCTGGTAAATCCACAGCTATGAATATTATTGGCTGTTTGGACCGTCCCACTTCTGGACATTATTATTTAGATAATATAGATGTCGCGCAAATCAACGATACAGAACTAGCGCATATTCGTAATAAAAAGCTGGGATTTATATTTCAGCAATTCCATTTATTACCTCAGTTAACAGCTATAGAAAATGTGATGTTACCTATGTTCTATGCTGGTATAAAACCTGATGAAAGACGCGATCGCGCTCAATTAGCCCTGAAGAATGTAGGCTTAGAAAACCGTCTCCACAACAAACCTACACAATTATCTGGTGGACAACAACAACGGGTAGCGATCGCTAGGGCGATGGTGAATCGTCCGTTGGTGCTTTTAGCTGATGAACCAACTGGCGCGCTTGATTCCCGGACAACTCAGGAAGTATTAGATATATTTCAGGAGCTTAATCAAAGTGGGATTACAGTTATTATAGTTACTCATGAAACCCATGTCGCTCGTCAAACTAACCGCATAGTTTGGTTTCGGGATGGAGAAGTTGTCCATTCTCATTTGAGAGCATCTGAGTTGAGTGAATTTGTCATTTCTTGATATCAACTTTATCCAGGAGTCACCCCCCATTTCCATATGCTATTTGCACAACTAAAAAAACTGTTAAATAATTCAGATTTAGGGAGATACTTATTTATTATTAGCATGTTTACCATAATTATTGTTATGGAATATGCTACACCTCCTGACTATGTATTTGGCTATCTCTACATTGCTCCGATTCTATTAGTAAACTACTGGTTTGGGCGGTTAGCAACTTTAGAAGCTGTCACCATCGCTGTTGTATTAACAATATTAAATCTCTGGATACCTGGGGTTGAAGTAATTAAGTTTTCTACTGTTGCTAGTCGCATACTGGCTGCAATGGCATTAATTGTTACAGGTTTCTTGAGCGATCGCATCCGCCAGTCAAAAAGTGCGATCATCCAACAACAAGCCAAACTAGAAGCTCAGGAGGAATTAGTTAAGGTACGCGAGGATTTCGCTTCCACACTTACCCATGATTTGAAAACCCCTTTGTTGGGAGCAATTGAAACGATCAATGCTTTTCAACAAGAGAAGTTTGGTTTAGTCTCGTCCAGCCAACAAAAAGTTTTAGCTACGATGGCTCGCAGTCATCGAACTTCATTACAACTCTTAGAAACTTTATTAGATGTTTATCGCAATGACACTGAAGGTTTAAAATTAAATTTAGCACCCATAGATTTAAATTCATTAGCAGAAGAAGTGGCGATTAGTCTGACTGAATTAGCAGTAAATCGGCGAGTTCATATGTCTTTCAGCTATGGAGATTCTGATTGGAGACAGTCTTTATGGGTCAATGGAGATGCTTTACAACTGGAACGAGTGTTAACTAATTTGCTGATCAATGCGATCAACCATTCTCATCGAGGTGGTCGGATCACCATTATCCTAGAAACTCAATCTTCTTTTCATGTTGTGAAAATCTTGGATATGGGAGCAGGTATTCAATCCGAACAATTTCCCCACTTGTTTGAAAGATTTTATCAGGGACATAGCGATCGCCAAGCTAAAGGTTCTGGATTAGGTCTATATCTATCTCGGCAAATTATCACAGCTCACAATGGGATAATTTGGGCGGAAAATCGGGTACCAACTGGCGCAATATTTGCTTTCCGTCTACCTATTCTGTCATCTCTACCTCTAGAGAATTAAGTCAAAATATCTTACTTCAAAAAAACATCATTCTTTAGAGGTATTGAAAATCTAGATTAAGCCTTGTTATTATATTGTT
>Ga0116226_10004353_pt1 | contig 12549 bp, 7 predicted proteins | sample S1TSphfallax_FD_89692 | JGI IMG/M metagenome (GOLD analysis project Ga0116226, IMG submission 89692) | Host-associated microbial communities from peat moss isolated from Minnesota, USA - S1T2_Fa - Sphagnum fallax MG | ecosystem: Host-associated > Plants > Peat moss > Unclassified | place: USA... | reverse complement strand
TCAAAATCAGTAAATTAATTAATACTAATTAAACTATAGTTTTGGAAAGAAATTATTTCGGGTTTAAAGTTATAAATTACATAGTGTGAATAATTATGTTCAATTAGAAAATAACTATGCACATACTAATTAATTCTTATATGAAGTAATTACAATGATTTTAAACTAATGTAAGATTAATTACATTAATTAATTTCTTCTAATACAAGAATGTAAATTATATAATATACAAATCTATGTTATAACAATAATTATTTAGTGTAACTTAGATTTAATAAACATAATCATTTATAATTATTTATAAAAGTGACTTATTATGGATAACAATAGTAAAAGGAAGCCTTAAAACTCAATCAATATTTTTTTGAATTAAAATTAAGATTCCAAAATAGTAATTTAGAATTCAGATATCAATTTTTGGATCAAATAAGTTTTCTGAAGCTAAGTAACATATTTCAGAATTGAAATGTCAATTTTCAGATTCAAATAATAATATTGAAAATTAAAACGTCCATTTTAAGACTAAATTAATATTTTTTCAATTGAAATATTAATTTCAAGAATCCAAAATAATAATTTGGAATTCAAATTTCAACTTTCTAGTCAAATAATTTCTTAAAATTTGAATTTAAAACTTCAGAATTCAAATATCAATTTTCAAGTTTAAACTAAAAATATTTAAAATCAAAATGTCGATTTTTAAACTCAATAATGTTTTTGAATTGAAATACTAGTTTTTAGACTGGAAAATAATAATTTGGAATTCAAATATCAATTTTTAGATCAGATAAGTTTTTTGAATTTAAGTAACAATTTTCAGAATTGAAATCTCAAACTTCAGATTAAAATAAAAATATTCAAAATTGAAATGTCCATTTTTAGAGTCAATTAATAATTTTCAGACTTGAAGTATTAATTTTGAAAATCCAAAATAATAATTTGGAATTGAAATTTCAGGTTCAAATCAATTATTTAAAATTTAAATGAAAAATCTTCAGAGTTGAAATATAAAATTTCATATTCATATAAAAATATTCAAAATTAAAATTTCCATTTTTATAATCATTTCATAATATTTTGAATTGAGATACTAATTTTTGGAGTCAAAAATATTAATTTAAAATTCAAATATCAATTTTTAGATCAAATAAGCCTTTTTGAATGTAAATTAAAAATATCACATTCAAATAAAAAAATTCAAATTCAAATAATGTTTTAAACAATTGAAACTATAATTTTCAGATTTGAATAAAAAATTCAAAGTTCAAATATTAATTTTTGAGATTCATTATATGAAGAATATACATACGTATGCATATTATATATATAATACATACATTAAAATACACCCTTATGTCATTGTAGAATACCTTTAGTATACAACTAATTTGGTGACTACTGTGACTAATGGGACATATCAACTTATTAATGGATGAAAATAAATGTAAAATTGATCCAACCAATAGGATGAAATTTTTAATAGTTGCATCATAGTTGTGAGAATGACCAAAATAGTTGAAATTTGGTTTTCTAGTTGCAAATATTCCCAAATCTAGTCGCAAAGGATTACAAGTCGCATGTAGTTGTAAATGGAGTGGTTAGATTTTGGTTGAATTTTCATAATGTATGGTGGAATTGGTAGACATGCCAAGTTTAGGTTTTGGTGACCATACTGTTCGTGGGGGTTTGAGTCCCTCTATTGGTACAAATTGGAACTTGAAGTTATGTAATCATTAAACCTCGATATATGCAAAAGGTATGTCATTCAAATGGAAAGTTTTTAATAGCAAGGCAGAGAAGAATTTTTTATTTTTTTTTTTGCTCTTTAAACTTAACATGCTTTGTCCTTTGGCTGGTTGTTTGCATTGGATTTCAGGTTTTCCACTGCACTCCCTTTCTTAAGGTTCTTTTCACCTTTTTCTCATAGTACTTGTACACTATCAATCGTTGAGGAATACTTAGGCTTAGAGGGTGGTCCCCCTTGGTCACATAAAAACAATCATAATTCAAACAAGGTATTTGCATTTTACTTATCAAATCAAACCATGAGAAAAAATCTACAAGGCTATCACCTTCTTTGGCAAGATTTTCCAACCTTTTCACAATTCCTTAAATGGTTTTTCCATCATTCAATTTCAAACAAATTAAATGAAGAGAGAAGGCCAAGAAAGTGCAAAGTGTTTCTCAACCTTCTCATAAAGCCTAATTCGCTTTTGCTCCCTACTACTAACGGAGTCTTAGTTGATTTCCTTTCCTTTAGCTACTTAGATGTTTCAATTTATTAAGTCTTGAAAATCCAAAGCAAAGTGCAACACACTAAATGCGCCACTCTACTTGGATACAATTTTTCAGATTGGAGATCCATGGATCAAAGATGTTATCTTCCCATGGCGTTTCGCCCTTAAAATCGTCCTTCCTTCCCAATGCCTAGGCATCCATCCAATGCATTTTTTTGGATACAGTAGGATTTGGTTGTGATACTTGCATGACAATTTAAAGATGCACATTGCATGTGGGGCAAAGTGCAATATTCACATTATGACCCTAATCCACATTATATGTGGGAGCCTTAAATGCAATACTTGCATGACAATTTAAAGATGCACATTATATATGAGGGGAAAATGCAATACCCACATTATGACCCTAATCCATACTATATATGGTAGAAGGAAATGGAATACCTGCATGACAATTTATGGATTCACACTGTATTTTTTTATAGATTTGTGGATGGTGGGGCTTCAAAGAGTGCCACATTCAAACCAGGATACACAAGCATCAATTGAGTCTAACCATGGGGCATTGAAACGTTGGTTCTCTTTGGAAATAAAAGGGCTTCAAGGTTGATGAATTGATTGGTTAGTGTGGACACTCACAACAGTTGCAAGACACTACATGCACACAATTGAAATGAAGAAACATGAGTTCATAAGAAATAAGGTTGTGAAACGCATTATGAAAATGAGCGTTGAGAAGGCCACATTGATCCCTCACACCAATATCACCCATGGGATAAATGATTCGAACAAAATTGGCCATGCATGGATGATACGAAGCCAACAACATCTGAATATGACATATAAGGTCCCATTTCCTTTCACCAAGTATGCTTGTTGCACATGTGAATCGACATTGTGTGGAAACTTGTGTAAACATCAAGTTGCCATTTTTCTTACATGTACCGATCTCACTAAAAAATATATCATTCAATATTGTGGGACATGGTATGGATATGATCGTGGAGGTTTTGCTGCCATGTTTGCGAATGTTACCTATTTGCACATTTATGACAATGAATCTGATGATGAAAAGGCCAATGAAAATAATTCTGAAAAAACCATGGGTTGTTGATATGTGTGAGCTTATGACCGGATGATACCTCCCCCAATGTGGAAAAAGAGAAAGATCACAATCAACCTTCAAGTTCATCTACCTCCAAGAAAAAAACATTTGTTTGAATGGGTGACATAATGCAATAAATCATCAATGAAGTCAAAGAAGGTGGGGTTCAACTCATAAACAACACCACATCATTGTTGCATGTTATTGCAACAAATATACGAAGTATTTGCCTTTCCAGGGTGCATGAAGTCATGCATCCCGACATGGTATTTCATTGCGTCAATTGATGGACTTGGTAATTCAGTGCACCAGATGAAGGATTAGCATGAGACGATGTAAAAACATGAAAATATTTGTAAGAAAAGGGCTCATGAGTAAAAAAACACAAATTTGTTTATATTTATCCCCCATTTTAATTCACCATTAATAAAATGTGCATCATATTACAATTGTGTCAAAGAATAGATTATTTATGTGTTAATGCATTAATTTTTGTATAAGTGAACATATAGGGTTTGAAAGTTAAAGTTACATTATTAAGGTTATATAATAGATATCTTTTTAAACTCAAAGAAGAATATTTCACTCAAACAATATATAAAGGTGGGTATTGCAAGTCAATTACAATAGTCACCAGGTCAATATGCGTGTAATGTTTACCCATCTTGTTCGTTGTGGCATTTAATTGGTATTACATGTGGGTATTGTAAGGTTTAGGGTATATCATAGTTAAAGGTTAACGAGAACTAACACAAGTATTGCATATAATTCATATCTTTCATGGGTATTAATTATGTTAGATGAAGATATTGTAAATTTCCTACTCCTTCTAGAGGGGATTTGACCACATAATGCAGGTATTGTTGTACCTTTTTCATTAAAATGATGATTTTCTTTAGTTATAAATATCATTTGAATATTTTTTATTGCATTTGGTCCATTAAATGTAGGTATTACATTTGGTGAACAAGATCCCCTAAGTAAACCTAGATTATGAGGGACTAAGTTTTTGTAATACCTGCATAATAAATTTTATTAACCAAAAGGTGGCTTTTAGTGAGGGTACACTATAAACTTATGTAGGTATAATGATAAGCTTATTATGGTAAATTGGTAATATTACATTATAGTAATAAAGGCAAAATTATTTTAATGATCACCTCAACACTCACTACAAACGATGTAAGTATTGCAAATTAAGGTTTGGAAAAATTTGGAAATCCCCACAAACAATACTTACACCTAAAGATGAAGATATTGAAAATTGGTTAATATTTTTTAAATATGTATCTTTTGGATATGTCCCATTGTTTTTATGCACCAAATACATGTATTGCATTTGGTAAACAAGATGATCTTACATAACCTTATATGAAGAGGGAACAAATTTTTGCATTATGATATCAATAGGGGTAACATAACATAGATTTAACTAGGTATTGTAATTTGGGATTTAACATAAGGTGATAGGGTATGGTATTACAAATTGAAAATTTTAACCCTCATCATGTAGACATTACAACCTAATGCATGCATAGGTTTGAATTTGAAAAATTAAACAAACCTATATAAAGAACCTTAAAATGTTGAGTTAAAACCTTTGTATGTAACAAAAAATCCTTACATTGACCCTAAATTAAATAAACAAAAAAAGAATTGGTTGCATAATTTTAATGGTGGAATTTAACAATTTTTAAAGAACTAAGTGTTAAACCTAATTTTGGAATTATTTTTGCATAACCCTAAATTGCGTACAAACTGTCAACTTATGTTTTAGACTTAATTTAGGGGGAGGGGGGGGGGGCAACCTATGGGAAAGTTTTTTTTTATCATTCATGCCTTTGTCACAGAGTCACCTTCATTGTCCTCTCCTTTAATGAAAAAGAAAAGAAAAATAGGAACCTCATTATATGTGTGTGTGTGTGAATACATAAATTCCCTTCAAAAAGATTCCATGAAAATAATATAAATGTTTGGAAAAAGGTTATTTTAAAACAATTAATGACAAAAACTTGGGCTTAACTTCCCTAAACCAGACCACAAGGCCTATTTACGTAATAGGGTTTAATAATAACCTACCTAACTAAGCAACACGTGTCAACATTTTATTATCCATAAATTGGATGATTTAGATATTATTATTCAATATTTTAAAATAGGTGGGCTTTAATTTCCACGTGTCATCATATAATTGGTGTTTTAAAATGGACACATGTCAATTAGTCAATGAATGTTCCATGGTGTGCCACGTGTCATCATCTTAGTGGCATAAATTTTAATGATTGAGATTCATCCAATGAATTTTTTATTTTGAAAACACAAAAATAATTAATTAATGACACATCTCCACAAGCTAATTGTCCAATTTTAAAACATGTGTCATATTTTTATTAGTTGCATTGTAGTTGCATATAAGGTGCAATTACATTTGGATTAGTATGTATGGATGAGCATGTATATTAGCACCGTATATACATGTTGCATATGTAATGTCGCATGCAACTGAATGTCATGTGAAACTTGTCTTATGCAACTTCACAAATTTGCAGTTGCATGTGTCACATGCAATTGAATTTTAGTTGCAAAACCCATAATTTGTAATAGTGATCTAGGCTTATTGCTTGTTCCCACATCACTTTGTAGGGATTAATATATTCCGTGTTTTAACATAGTTTACATTTTTTGAATCACATAATAATACATGAATGTCTATCACTAGTAAGTTACACACCATATTTATTATGGGCCTCCTTGGATAACCAATGTAAGCACTTATTAAAATAGTGAAATTCACTTCCTTATGGTCATTTGTGAGCATGACATTGTTGCCACCCCCAAGTTAGAAATCATGTGATTTGGATTAGGTTTACTTATTGAAACTTATCAAAATCAAAGGATCCCTTTCTCAAGTTGAAGAAGAATGGACCATTGTTACAATTTTCCTTGTCATTGCCATATCAATTGGATAAAATTCAAGACTTTTTTTTCACATCCAATAAAACATGATAGGTTTTATTAGGGCTCCTTTTGTGCAAGTTGTTGTGTTTGCTAAATGTTGTGCTTTGGTGATAAGCTCAAATGTTGATCTTAAATGCAATCCAACCCACATCCAATAAAAAAATAGATTCCATGAAGTAGTGCAAGATAATGTGAAAAGTAGAAACAATTTTTTTAATTTAATAATATATTTTTATTTATAAAATGAACTAAGCCAATCAACCATTTGTACAACTTGAAGGCTAACAACTTTAGCTCAAATAATCAAAGGTTTTTAAGGTTGAAATGGTTACCGATTACCAATTTGTAATTCAGATTAAATTTGTAACTATATTCATAAACTGTATTGATCAATAGTGCATGAACATTTAAATCTAACAAGATTTTGTTGGATTATAAATAGGCATGAGGCTCCTCCAATGATTAATGTAAGAAATGAACTATGCAACAAAAATACTCGTACCCAAAGTATTTCAAAATGTCCACATTGTGCTTTTCTTGCAAGACAACATAAAGATTATCTAGCTTTATTCATTAGGTTATGATAAATAAGCCAAAGAATTGCATGTCAACTTGCTTCTAGACTTGTACATTAAAATTGTTAAACATGAAACATCCATTTTATTCAATGTTGCGTAACAAATGGATGAACATACTTCTGATCCCATAGTCCTAACATGTTTGTTGTGTTGTATGAATAATAATACCCTCCCACCATTTGATCTAGATGTTAAACCATGCATAGTGGCACCAAATTTTAAAAACATCCACATCTTTTTAATCATACTAGACATCTCCTTCCGATTGTCCATTAATTCACCAATGGTCTTTTACATTTCATCTTAGTTGTTATAGGGCTTCAAAATGCATTTCAACTTTAAATCCCATACCACTCCCAACATAATCACATTGTCATAATCCATAGGTTCATCTTCTTATAAAGCCATACCACAATTCAAATGGTCTTTCCTTATATTTACAATGCAATCCATTGCCCATGGTTCAAAGAGACCACACTGCCTTTTTGTTCAAATTGTTGACTACCAAAAACAGAAGTTCATCAATGGAAATAAAAATAATAACACATGTACATTGATGCCTATCAACCTAAGGTATTTTTAATTCTACTTTAACCTCATCCTCCTCTAGATCTGCCCATTTATGATTGTTGCACTTCTTTATTTCATGTTATTTTTGGATTTCCATTAACGTTTGGGACCTTCCTAAATCCATTTCCTAAACCTAATCAAATCCACACGTCATAAGCTCAAGTTGCATCTTGAATACGAACAAAACGCACAAACACACACACACACACAAATATATATATATATATATATATAAACTTTTAGAACATGTTTACAATGACGGCAAAAACATATATTGAGTGCTTTCCAATTTCACCTATTTGTCCAATGTGGTGTCCATTTTTTTTACTAGTTCGAGTTTTTGTCATTTGAATAGATTGTAGAATTTTAATCTCTTACACAATAATGCATTTTGAGTTTTGCACCTTGCCTTTATGACTATGTGTTAATTAGAAAGGACATTTGCAACTAATGACTATTCAATTGTTAACCCCATGTTGTTTCACCTATTTAGTCACAAAGGACATATAGTTGCAAAACCAAATCATCTTATCAATTATGATTTTTTAATTTTCTTATAATATTGAAATTGTGTGGCATTAATGACCTTGGTTTGATGTGTAAAATGCATGCCATGTCACCCTAGTCATTTTATTCAACTAAAAGTTACAAAAGATGCCTTGATAAATGGATGACATGTGTCAAAAAATCTATAAACACATGTTCAATTATCAATCATCACATATGAGCAAAAGTGAACCTAATTTAGCCTAGGTAGCCTAGGTAGCTAGCTTAGCCAAAAGTTAACCTAACATAGTTTAGCTAGCCTAGGTTAATCCAAGCCTTCTTTCAACTTAAACTGAACCTTGGTTAATTTAAGCCTCCATGTGCACAAAAATAAAAAAATAAAAAAATTAAAAAATTAGCTTAATTACCTAAGATTACTTAGGTTTGAAGTTAGATTTAAATTAAGCTCAAGTAAACCTAGCCAGGTTAGATTTCAATAAAGTTAGGTTAAACCTAACCTAATCTAGGGTGCACATAGATTAAATTAATTAAACCCGTATGTTTTGTCCTCCAATCTTATATAACAAAGGTGCCTTCTTTTATATTTCCACATTAAAAAACATGTGTCATTGGGGATGAACTCAAAGAAATTTAACCTTAAAAGCAAAACATAGAATGAAATAATGATATTTTGATGGCTATTTTTTTAAACACCTACCTTCCTACCTACCTATATATGCCTATTTGTCTACCTACCTATTTACTCAAATAAACATTCATTTGATTTTTTCCCCAAAATATAATTAATATGCCACGTGGCAATTTTTGATTACGCCACATGTCACAATCTAAGACCATTTAAAATGAATGCTAATAATGGATGGCCAAGATCAATGTTTGAATAATAATAAAAAATTCACCCAATTTGTTTCATAATGCCACATGGTGGATTTTTATACTGCCAAGTGGCACCATCACAAGTCTTTGGAATTTGATGGCATGGATTTTTCCAACATTTCAAATCATTTATTTATTTTTGCTTCAATTTAAAACATGTGGAAAATAATGTGTGGATAATTGATAGTTGTAAAAATAGTTGCAAAAACAAGACCTAGTTGCAAATGTTATATGGATGGTCAAAGGACGAACATGTACATGTTAACCATATACATCATTCATGGTCCATTTCGTGATGTCATGTTGAGTTATGATTTGTAATTAGATGTTGGGTGTGATTTCACTATGTAATTAATGTAATTTCAATTGTAAATGTTGGTTGTAATTGTTTTATAATTGCAAATTGAAATCCCAATTTAACATTTTTCTTTTAGTGGCAACAAGTCATGGACACCATAGTGGTATGAAGATGGGTGGGTTAGGTGTTGGCCATCCAAATGATCCAATAGGTGGATTGAATGGTGGTCCTACAAGTGGATTTCCTCCGAATGAACTTATTCTTTTAGGAGAATCTCCAAGTTGTGTTCTAGGATGGATGATGAACATAACTTCCTCTTGGTATAAGAATTGGTAAATTGTTAACAATTTGATGGATCAATATTGATTAATGTAGTGGTTATTATTAAAATAATAACTTATTGTTTAATAGGTCCTATGTCCTTATTAATGACTGGTTGAACTACTATAGAAAAATGATTACCAACACTATGTGGTGTGTGTATTGGTGGTATGACGTGTTGTTCTAGTACTGAATGCACATATGTAGGTACATAACCTATATACAATTCCTAATATACCACATTGTGTATGTAGATGTAGGTAAAACATTGGTCCTACTTGGTATAAATGATGTAATAGGTGGTTGTTAAGGTGGTTAATAGTTAACTTGAATTGTTGTATGACCAATGCTAGAATTCATGGCTTGAATTCCTTGCATAGGTACATTAGGTAATATAAAATCATAGTAGGGTAAACCCCCTTTATAATCACGCCAATTTTAGTCACATTTTTTGGTAACCATCCATTTTAGTAAGAAACACCATTTTTTATAATCACTATCACACTTGTTAGTAGCACAAAATATTTGCAAAACTTTTTTTGTAAATGTGACTATAATGGGAGAAATCTAAGGCAAATATTAGGGTTTTGTAAATTGTAGTTCCTTTTGGCAATGTTAATGTTGTTTTGTGTTCAAGTTGTGCATACTAACTATAATGAATATAATTGAAAAGAAAAAAATAAAATTCTAGTGTAATCAAACAAAAGATATGCAAACTTGCCAAAAATACAAAATATCTTAATTAAACAGATCTAGTTGACAAGGTACAGAAGCTAATAGTTAAAAATCTCGAACTCAATGCAAATCATCACATTGTAACATGAAAAAATCACAACCTTCTTCAAGTCTAATAATACATAGTAAAGTTTAAAATAACCCATGTAAGAAATTTAAACAATTATCGCCTTTATTCTAGCTAATAGTTAAAAAGCTCAAACTCAATGTAAATCATCACATTAAAACATGAAATAATCACAACCTTCTTCAAGTCTAATAATACACAATATAATTTAAAATAACCCATGTAAGAAACTTAAACAATTATCACCTTTATTCTAACATAAAAAGGTTGTTTTATAAGGTTTTTTCCCTCAATAGTCACAATCTTGTAAGGGTTTACATCAAATATGATTATACATATTTAAATCACAATTTGTTAGTGTCACCAAAACAAGTTGTCATCAAGGGTGTGATTATAAAGGGGGTTCATTATAGTTGGAATGACAAGTTGATGAACATTCATCACCTCATCCCTCAACAATTGTCTTAATGTATCATCAATAAAGGTGCAACAATTAAATTGATGTCCCACCTATTAACAATAAAAACAAGTTTCCATTTCAATTCTTGGATTTCTCCTTAAAATTGGTGTATTGTATGGAATTTGTCATTTTCACCTTAACCAAGAACCATTTTGGTTGACTAGATGACATGTTGGTGTGTGAACTTTTGTTGAACAATAGTTGGTGTTGCTTGAGGTTCAATACATTCCAAATGTGGAAGTTAATTGATTGAAAGGTTTATGGTTGATGTGATGAAGTTGCCCCGACTTGTTTGCAAGTTGGATTCATTCCATTTCCAAGTTGATGGTTCCCAAATTGATGTTGGGATTTGGTTGATGATTTTTCAAACCAATAAATATTATTATTGGTGTAGGTACACTTGTTTTGGGTATGAAATAATGAGCGGTTACAAATTGCCATTGTTGTCGTGTTGAAACAACTTCATCAAATTGTTGAACACATTCATTTTTGCCACCATTGTGAATGTTCATTGCCCGTTGCTGGGTTGAGGTTTGTGGTGTCATTTGGTGATTGTTTAGGGGAATGGTTGCGTCCCTTGGCACAATCAATTTCGCTACATTTTTTATGTTGATCATTGGGTTGTACCCTTTGTGCTATATCCATGTTTGGTGCATTCACTAGTTCATTTTTTGTAAGTTGCACTTGTTGCTTGTTTTACATTTGTGCAAGTTCTAACACATGTTGATGTATAACATGATCTAATTATTTCCTAAGACTTTTGGTGACTAATTTTCACATCTTTTGAAATCAATAGGTTTTTGAAAAACATTTGCATTATCTTTTAACATAAAATTAGATTGATTCTTCACAATAATTGGAAATTTGTAATTGTTTTTAATGAATTGAACATCTAATTTCCTTCAAGAACCCTACACTTAGTTCAATCTATTTCCTAATGTTTTCAAAATACAACAAAAAAATAACATTTACTAAAAATTGCACAAAAACATTCAAAACATGATACAAATTAAAATTTGTAAGTGCAAGTGCTTTTAGTTTTATTCTACTTCTTGATGATTATGACCAAAAATTATGAGCTTTAATATTCTAAATTCAAATCTCTAGCTTGATTGCCAAATATTAATGGGTTTTTTAGTATTTTCCCATCGAATTTTTTGAATTCTTTCGATTTTCAATAACATGTTCAAAAAATTAACAATACATGCATCCAAAGAAAATATCTAAATCTTATGCACAATTCAAAATTCAAAATGAAAAAAATGTGCACAAGTTGTTAAATTAAAAAGAGCAAAACTGAAAATAAATTTTTTTTATTCTCCATTGCAAGTTTGAAATGAAAAACAAAAAATCAAATCAAATCCTTCCCACATTCTTCTTCTTTTTACTTATATACATGCTAATTCAAAATTAGATAGTATGATGAAACCATTTAAATAGTCCCTAACCATTATGTATAGTAATAGTCCAAAAATTAAAAAATTAATTATTTGTTACAAACTATTTGTTCAACAAATCTTTTATTTTATTTTCCACAAGTTTATTATTTTCACTTATCAAATTCTCTAATATATTAAGTTGAATCACCTATTAGGTTTTTTCACATGTTAGGAACGGAGTCACCTATTACAAAAAATTGGGTCACACAAGGTTTCCAATTTTTGTTACAGAGATCAATATACATATTTTTGGTGCATGCTTGTTGTTGACAAGTCCAATAATCAATTACAAAGCTCTTGGCATGCTTGTGGTTGGGGGTTTCTATCTTCAAATGTAGACCTCTATAATTGTATATTTTGTGGCATGCTTATCAATGGCAACTCCAACCAATAAT
>Ga0116226_10004352_pt1 | contig 12549 bp, 8 predicted proteins | sample S1TSphfallax_FD_89692 | JGI IMG/M metagenome (GOLD analysis project Ga0116226, IMG submission 89692) | Host-associated microbial communities from peat moss isolated from Minnesota, USA - S1T2_Fa - Sphagnum fallax MG | ecosystem: Host-associated > Plants > Peat moss > Unclassified | place: USA... | reverse complement strand
GGCATAGTTGAAATCCTTTCCCATGGGATTGGACAAGGGGGAGTGCTGATGAAGAATCTTCACACTCACCTGGTTCGGCCACCATTTGTCGTTCGACATCTTCAAGACTGAGGCGTTCTTTGGCGTACCGCCGTGCGCCACCGGGCATTGACTATCGCCGTCCATTCTTTTGCTCCTATCGCGTTTGCAAACTGGCTGTTCGAGCGCGCACAAGACACCAAATAATTTGATAGGTGAAGTTGGTTTTCTGTATTTCACTAATCGGTCATACCTATTAGGCTTGGGGTATGAGTCAAAAATCCCTCGCCGGCCTGTCACTGCGCGACCTGGAATATGTCGAAGCCGTCGCCGAATTGAACCATTTCGGCCGGGCGGCCGAGCGCTGCGGGGTGAGCCAGCCGGCGCTTTCCGAGCAGATACGCAAGCTGGAGGCGCATCTGGGCGTGCCGTTTTTTGAGCGGACGCGGCGGCGGGTTGCGGTGACGGCGCAAGGCGCTGTCATGCTCGCGCAGGTGGAACGCGTCTTGACCGAGGCAAGGCATTTCATGGCGCTCAGCGGCCAGGGACAGGCCGGCTTATCCGGTCTGTTGCAGCTTGGGGCGATTGAGACGATCGGCCCGTATTATCTGCCAGGGCTGATGCGGCTGATCCGGACCGAGATGCCGGATATTTCGCTGCGGCTGACGGAGAGCCGGACCGCCATTCTGGTGGAAAGGCTGCGGCATGGCATGCTGGATGCCGTGCTGATGGTGCCGGGGCCCGACATGCCGGGGCTGGCCTGCGAGACATTGTTCTTCGAACACTTCGTGCTCGCAACACCCCGGTCGCACCGACTCGCAGCGCTGCCGCGCATCAAGCTGGATTCGCTGCCGATCGAGGATTTGCTGCTGCTGGAGGAAGGCCATTGCCTGCGCGACCAGGCGCTGACCCTGTGCGCGGACGCGCCGGCGGCGACGCGGCATGCCACCAGCCTGGAGACGCTCTGGCACATGATCGCCGCCGGGGAGGGCTATTCGCTGCTGCCAAACCTCGCGGTGGCGGCGCGGCCGGAGATCAGCACGCTGGTGCAATGCCGGCCGATGATGGAGCCGAATGCCGGGCGGGATATCGCGCTGGTCTGGCGGGCCAGCGACCCGCGGGAAACGCAGTTTCGCCAGCTGGCCGAGCTGCTGCGCCGCCACGCGCCCGCTTGCGTTATCTCAGCCGCCGTTTCAGGGCTCGGCCGGCCTGGCGCGCCGTAAGCGCCAGCAGCCTGGGATTCTTGCGCATGCGGGCGAACAGGCGGCCGAACTGGCCGGCATGCAGCGTTGAGGAGATGAAATGGCCGTCGTCCAGCCGGCGCAGGCCAACCGAACGTTGTTTGAGCAAAGCAACGAGTTCGGGTTGCCCGGCGATGCGCGGGTCTGCCGCGAGAGCCAGGGCCGCGTCGCTCAGCTTGCCATAGGCGATGTTCGTTCGCGTCAGACCGGAGGGCTTGCCGCTGACCGCGCCCCAGCGCTGCGTGTAAAGATAGAGCGGTTCCGGCAGAATTCTGAATGTGGCGCCGCTTAGCAAAAGATCGACCACGAGGCGGAAATCCTCGCCATGCGAAATCGTTTCGTTATACGAAATCGCATGGGAGATGATGGCAGCGCGCCGGAATACCGGCTTCAAAAGACCCCAATCCATGCTGGTTCCGCTGGCAAGGTTGTTGGCGAGAAAATCGTGCAGGCTGACGGAAGTCTCCAGGCTTGCGGCGACATTGCCGTTACCGGTCACGCGGCCGGCCGTGGCGTCGTAAAAGGCGAGATCATCGGCGACGAAATCAGCGCCGGTGGACTCTCCGAAAGCCGTCAATGCCGCGAGGCGGCCGGGCGCAAAAGCGTCATCCGCGTCCAGCACCGCCAGCCAGTCGCCGCGCGCGGCCGCGAACCCGGCGTTGCGCGCGGCGGCGGGGCCGCCATTACGCGGCAAGGCGAGGACCTTGACGCTTGGATGCGACGCCGCGAAGCCTTGCAGGACGGTGAGCGTGTTGTCCGACGAGCAATCGTCGATGGTGATGATTTCCATGGCCGGGCTGGTCTGGGCCAGCACGGAGTTGATGGCACGCGCGATGAAGCCGGCGGCATTATAGGCGGGAATGATGACCGAAACCGTGGCGTTCATGAAGGGAAGCCGGCGATGCTGTCATAGAGCGATTCCAGCGCCGCGGTGCAGCGGCCGATTTCAAATTTCTCCACGGCGAACGCGGCGGCGGCGGCGGAAAACTCTTGCGCCAGCGTATCATCGGCGAGCAGGCGGAGCAAGCAATCCGCCATTGCGGTCACATCCCGCTCGGCGAAGGCGAAGCCGGTCTGCCCGTCGATAATGCCTTCCGTGGCGCCGCCGCGGGCGGAGGTAACGACCGGAACACCGCTTGCCTGGGCTTCAAGAATCACGATCTGCAAACCCTCGGCATCGCCGCTTTGCGCGGTCACGCTGGGGGCGCAAAGCAGGCGGGACGTGGCGAGCAGGTTGCGGGCCTGTTCCGCGCTGAAGCCGCCAATGAGCCGCACGCCGCCGATCGCCACCGCGCGCGCCACAAGCGATTGTTTCTCCGGGCCATCGCCCGCGATGATGAGTTCCGCTTCCGGCATCCGGCGCCGGATGATCTCGAAAGCATCGAGCAAGTAGCAAGCACCCTTTTTTTCCACCAGGCGGCCAAGGAAGAGGATGACCGGCGGGCGCTGGCCGACCGGCAAGCCGGACGGCGCAAAACGCCTGGTATCAACGCCAATATAGCGCACGGCGATTTTCGCCGCCGGAAGGCCTGCCGCCAGCGCGGCCTGCCGGATGTTTTCGGAAACCGCAACGAAGCTGACTTGGTCCTGCCGCGCCAGGCGCGCGAGCCGGGACGGGTAGGATTGCCAGCGGCGGCCGGCGCGGCCGGCGGCAAACCACGCCATGTCGGTGGTGATGTCGGACCCGTGCAGCGTGACCAGCAAGGGCACGCCCAGGGCTTTTGCAATCGGCCAGGCTTCCACCCCGTCGAATCCGAAATGGGCGTGGATGAGGCTGGGCGCAATTTGCCGCGCGCGTTTAAGGAGGCCAGGCCGGGCGCGCTGCAGACGGCGCCAGGCGGCGCCTTGCAGCCTTTGCAGGAATTGCTGCTCGCCTTCGTACAGCGCGGCAACGGGCAGGGATTGAAGCGGCAGGCCGGCGATTTTGCGCTCGCCGAACAAAAACGGCCGCCAGCGGCGCAGCGCCAGCGCCTGGTCCCGCACGAAGGTCTCGGAAGGCGGCAGGATGGCCGTGCGGTAGATCGCGACGATTCGTTCCGAGGTCTTGCTTGCGGGTATACTTATGGGCGCTACGTATGTCATTGCGATACCGAGCTGTTTTGCCGCGTAAGCCGCCGGCTAAACGTCCGGTTATCGGCCGGATGCCTGCCGGCCCGTGGCGCCAGCGTTAAAATATCGTCAACGTGCATCGAAAAGAACGCTTCGGCTGTGACATGACCGCAACCGCTTAGAGCGATTCGCGTTGCAGGGCGCGGGAGAAGCGGGAAACGCCGAGTTTTGCGGCGGCCTCGCGCAGGACATTGCGCGCCAGCGGGTCGAGCGCATAGGACAGGCCGGCAAAAGCCAGGCCGAAGGCGACCGCCAGCGCCAGCGCGGTCTGCCCGCCCATCGGCAGCAGCCGCGTTAGCGCCAGGCTCCCCGCCATCAGCAAAATCGCGGGCAGGAGCCGCCATTTCTGCGCCGGCAGGCAGCGGCTGAGCCAGAACAGAACCGCCGCGTTGCTGGTCACCCGCACCGACCAGGCGATGGCGGCGCCGGGCAGACCCATCAGGTGAATCAGCAACCAGAGCAACGCGAAAAACGGCACAACCTCAATCATCCCCAGCTTCGCCGTTATATGCGGATTGCCGCGCGCCTGGATGAAGCCGTAGGGCAGAAAGGCGATGCCGTTTGTCCAGGCGCCGAACAAGAGAATCTGCGCGATCTCCTCGGAATCGCTGGCGAAATGCCGGCCGATCCATAGCTTGAGAAATGGCCCGCAGAGTAAAATCGCCGGTCCGCAGACCATGCCGAACCCATAGGCAAGTGAGATCGTCGCCTGCCGCGTGCTGGCCAGCGCCTCCTCATGCGTGCTGCGCGAATTCCACGGAAACATTGTGCGCGACAGCGCCGAGGCCAGAATCTGCGAACGCATGGCGAGCGTCATCGGCACGGAATAAATCGCGACGGAGGCAGCGCCCAGCATGGCGCCGATGATCAACTGGGTGGACGTATCCAGCAGCGGGTTGACGATGCTGGAGATCGTGACCCAGGAGCCGTAGCCGAAGAGTTTGCGTATCCAGGCGAAGCTGATGTCGAACAGCCGGACTGGCCATTCGATTTTCAGCACCACGGCATAGGACAGGGTGACGGCGGCGAGGCGGGTGAGCAAGGTTGCCGGAATCACCACTTCGAGACTTGGCCCGATTGCATAGGCGCAGATCAGCGGGATGATCTGGCCGCCCATGGTGCCCAGCGAATTCAGCGTGTTGGAGAGCAGGAATTTTTCCCGCGATTCGAGCGCCCCGGTCGCCACGCCGGAAAGCATGCCGAGCGGCAGCATCGCCGCCATCCATGGATAGGCCTGGCGTGTCTCGGTCATCAGACTGCTCGGAATTTTCACTACATGCAGAAGAATGATGTGCCCGGCGGCGTACAGAATAAAGCCGCCGGCGATGCCGAGCCCCAGATTGCAGCAGAAGGCGGTGACCAGCACGGGCGAACGCTCGCGCGGGGGTGCTGCCCCCAGCTTGGCCAGCGCATTGGCGGAGGCGCGGGAGAGGCCGAAATCCAGGAAGCCGAAATAGCCAAGCAATACCCAGGTGATTGTCACGACGCCGTAGCGCGCCAGGCCGATCTGGTGGATATAGAATGGCACGGTGCCGAGCGAGACCACCAGCGGCAGCAGGGCGCCAATGACGTTATAGGTGAAATTGGCGGAAAAGCGGCTCCGGATCACGAACCGTAGAGCCGGCTGATCAGCTGCCGTTCGCGGCGGCCATAATCGCCGTCGAACTGCAATGCGGAGTTCTGGTCCACCATCGTCACAACCACGCCGGCGACATTAGCGCCATAGTCGCGCAGCCGGTCCAGCGAAGCCAGCACGGCCTGGCGCGAGGTGCGCTGCCAGCGGCAGACGAACACCGTCTGGTCGGCGATGCTGCCATGCACGAAGCCATCGGTCATCGCCAGCAAGGGCGGGCTGTCGATGATAATCATCTGATAGCGCTGCTTCATTGTATCGATCAGCGCGCGCAGCCGGGCGATTTCACTGGGCCCGAAGGCGCGCGACATGGCATTGCCGGAGGCGATGAAATCAATTCCGGTCGACGGGTCCTGCTGGATCAGGTCTGGCGCCGCGGCGTCGCCGGCGATGTAATCGGTGAGGCCTGGCTTGGAGGCAAGTGCTGCATGGCGCATCAGGGAGCTGCGGCGATGGTCGCCATCGATCACCAGCACGGCATGGCCGCCCTGGTGCATGGCCAGGGCCAACCATAGGGCCAGCGTGGTTTTGCCTTCAATGGCGCCGGCGGAGGAGACCAGGATCGCCCGCGGGGCAGTCTCATCCGGCGCCAGGAGCGATAATTTCGCGGCCAGCCCCCGCACCGCCTCGCCGGTGCGGGAAAATGGCGCGTCCAGCACGTGGCGGGAAATTTCGTCATCCCTGGCCCCAACCAGCAAGGGCAGAGCCGCCAGCAGCGGCTCGTCCACCGTGGCCCGCAGATCGTCGGCTTGCGCAAAACCCTCGGAGAAGTAGTCGCGAATAAAGGCCGCGGCCCCGCCCGCCACCAGCGCGAGAAGCAAGATCGCCAGCCCCAGCTTCGTCTTGTTCGGAAATGTCGCCCGTAACGGAATGCCGGCATGGGACACGAAAGTGACCGGCGGCTCCAGCAAGGCGGCGCGGTCTACCACGGCGTTTTCGTCTTCAAGAAAGGTCTCGTAGACCGAGCGCGCGCTCGCCGCTTCATCGTTGAGGCTGGTATATTGCGCCTGTTCCGCGCTTTGCGCGGCCGCCTGCGCCTTCAGCTGGCTGAGATTGGCGGCGAGCTGGTTGACCTCCGCCTGCTCGGCAATCTTCGTCTCGGTGATAGACGCGAATGCCGAGCCGGTCTGCCCGTTCATAATGGCCCGGGTTTGCGCGATCTGCCCGTCCAGGGACCGGATTTTTGGATAGTTGGGTCCGAATTCGCTGGCCAGTTGGTCACGCTGGCTCTCCAGCTGCATCAGCTGCGCCGCCGCGGCCACCAGGATCGGTTGTTCGGGTAGCGTCAGCAGGGCGTTGGGGTCACCGTGCTGGGATGCATCCGTCAGCCCCGCCGCGCGGGCCTGGGCGGCGGCAAGGCTGGCCTGGGCGTTGCCAAGGCTCGCCGCCATATTGGCGATCTGGCTGTCCACCAGGGGCGTTGACCCGCCGCCTTGCTGGGCGTTCGTCAAGCCATGGCTCACGCTATAGGCGTTGGCGGCGGTCACCGCGTCCAACCAGTTCTGGCGCAGCTGGGCGGTGCGCGCATCCAGCCAAGCGGCCACGCGGTTCACATCCTGGGTCTGCCCGGCAAGCGCGATCCGCTGATAGGCCTCCACCACCGCATCCGCGAGCGCGGCGGCGCGCGGCCCATTTGGCGCGGTGACGCTGACATCGATGACGCTTGAATGCAGCTCCGGCAGGACGCTGAGGGATTTGAGGAATGTGTCGATCTGCGCCTGCGCGCGGGAGGCGGGATCAGTCGCGGCAGGGGCGGCGCAGAAATACGAGATTTTCACGCCACAAAGGAGGCTCGGCAGGTTGAAATCCAGAATGTTGAATCCTGGCTGGGGCGGCAGCGGCGGAATTTGCGCAAGCACTGCCGCCGCGACGTCCCGCGAGGCGATTTCCGCCGCTTCGGTCGACGGCAAATTATCATCCTGGGCCGCTGCCGGCGTCTGGCCGGTGGGGGATAGCGGATCAGCGCTTGCCTGGGCGATCGCGACGGTCGCGGTCGCGGTGTAGGTTGGCTTCAGAAGCAGCAACACGCCGAAGCCGAGCAGGCTAACAGCCACGAACACCGCCAGCATGAGCCGCAAATGCTGCCGCAAGATGCGCAATATCGGCTTGCCGCCAAACGCGCCGGTGACCCGCATACCGTCAGGCTGCGCCATCGTGCTCCGCATCGGCATCACCGGCCACCAGCGACGGCGAAGCGGATGATATAAATGGCGAATAGCGGCAGGCCGAGCAGGTAGCGCCGCCACAGCCGCCGCGGCTCCTTGATCAGACGAACCAGCCACTCGGCGCCGATCTTCGATACCCAGCGGGGCGGGCGCCGGACGACGCCGGCCGCATGGTCAACCATCGCGCCGCCGGTAATGGCGACGCAGGGGGGGAGGCTGTCAAAATTTTCCAAAAGCCATCGCTCCTGGCGCGGCATGCCCATGTTTACGAGCAGGATGGAGGGCGCCGCGCGGTTGATACGCGCCACGAGTTCGCGCGTTGCCTGAGAGTCGGAAGCGGGATCGAAGAAACCATGCTGGATGCCGGCGGTTTGGACATTGTAGCGCGCCGCGAAGCGCCGTGCCGCCTCGTTTACGACTTCCGGCCGGCCGCCGACCCAGAAAACGGATGCGTGCGGGCCGAGGGCGCTTAGCGCCTTGCCGATCCAGTCGGGCGGGGTGGTGCGGTGCAAATGGTGCCCGGTGAGCAGCCGCGCCGCCAGCTGGGCGCCGGCCCCGTCGCAAAAGGCGATATCGGCCCTGCGGAACAGCCCTGGCAGCCATTGCAGCTTTTGCGCGAGAACCAGCATATGCGCATTGGCGTTGACGACCAGCATGCGCTGCCGCGACTGAACCGCCGCCACCACATTCGCGGCAATCGCGTCATCACGCAGATTGGTGAGCCGCAGCCCCATGACTTCGACGGCATCCGGAAACGTTGCTTCAGAAGGCATGGCGGCTCACAATTTCCCGAATTGCCGTCAGCGCCATGATCTTTAGATCCAAACCGATGGACCAGCGCTGGATATATTCAAAGTCGTAGCTCAGGCGCCGGCGCAGGTCTTCCATTGTCACCAGCTCGCCGCGCGCGCCATTGACCTGCGCCCAGCCGGTGATGCCGGGCTTGACGCGATAGCGCAGCACGTAATCGCCGATCGCGTCATTTAAAAACTTGCCCTCAACGCTGGTTTGCGGCGCGTGCGGGCGCGGCCCGACCAGCGACATTTCCCCCCGCAACACGTTGAGAAGTTGCGGCAATTCGTCGATGCTCAATTTACGCAGCCATTTTCCGGTGCGCGTGACACGTGGATCGCCGCGCGAAGTCTGCCGCCATGCAAGCGCATCGGCGCTGCCAACATACATAGAGCGGAACTTGAAGACCATGAACGGCCGGTTGTTGAAGCCGCGCCGCGGCTGGCGAAACAGGATCGGCCCTGGCGATTCAAGTTTGATGGCGATGGCGGCCAGCGTGAAAAGCGGAATGAAAAGGATGAAGGCAAGCAGGCTGAGCGTGACATCCAAGGCGCGTTTGGTGACCGTCTGCCATTCATCGAGCGGCCGGCGTTGCAGCACCATCACCGGCACCTTGCCGATGGACTGCACCGGCAGCGCCATATCGGGCCCATTCATCAGGTATGGCATCACGAATACATCCGTCATCGCGCCGCGCAGAAGCTGGCTGATCCGGAGCATCCGGCCCTGGTCCACCGCGCGCGGCGGCAACGCGATGATGATGCCGTGCAGCTTCGTCTCATGAGTCAGGCCGATGAGATCGTCGAGCGAGGCCCGGCTCTCAGGGCGCGCGGGCGCGTCATCGAAAATGCCGACGACTTCGATGCCCGCCCCAGACCGCCCGAGCCGTTCTTCCAGCAGGAAAGCGTGCCGATCCGACCCGATGATCGCATATTTGCGCACCATACGCTCGGTCACGGCCGGATGGCCAAGGACGAAGCTGGATGCGATGCGCGATGCCGCAAGCGAAGCGCCGCAAGCCGCCACCCATAATAACGCATGCTCCACGGAAAGCAGTTTTTCCGCGCCCAGGAACCACAGGACAACACTTTGCAGCGAGCCGGCGAGCACCAGCGAAGCGCCGCGCGATTGTATTTGCTGCAGAATAATTGCGGAAATGCGGGTTCGCGAGACCCGCGGCCCATGCGAGGTGGCGAACAGAAACAGAACCGCGACAATATCCGACACCGCATCCGCTACGGCCTGGTGATGCGTGACGCAACGCGCCTGCAGGACCGCAACCAGCACGGTCGCGCCTATAACGGCTGCAAGATCGCCCAAGCCGACAAGCAACCGCAAAGTGGGCTGCGCTGGGTGCTGGTCATCCAACGAACCAGAAACGCCGCGCGTCTGATGTGAAGCAAATTGGGTCCAATCCGGAGTTGCAGCGTTGCGATCTTCCGATAGGTAAGCGGCACCGTCACTCATGCAACCTCCATAACGTTTCGGTTATGCGGCGCCGCGAGACAAAACGCGGCCGCCAAAACCAGGTTCAAAATCAGTGCACACCGGGCAGAACATCCGTGACGAGCACGGCCGGTAAATAAACGATGAATATGCGTCACGCCAATTTCCTCTAGCCCATTTTTGCGCAGTGCAACATTAATTCAACGACACGCAATAGACACCTTGCTAAAAGGCTTTTTATGCGATGTTTTGATCGGCTTTGTGGCGGGAAAGACTAGGATTGAGTATTTAATGCGAACGCCGGTTCGATGAGTCAGCAATCCGCCTTGGCGCCAGGCGCGGCCCCCGCCACGGCCATGCGCATAACGCGCGGGAAAGCGGGGGCCAGGCGGGTTTCCGCAGGCGTTTTCCTTGTCCTGGCGGCGTCTCTCTTCAATCTTCTTCTCTGTTTCCTGCAAACCCGGCATTGGGCGAGCGGTAGCAGCGCCGAAGTTATCGGCTGTGAACTTGCCATATTGGCGGCCGGGCTGATGGCGATCCGGCCCGTCTTCAGCAATACCGCCTTGGCCGTCAGCATCTGCGTCGTCGTAACGGTCATCGCGTTGAAGCTGATCAATCCGGGTCTTGATCTAAAAATTATTCACGACGTCGCCATTACCTATATTTTTTATACACTCGGCACGCTGGCGTCGCAGGAAACTGCCAACCGGCTGCTATCGGGCCTGATGATTATCGTTCTGATTCTTGGGTTTTTTGAGTTTGTGGCCCCCGGTATCTATGCCCAGGTGTTTGACATCTGGTCCTACTACGTAGCCAAGGGAACGTTAAGCCAAACCACCGTGGATTACGCGCAGACCAATTTCTTCCTGAGCAGCGCGCGCGCCGGCGCGCAAAACCGGACATTGCTACCGGGCCTGCTGGGGCCGCACCGCGCCTCTTCAATTTTTCTTGAGCCCGTCTCCATGGGGAATTTCGCGGTCATCACGTTTGCGTGGTGCCTCTGCACCTCCGCCAGCACGCCATGGCGGCGCTTCGCTTTGATTTGCGGCGCCGTCCTGTGCATCATTTTATCGGATTCGCGATTCGGCATCGGCTGCTGCCTCATCATGGCTCTGGCGCGGTCTGTGCCGGTGTTCAGAGCCCGGCCGGTCGTCTTCCTGATGCTGGTCCTCAGCGTTTTGGCATTGACGCTGGCCGGTTCCATCCACGCGCTCCCTGGCATCAAGCCATCGATCCTGGGCGACAACCTGCCGGGCCGGCTGTTGTTTTCCGGCCGTCTGCTCAACGACTGGACTTTGCAGAACTGGCTTGGACTTGTGGTGTCCCGTGTCTACACATCCGATACTGGTTTCGCCTATGTTATCAACAATCTAGGCCTGCCGCTCAGCTTGCTTCTGGCAGCTCTGTTCGCCTTCCACGTCGTGCGGCGCCGGGAAGCCGGCAATATGAAGGCGATGGTCGCTGTCTATCTCTCGACATCGCTCTGCATCGGCGCCTCGGCCGTTTCGATTAAAACCGCCGCGCTGCTCTGGTTCCTCTATGGCGCCACCGATAGTGCGGTCGCGCTCCAAATTCCGGCGGGACCGCGGGCGCGCATGGTTCGTTCGCGGCAACCAGCGCTTGGCGGGTCGCAACCCTGACTTGTTCCGCGGAATTTCCAGCCATCTCAAAATCTGCAATACGCAGCGATACTCACGCTATACTCATCACCGTGCACACCGTGATATGATGACTCAAGGCCAAATCTAACATTTTCGAAATATTTTGGCAATGAAAATCATGGTATGCTTACTCTACATGTTTACGGCAAGATTTAAAGGCAATCAGGTACTCATGCCTGACCTTAAGAAGTGTGTGAAAAGTGATGGTGTAGCGGCATGCGTCTTTCTCGCTGTATCCGGTTTCATGGCAAGAGCGGCGGCGCCACGGAGATACGCAGGGCGGCGCGAGCCACGCCGGCAACCGGCATGATGAAGCCAGCTGCAGCGCCAGTCTTGTTATGAATTGCCATCGGTTGATTCGATGATTATTCTAAAATCAAAAGGTTACGAAGTTTCACCGTCAACGATGGCGACGGCGGAACGGTTGTGCGGACTTGGCCTGCTGACGCAAGAGCAGTTGCGAGAGGCGCTGTCCCACGCGAAGAGCTATAATGTGAAGCTGCCCGATGTGCTCGCAGCAGTTTTTGGCATTTCCGGCCAGACATGGGCGCGCGAGCGCGCCGCGAGCGCCAATTTGCCGCTTGCCGATCTGGTTCTGCAGCCGCCGAGCGATGCGCTGATGCATGAGAAGGATCGCAATGACTATCTACGCCACGGCTTTATTCCATGGCGGCACGCGGCCGATGGTGTGATTGTGGTCGCGGCGCGCGACCCGGATGATCCGGCGATGCTCAAGCTGCTCCGCCGCCGCTTCGCCGATGCCCGTTTGGCATTTGCCGTCACCGGGAAATTCGACGTGATTTGGACCGTGCAGCGGTTTTTCGACCCGGGGCTCAGCGAAGACGCGCGGGAAGCACTTTACAAGCGCGATCCGGCATTATCCGCCAAGACCACGATTTCCCGCCCGCAGGCCCTGTGCTTCTCGGCGCTGTTTCTGCTCTCGATGCTGGGGTTGGAATTCCGGCCGCATCTGACGCTGATCATCCTCTCCGGCTTCATATCGGCGATGTATGTGGCGCTGTTCCTGTTTCGCGGGCTGCTGACGGTCATCGGCAGCGGCAGGCGCGTTGACATATCGGTTGGCCGCGCCGAGGTGGAACGTCTCATCGACGCGGAATTGCCGGTATTCACCGTGCTGGTGCCGATGTATCATGAGGCGGATGTGATCCCGATCCTGGTTTCATCCATCAGGAAGCTCGATTATCCGCTGGCCAAGCTCGACGTGAAACTGGTTCTCGAAGCCGGTGACCATGAAACGATCGAGGCCGCGAAGGCGCTGGGTGCCGAGGATTTGTTTGAAATCATCCGCGTGCCTGACAGCCAGCCGAAGACCAAGCCGAAAGCCTGCAACTACGCCCTGCATTTTGCCCGCGGTGATTATACCGTGGTGTTCGACGCCGAGGATATTCCGGAGCCGGACCAGTTGAAGAAAGTGGTGGCGTTGTTCCGTGCCTCGCCCGGTAATGTCGCCTGCGTGCAGGCGC
>Ga0116226_10004351_pt1 | contig 12550 bp, 5 predicted proteins | sample S1TSphfallax_FD_89692 | JGI IMG/M metagenome (GOLD analysis project Ga0116226, IMG submission 89692) | Host-associated microbial communities from peat moss isolated from Minnesota, USA - S1T2_Fa - Sphagnum fallax MG | ecosystem: Host-associated > Plants > Peat moss > Unclassified | place: USA... | reverse complement strand
TTTGTTGTGGCGGGGAGGGGCAGTTTGGTGTGTTTGTTTTTTCTTGTCTCGGCCCCGTTCTGCTTTTTGTGTCAGTTTTCGACAAACTCCCCCCCCCCCCCCCCCCCCCATGTTTTAGCAAACTATGCTAATTGATAAGTCAAACCAAAGGCAACAATGAAATAGAAAATTCGAATGTGGTTTTGGAAACCTATAATGGTGCAATAATTCCCAAAATCCTTTCCACAATAAATATATCTTGCTTGGATACCACAAGGTTTATGTCCATGTTTTGATTCATTTATGACTTTCATATGCAAGATTGTGTTAGCATTCGCATGTTCTCCTCCTCCATATGTTTTACTGGCACCAAAATGGCATGCCCACACAAAAGTTTCATTTTCATGCATTCGAGCTCCAGGTGGTTTTTGTTTTTCAAGTACCCCTGATTCAATGATGTCATCATCATGCCTTGATTAAATATAGTGAAGTTGTTGCCTCTATTCGTTGCTTGATAAACCTCTAGGATTGTTATTTCAAAACCAAATCCATCAAAAATATGCATAACAAAGCAATCATTGACGATAAAAATAAACACCAAATATTCCCCCTTCTTTAGGCAATGGTCCATTATAAACGTTTTCCAACCATCATAGAATCTTCCATTGCATAAGTTCACTTGCCATTCACATCTGTTGTCTCCTCCTTATAAAATCAAGACCTCTTGCATTGGTAAGCTATGTTGCATCCAAAACGCAAATGGAATTTCCTACAACACAACAGTATTCATTCACTGATGAATATTGCCAAGCAAGCCATAGGCATCATTCATTGACTTGGGCATTAAAAAAATCCTCCTCCTTGCTATTTTATTTTTTTGGAACATAAAAATAATCCTTCAATATGAACCTTGATTTTTTTCAATCATGGTTTAGGGTTTAATATGTTTTTGTTGAATTTTGAAATATAATTACATAATATTATGTACATTTAATCAGTGTAATTTCTAGATTTATGTAAAAATCATTTAAAATATATCAAATAATGACACATTTAATTAATTAATTTGTGGATTTATTAGTATTTTTCAATCTTATAAATATATTGCCTAATTATTTTAATTTGGTAAATTTTATTTAAACATTAATAATAGTTGAAAGACATTTTCAAACTCATAAATGATAAAAATTGTTTAATGGACCAATTCAAAATTGTCGATATATGTAAATGAAGGTATTGCAATATTGGCCACATAGATGCTATAAGGTTTTACTTCAACAAAGTTTTGAAGTGTAACTACAATACCTTCATTTTAATGATAATTTTGTCAACTTTTACCATCAATGTGACCAACTTCACAATATTCTCATTATATCATGACTTAGGATATTGTAACAATATGGTGAGGGTATTGTATTCCTTTTAGGTTTTGGTAGGGCTATGCAATACCCTTCCAAGTTTCATGGTGAATGCAAATATCCGAAGATGATGCAAATATTACATTTGAACTTGATAATTTTGTTCAAGTCACCTTTTACCATCAATGTGAAGAACTTTGCAATACCTTCATTTACTTGAATCACTATTTGACATGATATAGTGAACATGGAATAAATATTTTAAAAACATTTGCTTGTTTCATGGTTTACGATATTATTACAAAATGATGGATGTACCTCTTTCCTTCTAAGTTTTACTAGGGCTATGCAATAGCCCCCCAAATTCCAAAATATATGTTATGGAGCCCAAAGGTTTTATGGGATCGCCTAAAAGGGGTATCCCATGTGAATTTAGTAGTTCTAGGCATGAACAATACCCCTCCAATAGCATGAACCAAAATAATTAAGCCAATGGGTGTTTGTAGATTACCCCAAATAGGGTATTACTGTCCTTCTAGGTTTTGGTATGGCTATGCAATGCCCCTCTAGTTTCTATATATATGTTATGCAAGCCAAGGGGTTCTTAATATACCCCAATAGGGGTATTGCATGTGCATTGGGTAATAATTCTGGGCATGAACAACACCTTTCTGATAACCTCCTCCGAAACAATTACACCCATGGTGTTTACAAAACCTTCATAAGGGTATTACTTTTTTTCTAGGTTTGAATTTTTATTTTTTGGGGGTAAAAAAAGGTTTTTTTGTTTGAGTGCATGACTAGAATAACTCTTTTGATAATTTCATCAAACATACATATAAGAATATGTGAGAATATATTTTAACTATTAACACAAGATGGTGTATGATGAAAGTGAAATGCCTTAAAGAAAAAAATATGGGTGAAATGTGTAACAAAAATGTGCAAATAATACCCAAGTCCAAAACAACCCCACCATTAAATGGGGAATATGTCATGATAATGGTAAATACGTGGTTGCCCAAAAAATAAATTAACCTAGCATCTTGAAGTCCAAAACAATATCTTAATCAAAATGGGGATAAATTATGGGCTATATGTGTCATTATTAAAGGTGGATGGGATCCTATTGGCCTTCTTGTACCGCACTAATGCAACCTCTATATCCTGGGTGTGCCAATTCATAAATATCCCATGATTGGCCAATGTTGCATCCACAACATTAGCCACAAACACCTCCTTAGTGTTGTTTTGAACCTTAAATAGTCAACACAATATAGTAAGTATTGCACATGGAACCTAAAACCTGAAATTCAAATAAAATTTAGTATGACATTGCTAAAACTTACTAGCCATGATTCATTTTAAAATCATGGTATTGTGTAAGAAGGCCAATCTTTTTATGCCGCATTATTTTATTGGATGTAGATTTCCAAGCACAGTCCATCTAAACACTTTTGAGTGCCTTTGCATATCTAGCTCAAATGACAATTGCAAGGTCCTCATTTGGTTCCACCTTGGCATGCACATTGAGAGGGGTGGACCCCACACCCATGTAATCATGCCAAGAAATATAAAAGTGTAATTGGAAATTAACTTCACAAGTGCAATCTTAAAAACTTTAGGTCTGTATTGCAAATCACTTTGGAGCCTATCCCACTATAGGAATGCATGCCTCTTAGCTCAGACAATGGCCTTCTACTCATTGCGACGAAAGTAAACCATGGGCACTAATAAAAAATGGTCATTTGCAATTGGTCCTTACAACTAATTTTTGTTACAAATGACATTTGCAACAAAAAATTTAATCATTGTTTTGGACAAGTTGCATTGACATTAGTTGCAAATGACAACAAATTTTGGATGAAAGAAAAATGAAAGAAATACACTTTCAACCTTTGACTGGTCATATATGTATTATCACTTGTAACTAAAATGTGATTTTTTGGGTAAACAATGGAAAGAAGTGATGTGATGCCACGTGTCCCAACTCATAATAATTAATTAATTTGTATTATTTTGAAATAATATAAGATGTTTAATTTTTGTATTTGGATGGTTTAGATTGTGACATGTGGTGCAATATAATTTTGCCATGTGGCATATTAATTGAATTTGTCCAAATTAAATTTAAATCAATACTTAAGTATGTAGGTTGAATTAGGTACCTACCTACCCATCTAAGCTAAACACATCAAAATAGGACCTATTTACATACCTAAGCCAAATACATACTTAGTTAGGTGGGTAGGTAAGTTAGGGAAGTAGGTAGTTAAGTGTAAATACATGAAAATTTTAATTTTATTTTGAGTTAAGTTGTTTTTATTGACCCATCCCATATGCCCATGTTTCTATATATAAAAATATAAGACAAAACACCTTGTTTATATACTTTTCAAGATGAGAATGAAAGCCAAAACATACAAGATAAAGTTTTTAGTTCCAAGTCGTTTATGGCTAAACATAATAATGATATAATTTGTAGCTAGCCTAGGTTAGATATTTATACATATTATTATGTCATTTGTTAGAGCTATTATGATTTATTATAATCAAAATTTTATTTTTTGATAAATAAAAAAATAATTCTTAATAAACACATTAGTAATTTGAAAATAATTTAATAATAATAATATTATTATATTAAAATTTCAATCAAAGGTAATATTGAAATTAAAATTTTTATTACATGTAATTAATATAAATATAAAATTAATATAAATAATAATAAATGTCATTGGTGATCAGTTTTAAAATTATAATAAAATGGTTTGGATAAACTTGTAATATGGGCACAATATATTTAACAAATATCTTCCATGAAATTTTAATATATTAAAAATATATTAATTAATGTAACCATAATATCAAGACCATTTATGTTAATAATAATACTTGAATACACATGTAATATGGTTATTTATATACATTCAAAATAGACATTTATAAATCCTAATACACCTAACTATATTCCTTATAATTCACAAAATACACCTTTGTATACTCATAGGGTTACAACTAAATTAGTCACATTTGCAACTAATGGGACACAAATTGTTCTTCTTAGATGAAAACTAAACTAAATGTTGTTCACATGGAATGATGAACATCAAAATAGTCGCAAATTAGTTGCAACATAGTTGCAAATATGACCAACACAAAAAATAGTTGCAAAAATGTTCAAATGTAATTATAAATAATTAATAGTCACATGTAGTTGCGAGTAAAGTGGTTACATTTTGGCTAATTTCTACTAATGGGGGTTGCTAAAGACTTGTGCACTCATGGCCGTGTGATCTTGAACCCTTGGGCCCTCCTCCCAAATAGATCGGCATCCGGGCTTATTCGGTTCCATAACCACATTGTGATGTGCCCACAAATGTTGTACCATGTTGTATTTCGTTGTACAGGATGTATCACACCCATCGACCCTATAAGCAAATTTGGGTCCATCCCTTGCCCAATGGACACCTTTTATGGCAATTGCGGGAGGGGCAACCACATTTGAAACCAAAAAAACAAAAAAACAAAAATTAACATTATGGATGAAAGTACCTTCATTGCATGAATAGATAAAAGATTTAAACCTAAGGATGAGGGTATTACATAGAAGGATAAAGATAAAAAACACAAGGTGGGGGTATTGTGTAGAAAGATAAAAGATCCAAAACACAATATGAGGGTATTGCCAAAACCCAATGTTCAAAAGCTAATTCTAAATAAAAAATCACCTACAAAGGCTTGGGGTATTGCTCTTAGACTTTCACCAAAAAAATGTCCCACCCACCCTCTCACATGGAAAAGGAAGGTGGGGGCAAAGGTGGGGTTTAAGGAGCAAAATTAATGAAGGTATCACAACAAAAATATTAACAAAAAAAAACCCCACCCATCCTCTCCACTTGACAGGATGTGTGGGGCAATAAATTATAAAGGAAGTTTAATATATCACCTCCATCAATTTGGGCATGAAGTTCAACATCCTCATTTATATTTTCTTCCTCTGGCACTAAAATAGGAACTACATTTTGTTGTTTTTCTATCATCAAAATAGTCTTTTCCAAATTTGCATCAATTTTATTTACATCTACAACAGATGTTTCTCTAGCATCCCCAGCCACTTGCACTTGTTCTTGAATAATTTCAAGAGAAGCCAATGCAGCCACATTTTTAGCTAATAATTGCATTTCCTATTCCCCCACCATTGCCTCCAAATCTCCTTCACCTCCCATGCCATCTTTAACTAAAACTTGTTAATCTGTTCCACCATTCCTCATTCTTAGTTGAGTCTGCATTTAACACAAACACAATAATACAAAAACAAATTATATACCGAAAAAGAAAAAATTCCAACAATAACACCATGTTCTGCTAGCACCAATGCCAACACCATGCTCATTATCATTGTTTTGTTCTTGTGAAACCACACCATAATGACCACGAGTAGCATAGCTCCCATGTTCCTACAAGACAACATTAAAAGAGGATGATGATGACACATGGTGTCATCGTCATCCTTTTCGCAACAAAAAAAATGAAAACAACAATAATATTGATGTTATTGTTGTTTTCTTTGTAATAATTAAAAAAACTAAAACAATGAGCAATGTGTGGTGTCATTGTTTTCTTCTTATGCTCTTGCAAAACAACATTAGAAGAGAATGACCATGGCACACAATGTCCTTGTCATTTTCTTCACAATAAAAAAAAGATGACAACGACAATGTTGACATCGTTTTCTTGCAATAGAAAAAATAAATGATGAGTAGTTGCACACTACTTGTCATCCTTCTTCCCACGCCCCTGCAAGCCAACACTATAAAAAAAATAACAACAAAACATGGTGTCGTCCTCCTCCTTTTTGTAGTAATAAAAGGGGGACAACAAAAGATAGAGAAAGAAAATGATGACACCATTGTTGTCATCTTCTTCATAGCAATTTTTTTTTTTCAATTAAAAAAAAAGAAAAAGGCAAGGGCTTACCTTTTGCCACCACATTGAAGCTCTTAAGCTCCTCTTGTGTTGCTGCTAAGTTCATCCTACCTTGCTCCTAAGCTCGTCTTGCCCTCCTCTTAAGCTGTTTTTGCAATGGTGATGGTGAAAAAAACATTAGCAGGCACTAGAAGTGAGCACAAATGGTAGGGTGGGGAAGGATCAATAGCATGAAGGAAGGAGGTAGGTTGGGTGTAGGTAGGAGTTTCCTAAAAAAAACTTAGATTTACGGGTGGGGCAACAACAAAGTGGAATAAAAATTATCACCAAAGAAAAAGGAAAAAAACTAGGGAATAGAAATTTGGCTAGAAAAAAAAAATATTAACCAAGTAAATTGACCCTAGGGGGACATTTCATCCCATCCATCAAATCCTAAAACATGATTTTTTAGATGGTGCATGGAGGGGTGTTGGGGTCACTCAAGCCCTTTGTGCTCACAAAAGTTAGGTTCAAATGTTCATTTGCTCACACTCAAAACTAATAGCTCACGTGCTAACCCGGTAATTATGTTGTTCATTTTGATTAATATCTTTTTTTACCAAGAGGTCATGGGATGTTTTGACTAATCAAAATGACAAATTGTTAATTTGACCTATCATTATAAATCATTTAATTTAGGCAACATGTCATTATTATGTTACATATTTGAAAATGATGTGGCATGATATGTTGTAAAAACTAGGTACATAGGTGCTTATTTATGATCATATGTTTATGATGTATACATACACAATACACAACACCGTTTCCAAAATTCATATACATGATTTGCTTGAGTTCAAACTTAAAACCTCATGGAGGCATGCCCGATGTTTTTCCATCCAGTTACGTGCAACCTCTTGTTAGTAAAAAACATGCAACTTTTTGTTTTATTTTCTTAATTATGAAACTATAATGAAATATGAGAATTGACACACATTTTTTAATCTCAAGTCTTGTTCAAATTAAGCAAATAAAAGTACAATGTTAAAGTTTATTCACATATCTATTCAACAAAATCAATATATTTTATACATGTTCAAATGGACTTAAGAAATGTTTAGGGCTTAGGGTAGGGTACATAAGTAAGTAAGGTAGGATAGGTAGGTAGGTTGTTAAGTAGTTACATATAAGTAAGGTAGGTAAGCAACATAACATGTGATAACATATGGTCTAGCACAATCCAAATGTTTTCATGAGAAGTAATCACTAGATATGAATTGATAACATACCCTAGTGGCAATTCATTACAAACACAACTTAACCTAACCTAACCAATCTTAGGAATTTAGGCTAGGCCTAATTAATAGGCTAGCCAATCAATTATGTTAGGTTATAAGTAGCCTACACTCAATTAGTAGGCTATGTACTTATACTAAGCAAGGTCAATACCTAGGTTTTTTTAAAAGGCTAATTAGTCATGTTAAATAGGTAACCATAGACCCTGTTAGTAGGCAAGTTAGGAACACTAGGTAGGGGGCCTTGGCCTAGGTCAAGCTAATGTCAAATTAGTATATTGGCCAACTTGGTCAAACCTTAGCCATCTTGATAAACCTTTTGTTGTTGTTGTTGTTTTTATTAGATGCTTGGATTGACACCTAGTAAAAAAAGTCACTTCAATCAAATGTATTGATAAAAAATAACACATGTTTTTCATATCACATGCAACTAATAAAGGTCAACATTGGCTTTGGTCAATGTGAACATCTCAATCAAGTTTAACCTTAAAAAAAAAATAAATTCTTATAGTGATGCAAATTATAATTTTGCCAAGGAAATTACATTTTATTAATCTATCTATTTATCTAAATCCTTAATCTTCATTCATCGTAGTCTCTTGTCATGTGAAAATTTGAATATTAATCAACAAAATTAAATATAGGAAATTACAAATTGTGAAATTTTTATCTCATTGAATAATAAAATTTTGTGAAGTTTTAGGTAAATCTACATGAACATTATTAGGTGAATAGATGAACATGAGCAATGAACATGTGAGCACGAGTGGCAAGTGAGATAGACAAATTTTCATTTTGGATGAAAAATGGATGATTGACACATGGATGCTTGACAAATGAATGATGAATGTTGCATGAATGAAAAACATGGCTATAAAAAAATCATGAGCAAATGGAAAATTTTGATGAAACATGGATAAATGTTTAATGAATTTTCAAGGACTGGACATTTTGGATGAAGTGGGTGGATGGATGTAATTATTGGATGAAAAATGGATGAAACTAATTTTCTTTTCCACAAGATTGATCATAAAACCACAATAGCAATTATTGTGTTTTAACTTTTATTTGTGTTGATATCCTCAAATGAATATGTATGACAAAAAAAATTGAACTTGATCATGGACCACCTACATTTCCCAAAAAAAATGATTAAGATAATTTAAATATCCACATGTTGTATTTCAAGGTCGAAATAAAATTTTACATATATGTAAAAATCCAAGTACCATACTCCAACACAAGAAGTTGTTTTGTTTAAAATGTGATGGTGAAAAATGGCTTGTGCATGAACTTAAAGACCTTGAACCTAGAGCATGATGGTAATATAACTGATTTGACATGGATGAATATCATTTAACAATTTGAATGAAATAAATGGATGCATGATAATTTAAAAACTAGGATGAAATCCATTCATAAATGGAATGCAATGGAGATGTGTGTTAAAAATATTTACATTCACCTCCATACGGGGTTTCCAATAGTATGCATTATCAACAACAATTTGTTTGAGATGTTGATATGGTGGATTTGTAGGAGGCATAATGTCATAGTTGTTGATGTTTCCCATATTCAAGATTATAAGGGTAAGCTCGATGCAAAATGAAATAAATGTATTAATATGTACCAAGAATGAATAGGATGGGCCAAAAGAGCATTGTGGCAAAGAATGTATAATTCTACTTCATTCCATGGTAGGTAGCAAAGGTTATGTTCACCCCCCACGTTGTTGTAATTTAGTTGTCATAGATCTACAATTAAAACACACGGCGACCCTTTGGGTGGGTACCATAAGGGGCAATAGTGCCACATGAACTTATTTTGAGATTCAAAGATCAAGGTTTTACTCAAGAAATCACTTTTTAGTCTTAATTGAATCCAAGAGAAAAGGAAAAAAATGTGACAGCTTGTAGAGAGATTCATGAGGAGTAGATTTTCAAGAAAAGTATTTCCATATTTGAATATAACTTTGCTGGAAAGAATTTTGCAACCACCTCATCATGCTCTTGAATTCCAGAGAAAATCTAATGACATATTGTTGGGCTTTATAGTGAGGGAGAGATTCACGAGCAAATGCAAAGTATGAGAGATTTCCATATGAGTGAAAGTCATGCTTGTTGAAAAGAATTGCAAACACCACCTCATCATTTCACTTGAAATCCAAGAGAAATGTGACAACTTTTTTTTTCCTCCCCCCTTTTGAAGCTTGTAAACCAAATGAATGTAGTAAGCAAAATTGCAAGATTTGTCACCATTTAGAACAGGAACATACAAACAGATTTGGTAGCTTTTGCACCCACCTTAGCAATTAATTTTAAAAGACAAAGTTGATAACAGAGTTAGTAAAGTGGGTGTATGCACTATGGAATGGTTAAGAAGCCCTTGCACATTATGTTGGGTAGCCACACTAGGTGCACTTGTGAAGGTGAGCTGGGCAACACACCCAACAGAATGGTCAAGTGCGAGGTCATTCCATGACATTAAGGTTTACAAAGCAAATTCAATGGGTTTTTAAAAAGTTCATCTTCAATACTTGCACATTTTGGTCACCATTCTCTCAGTGCATGATCACTAGAAGATTATGTACTAGCCTATAATGAGGACAAGAAAATGACACATACTACCACCCCAAACTTTAACGTGTCCAATAAGACTAAAACCATAAGCAAAAAGAAATATTCAAATTAGTGTTTGACACAGCTATTGAGTTGAGAATGAGAAGGACCAAAATATACACATCTATACAGAACCTTTTCAGGGTTGGCACTTGGGTGTACATTCAACCTATACCATAATGAGATTTTTTGCAACATTTCCTACTCTATCTTTTTACAAAAATGACAACACAGAATGTTCCACCAATATGGGTTTTCACCAATTTTTGTATTTTTCCCTCCTCTGTGATTTTCTTAAATTTTGACATTTCAAACATATAATTTCTAGAAAATCTGACATTTACAGAAATTTAAAAAAAAAAATTATTGTTGAACCTGGAAGGTTACTATTGTATTGTACAAACTGGGAAACACAACATTATTGATCTATTGCAAAAATGAGAAAGCTCAACTCATGTCATTTTGGGATGAGTGGTGGAAGGCTTGTGGTGCTGCACAACCACTAACAAGCTTTAGCAACAAACCATAGCTAAAGGAAGTGCAAGAAACATGCAACACAAGAAACCACCCAACATCAGGAGCATCGACAATTCTTGCTCTAACAGCAGAGAAGATGCCAATTATTCTTACCAATATCTATGGAAACTAGTAGTAGAGATGTTTGTTGGATACCTCTCCTTACCTTTCCTTCTAGAACATTTTCATTTACCATTCTACCCCATTGCCCTGATGCATTGCAGGTTTGTCTCAGGGCCTAATATATGTATATATCCTAGGACTGAACTTGTGACAATTGAATTATCTTTAGAGTCTATGAATGGATTATGGAGAAACAACCTTGTATAACCACACCCAAAATCTTCCCTCTAAAGTCTGAAAAAACTTTGAACTAATATTGGAACCTGGTTGCAGTCAAAAGGAACCCTGCAGTTGACCATGTTACAGAACTGTGACACTCGCACCATTCTGTGACAATTTCACAGCAATTCTCTGGCCAGAGTGTAACAGCACCCACCAGTGGATCAACTTCAACTGAGTTAATATCTGGTTTAACCTCCACAATAAGAAGCATGTCATATATATAGGTAGGTACCTAGGAAAACAGGTGACTGCAAGGTAAGTAGATTGTTTATATGTAGGTAAGGGTTGTATTGCTACCTACATACTAACAAGTGAATAAGTAGGTAGCTAAAAAAAGCAACTGAGCTAGCCACCATGGTTAGCCAGGGAACTGGAACCCAACAGAAAACTGTTTCCTGACCACTTACCATCCATCCTTCATGGTCCACTGGTGGGTACTGGTTTAGGCATAAAAGCCTAGGATTCCACTGCTTCATCCTTCCATTGCTGAATGTAGGACCCTCCTTCCCACTGGCCATTATGTGCCTAGATAGGTAATACCATCACCTGTGCACAGACAGTGAAATTTCACTGTCAGCCTAACTTAATCCAAAGCACAACTATCTAATTCCACAGATGCAATTGAGAATGATACTGTGTATCTCATGAGCATCAGTAAAAACATAAATCAAGCAGACAAAAATATGCATGCTCCAAGATTAGATGGACCAGAATCAGTAAGTGATTCTCAACAAGCATATTTTAATCTTATTTACTGTGTACAACTCCAACCTGTTGATGGCCTTCAAGCAAAAATATCTTGCACTAGAGACAATGAGTCAGTGGATACCTCTCATCAGGAATACACTATCATGTTGCTTTCATCAATGACCTCAATATGTGACAAATATCAAGAAACTCGGGTCGTTGCTCAGGCTCCTGATGCCAACATCTTGCTATCAATTCTGCCACATCATCACTTACATATTTGGGTAGTTGAGGTCTGTTTCCTGAAAGCACCAAGGAGTAGTCTGATGGTGGGTGCCCATCAAAAGGAATAAGCCCACTAAGCACTTCATAGCATATCATCCCATAACTATATACATCCGCCTTGGATGTGTAAGTGGGTTGTGTTATCCCATTTCTCATTGCACTCAGGACCTCTGGAGCCCGCCAAAAACCTGTCCCCACAGCTCCTCTCTCTGTTGGTGTGTTGATGTACTTAGATATACCAAAGTCTGCTATTTTGACCTGGATAGGATGAGACTGACCAACCACCAACACATTTAAGGACTTGAGATCTCTATGCATAATCCCCTGCTTGTGTAAATATGCCATGCCTTCTGCAATCTGCACCATCACATCCAATGCTTCCCTCCTCATGAATGGTCCTCCTTCCTTCATAGAGGCCATTCGAGTATCAATCAGCTTCCGAAGATCACCACCCAACAACTCCATTACTATCAAGCTTGAATTTTTGGCTACTGAAAACCCCATCAATTGCACAATTCTGGGATGTCGTAACTTTATCCAAACACCAACTTCTCTC
>Ga0116226_10004350_pt1 | contig 12553 bp, 5 predicted proteins | sample S1TSphfallax_FD_89692 | JGI IMG/M metagenome (GOLD analysis project Ga0116226, IMG submission 89692) | Host-associated microbial communities from peat moss isolated from Minnesota, USA - S1T2_Fa - Sphagnum fallax MG | ecosystem: Host-associated > Plants > Peat moss > Unclassified | place: USA... | reverse complement strand
TCTGAAATCCTACATGTCACGTGCGTCCTTCCGGAAACATATCACTACCTTTTCGGTATGAACTTCTGCACTGGACATTACTATAAACTTGGTATCTTGCTAGAGTATCTTGAATGGAAACAGAAGAAGAATCAACCTGATGAGAAAAAACATGCTCACAGTTGCATACAAGATTTTGAATTTTACGAGTTTTTCTCAGGATAATTGGTGTCAATAGGCGTTACCGAGTTGGCACTTGCAATTCACATGTTCAACATGAGGCCAGATGAAGCATTTTCACTTACTTCTGGCCCTGGTCGAATAATGATAGGGGATGGGGGCGACTCGGAAGATTTGGTGAAGCTTGGGTTGTCGATCAAATTAGCATTGACCAGTGCCGTATCGTAGCTTGTTGCCGTGTGGTACTTCAAGTTTCCATGGGAGAACTCCAATTCTTGGAGCTGCGCCCCAACGATGTTTTCACCTGCAGGTAACATACTCACTGTAGGCCCCAGACCCAGAAATGCGTACTGGCCGATTGGGTGAAACTTCGGGGGATTAGTCTCTTTTGTGTCGTTGGAGGTCAAATGATCGACGAGATTTTTCCACGAGTTCGCATCAGGGCTATTCAACAACTCTGTACCTTGTGCCCTCAATCCTGCCGCCACAGTGCCTCGGAGGTTGTGGAGAAGGCGTGGGATGGGGTCTGCTTCATTGACAAAGTTGATGAAGCGGTCCTTGAAATCCGATTTATTGACCTCTTCGGCGAGCTTTTCATCGCACACGTGAGGTGCTCCAAATGCAATTGAGATAATGGAATTGGGATCGTCTTTAATCTGCAAATCACGTAAACGGCGATCACCTGAGAGGTAGCGTACAAAAAGAAAAGAAATGCACATGTGCTGCCCACGCCCTGATCCATTCACAATAAGGACATTTTTCCATTGGGTTGTTGTGATCACAGCAATTTTCTATTATATTTTTCCAGACAGTTGTGCTCTCAATCATCTCACAGCAGGTAGACCAATTGCTTGACCAATTGCAAGAGCTATGCGCTAGACTGTGATTCAATATGTAAAGTTACATATTTCTCTTTTTATGAGAACATGTGTTCAGAGAGTTTCTAACATGATTAACTACATAATTTCAAAGCACTTGCAGATCTCCAATGGAAAGCCACTCTTCCTACAGCAACAAACAAGCCCATATGTCAGTGGCTTTCCATTAGCTTCCTGTGATCACAGTTACACACCATGTGCTATGATGACAACAGTCTAATGGGAAGAGACGGGCTAACCCTGCAATAGCGGTTCATCAGATAGGAGTAAACACCATCAATCAGACTTAATTTCCTAGTCATGACTAGATGCAATTCAGAGAAGCTTCACTCACGAGTTCACCTATATTTACAATCGCAAGTTCAAAAGATTAGTGCAGACTTACACGATCCAATTCCCCATAATAGAGGAGAAAACGTAGCAGAATCATGTGCGAAACGGCCCCGCCAACAGCGTGCCCGCACAAGATGATGCGCCTTCCGGGCTTGGAAAGCAGTTCAAGCAGGGGTAGGTAAGGTTCCCTACCGACATTGAAGACGTCGGAGAGCTTTAAAAATCCTTTGTGGAAATGTCTCTCAGAATATTCATCAATTTGGAATGCGTCGGTCACGTCTTCGAGTGTTTTCGTTCCTCGGAATGCAATGAAGGTAGCGTCGTTCGCGTAAGCAACGAGGAACTTCTGGTCTTTATCTCCGTAGTCGAGTGACATTTGGATTTTGTCAAACTGAATGCCCGGATGCGTCTGCTGGTTCTGTTCAAGAAATTTTTTGGCTCCGGCGTCATCCTCGTGGGAAACGACCTGTGCACAGAATATAGCTCGAGATAGGTCTTCCTTGGGGAATTTGTAGTTTGTGCCAGGAGCGTAGAGCATAACGGGTGGAGTCGTCGCCATTGTTGTGGAGAAGAAAAAGCAGAGAAGAAGAAATATGAAGAATTGAATCACAGCTTGCAATGAATTTACACACCATATCAAGATGAAAAGGTACGTCGAAGGTGATTTGCCAAGGAGTCATGAGGAACATTGATACATCCATGGGGACCCAACGACCCATCGACTACCCATGCGCCACCATGGATTCCGCCTTGCATCTAGTCTACTTGTCAAGTTGTCCCGTTTTCTAAGGGTTCCCACTAGAATAGGGCCAGAGTGAACCAGCCTCCATGACTGCACCAGTTGGCCGTTCTGTCACAGGATGGGCTGTATTTTTCATCTGCCTCTTCACCCTACATTAACCAACATTCTACCACAGTCAATTGTTTTAGCCTGCTGACCTTTGACCTTTTTTTTTGGCGCCCACTTTTTCCCAACCCTGAGCCTCCATACTATCCTCCCATCTAGTTACCCTATTAACCTACCTACGCTACTGACCTACCTCTTAGCCTATACCTTGAGACCAGCCAACTAGCAACCAATCCCTTACCTACCCTTTTTGTCTTTTCTTGGCAAAACCTATATCTCTTCTTGGCTAACTTATATCTATTCTTGGTTAAACTTCTATCTCTTGGCAAAACTTATATCTTTTATTGGTTAAACTTTTTTTTCTTGGCAAAAATTATATTTCTTTTTGACTAAAATTTTATCTCGACAAAACCTATATATTTTCTTGGCTAAAATTTTCTCTATTGGCAAAACTTTTTTTTTTTGTTAAACTTTTTTTTTTGGCAAAACCTATATGTTTTTTTGGCTAATTTTTTTTCTATCGGCAAATCATTTTCCTATGGAAAAACTTATATATTTTCTTGGCTAAATTTTTTTCTTTTGGCAAAACGTATATCTTTTCTTGGCTAATTTTTTTTTGGCAAAACTTATATCTATTCTTGATTTTTTTTCTATAAATTCGGCAAAACCTATATATTTTCTTAGTTAGAATTTTCTGTATTGGCAAAATGTATATATATTTTTTCCTCAAAGTTTCCTTTTTAACAAAACCTATATCCCTTCTTGGTTAAATTTTTATCTCTTGGCAAAAACTATATCTTTTTTCAACTAAACTTTTATCTCTTGGCAAAACCTAGATATTTTCTTAGCTAAATTTTTTTCTCTTGGCAAAACTTATATCTTTTCTTGGTTAAACTTTTCTCTCTTGGCAAAACCTAGATATTTTCTTGGCTAAATTTTTTTCTCTTGCCAAAACTTATATCTCTTCTTGGTTAAATGTTTCTCTCTTGGCAAAACCTATATCCTTTCTAGGTTAAATTTATTTTTCTTGGCAAAAGTTATATATCTTCTTGGTTAAACTTTTAACTTTTGGCAAAACCTATACCTTTCAACAAAACCTTTCTATATTTTGGGTAAACCTCTTTATTTGATAGTTAAACCTCTATTTTTCTAAAGGGAAAAAAAAAAAATGGAATCCACAAGGTGTAAAATGAACTTCAATATATATTTTTATAGAATCAATCAAGGACATAAAAAATAATGTTGATTTTAATTAGAAAAAATAATTAAAGAGGTAAGAAAAAAAAACAATTCTTGTATTTTCAATGATTATTTAATTCAATCACTTAAATCATAAGAAAATTAATGTAAACTATATGGTTTTTAAAAGAGTGTTAAATTTACATATAGAGGTTGAGGGTTTAGGTTCTTAGCATTACAATAGTTGTTTCAACTTTAAGTTTTAACACCATGTTTATAATGGTTTGGAATTACCAAAACTAACACCTATTGTATGGGCAACATGTAAGTATTGCCTATTATGGCAAATACTAATAGTAGTTGAAAATTTAATCCCAACATGCAATACCCACATATGAAAGCAATGCCATTTATGATCGAAATGATTTTATTTATTTTTTTGCTTATTTTAGAATTTTTATTTCTTGTTTTAAGATCTTATTATCTTTTTTCTTGCTCTAAATTATTTTTCTTCTATTTCTTCTTCATAATTTTTATTCTTTTTCTAATAAAAAAATTCAAAATTATCTTCGTCAATTTTTGTTTATCATTAAATATGCATATTTTACGCCCAACATTTGAGTATTATGTGAAACACAAAAAAAATTAGCCATCATTATATGCCTTAGACGTGAATATTACACAATTTTATTTTACTTTTTCTTATTTTAAATATTTCTCGTCACAACGTCAAAAATAAAAAATGAAGGTATTACATACAATGGACCAATCATATTGTGGTGGAGCTTGAATGAAAATGGACCTAGATTTTGCAATACCCTTAGGATAAAATTGGGGCCCCATTGGAATTGAAATGTAAAAAAACCAAGTCCATGCAATTCCCACATAATTTCTACTACCAATTATATTTCATTTATGTAAAGGTTTTAATATGTAAGTATTGCAAATACTTGCTCCTCCATCACTTAGGTTAGGGTTACTAGAAAGTCCAAAAAACTACAATACCTACATTGTCAATATCTAATACAAATGTCAAAATATGGGTGAATGTAATTCCTACACACTCAATTGTGATTATTCACTATGTACATCAACAAAACAAATACTTTCATCATATTTTTAAATGTGTTGATATGTCATCCAAAAACGCACTTCCTTGTTGTGAAAATGAACTCATTGACAATACTTGAATCTAAAACTTTCATTATAACCCCATGTTACATTACCTATATCCACTAAAAAAATTCTTCATTATGAGAATAACAAAAAAGACAATATCTACATCAAAATGGAAATCCCCCACTAGAAAGGTTATGTTATGGGCAATACCCTCATATATCACAACAAAAAATCATTGTGTCCCATGTAATATGTGAAAGTCTATGCAATATGAAAAGGTTTGCTCAGTAACCTTAAACTATTGTAGATTAATTGTTTGAAATAATATGGTGTTACTAGTACATAAAGAATCCAAATCCACTAATGAATTCACTAGGTTTTGTAATGAATTAGGTGAATTCTTAGCAAATTTGTCAATTGTTCAGTGATTGGCAACGAGTTGATATGGACAAGTAAATTCATTAACATACGAACAACTAAAAAAATATGAGCATTTTAATTATTTAATATTAATTATTTAATCCAGATTATCTACTATTAATTATTTATTCGTTCAATTTTTTTTAAATTGAAAGTTTCAAGAATATTCAAACCTATCTACCTAGGTAGATAGAAAACTAGCACCTTTTTACTTGTGTAGGTAGGCAAATAAGTAGGAAAGGGAAACTGTAAATGGAATGAATAGCCAAAAAAAATTCATTTATATTATAATTTCCATTTAAGGTCAAACATTTCTTATTCATCCCAAATTCACATATGCATTTTTCACTGAAAAATCAAGGGAAAACATGTTCTTTATATAGCTTGTGAGATGAGATTCAAAAATAAAACATATGGGTTTAACCTTTTACTTGCATTTTAGTTTTAAAATGAGATGGAACTAAATTTTTTTTAAAAGCCAACTTTAATTAGTAACATCTTTTTCATATTATGTCCAAATGAAATGATTTAAACTTCATTTTGATATTTTGTCCAAAATTTACACACTAAAATTATAAAAAAAATTTATAAAATACTTGACTTGAAAAAAATTGCATGTAAATCTTGCATTTCAATACATTTCAATAGGACATTTTTGAAAAGAAATCATCATTATCTTTTTCATACTTTTTCTAAATGAAAGAAAATATTAAAAATATGAATTTGATTTGTATTACATAGTACATTTTAATTATGAATTTTAATAAAAATAATTCATAAATTTTGATGTATCAACATATAATAACATTATTCTCAAAACCATTCAATGTCTCATAGTGTATTTAAGATTTACAATACATTTAAATATAACATATTAAATACATACACATTAACTTTTATATGCATTTTATTCAGAAATATTTTTATTAATATAGTATATAATAAATAAATATTTTCATGGATGAGTATTATGTTTTACATTTGTATCAAGTGAGGCCCACAATAAAATTTTATTTAGTTCAAAATTTTATATATAGTATGTATACATTATTTTATATCTTATATACATATGATATATTATAAAATATGACTTACTTTTTAAAATTGAAATAAATTTTAATTGAAATAATATATAATTTGAAAAGTTTAACCAAGAAGATATATAGATTTCCCCAAGAATTATAAGTTTAATTAATAAGAGGTATAGGTTTTGCCATTGCAAAATGAGTAGGGTAGGTGGGTAAATGGGGTAGTTGGGTCAGTAGGGGTGGTATGAGGTGAAAAAAAATTGACTATTGAAGAGTAAACAAATTTTTTTTTGACTCAACCTTTCTGACTACAAGAGGTTGAATAACTAGGATGAACACTAGTTCATTCCAAATGGAACTGCTGTAGGCATGGGGGTTGGGTCATTCCAACCCTATGATAACATTGTATGTCACCCAATTTAAGGCTTTCCACTAGAGTAAAGGACGTTTAATACTTTTGCATGCAATAAAAATTACATGCACCTATAATGGGGTTAAGCTAGCAATGAGCAACACCTTGGCCAATTTAAATGTTTGTTTGGATGGTATAAGGTTTTGGGCTTTCTCTCTGGATTTGCATTGATTTTTTCATTTTAATAGAATAAATGGCAATGTTTTTTTATTTTTAGTAGAATACATGGGCAAACCCATCCTTGAGTGGTACCATTAAGAACCATCACTAGAACAAAAGGTGTCCCTGTACACCAAGTGATTTCATTGGATTTTGAATGAATTCATTAATTATAATGAATGAGGAATAGTGAAAAAAAATGAACTAACTAGTCTAGTGAACGAGGACTAATGAACTGCACCCACATTTTGTAATAGTGCATCTCAAAGCTCAAGTTCTTTGGATTGTTAGCATGCCCTTTTAATGCGTTATCAAGTTTTTCACCCCATTTCTTGTATAAGGTTAACATCATTTACATAAAGTTCATTACATAAATGGCCTATCTAAGGAGCTAGACATTTGTTGCACCTATTAGCTAATGCATTTGCACTTTGATTTATATGGTCATCCTCAATCCCACCCAAGGATATTGGTTTCACATGCTACTTATTTCATAAGGTGATCACAACAATGGTGACTCAAACAAAACAAGGACTTTACCACAATTTGCACCAAATGAATTTCTTCCCCTTGCCACAAAGGTTTTTGGTTGCTTACATCAATAAGCAAATGATTATCTACATTGATGTGCTAACATGGCATGGTCAGCAAAGGGCACTAGTGGCTATCTTTTACATTCTACATTCCTTTTATAAGCAAAGGGCTAAAAGCATGGTAAATATATATTTAAAATGTAGTTTAAAAAAGTAGTCAAAAAATCATCTAGTTTTTAACACAAGTAGAAGAAAATAGATTGAAAATAACTTAATAACATAATGAAAGCATGGTGTTTTTCTTTGACTCTATAGTGAAGTGATTACAAAAAAATTTAAACTTTAACACAATAAGAGTAAATAACAAGTATGTTTGAAAATAATTAGTCAAATTGAGTTTAAACATATTTTTCCATTAAACGTTTGAAGTATTCTATTATAATGTTTAAACATTGAAAACATTTTAAAGCTACATCATGTTTAAAATGAAAAATATTCAAATAATTCATCTTTTTCACCTACTTGTACAAGTTTGGACAACTTAAAACGTAAGAAAAATATATATAATTTTTTTTTGAAATCTACTTGAATGCATATTAATCAATATCATTATGGGGTGAAAACATATAGTTGAAGGAGCCAAGGGCACCAAGGTAAAAGTCATTTTCCAAGGACTATACATGACACGTGTAATTTTTGTGTTGGTTATAATTCTAAATTTTGTATTTCAAATACCCCATTTAATATTGCATTTTAGATATAAATACATTTAGACTACAAATTGATTTTATATCATGTATGTTATGCATTCATGCCTTCTATCACATAAATATGAACAACTTTTGTTAAAGGCACATTTTCAAAATCCATATTTTTTAGGGTTAAAAGCACTTTTGAACCAAATGTGTTCAAAAGGGTTATAAAAATAATTTTCATCAATTCAAGTCCTTTTGCCTTTTTAATCATCAATGTTCAAACCCTCTCCAATTTTCAAAAGGAATGGTGCAAATTTGGTAAAAAATAAAGATGTTTAAAAAAATAAAGATTATACATTCCTGAGGTTTAACTGCTTTAAACAGGCAAAAATATTTTTTATTTGTGTCAAGCTATGAGTATGTAAACTTTGCAATTAATGGAAAATTTTGTTAAAAAAATTATGACAATCCAAACTATTATGCTTCACTAATGATCTTTCAAATGTACAAAAATGTAATTTTAAATAATGTCCATTCACTTGGGTGGCTCCTTTGACTATGTTTTTACTACATTATGATAACATTAAAGATTATTTTCATGTTCATCATTAAATAAAAAAAGATTTCTATTTTGAATACATTAAAACTTGTTTATGGCTACTTGTTTTTTTGTGTGACACGAAGCAAAAAATTGCCTATTTACCTTGATGACACCCAAAGGGTGTTAATAGTTTTGTAGAAAATGCAAGCCATTTCTATTTTGAAACGTGCCATAGTTGCAAATGAAGGTTCTTTTAGGCTCGTTACTCTTTTAGTTTTCCTTAAACCCCTTTCCTTTTTTGATATGCTTATTATGATTGGTGAAGGTTCTAGAACATAATTTGTTCCTTTGCCCCATTGTGACCCTATTTGGGTTTTGTTCTATGGCTTGGACTTGGGTCCTCTATTTATTCTTCTTTTCCTTCTTTGTTGAATGTTTTGTTTTAATGGAGCTTGCTAGGGTTTCATCATGAATCACTTTAGCCTTTCATTAGAAAAACATTACCTACGTACCCAATTTTACAAAAAAAAATTGCAATAAATTAAAATTTTCCTTGTTTGATACTAACCCAAAACCATACCTTTTACCATTTTATTTTGCAATTCCTATAAAGTTCCCAAGGGGTTCCCCAATATGTTCCCAAAAGAAACACATTTTTATCCCATGTGTTTCACCCAAAGTTCTCCCCTTTTTCACCTATATAGGTGGGCTTAAGGAAAACTAATCTATCCTCCAATAAAAACTATTTTGCAAAGCTTTCAAATTTTTTTGTGATGTTATAATCAAAATGGCTCATTGCAAAAACCAAAAGAAAGAACTTGGGAAGCACCTCCTATTTAGTGAATTGAAACATGAATGTACTACAATACTTGCGAATTTTCAAAAAAAAATTCCTATTAAGATGCAATCACAGTAACACCTACCGTTTGTAATCATAATCATTACTTAATTTTGTGTATTTTGAATTGTCAAAAAAGAAAAAAAAACTACAAATGAACTTCTTTTTATATAATGTCGTACATATCCAAAAAAATGGAATTAATCTAATAGATAAAAAATATTTTAAAAACATTTTTAATGCTATATAACTAGTGTTTTAAAATGGAAATTCAATAGTAAAAAAAAAATTGATTTTTAAAAATGGCATGGCTTTGGAAAAAATAAACATAATCTTCAACATAATAATATTAAAAACTTTGGATATTTTTCTAAAAATTTAAATGAAGTATTGAAAATATTTCAAGAACATTCTTGAAGAAAAGAATCGAAAAGCATACATGTTTAAGGGTGTGGGTGTGGCTCCTATTAACGTGGTTGGACCCATTGGCTATATATAGCCTAATCATTAAAACATGAAGAAAAAAAATGTTGGGGAAAAAAAAAATTAATCACCCCTCTCATGTCAAGGGCAATAATCATTTAATAATAAATTTAAACAATGCCATATTTTTCCATTTATAGCTATTAACATTGATGTTGAGAACCCTAAATGATTACATATAAAGTGCATGTCCTAGGTCTTGTAACCACCAAAGTCCATATTCATGCACTCTTTTGTGCCATCAACAATTTTATTGGGAACCTTGAAAAGGGAAGGTGGTAACAACCACATCAAAGAATAAATGAAAGAGTCAAGGAAATCCAAAGGTGAAAAGGTGAAAACACAATCAAAAGAGCCAATTTTGCTAAGATAAAAATCTTTTTCCAAGGATTACATGACATTACATTCTTATGTTGATTTATAATTATGAATTTTATATTTTTCATATAAAATTTACCATTGTATGTTAGACATAAATTTTTTTCACTGCATCTTGGTATTATGTCATGTACATTATGTAGTAATATTTTTACCCACATAAAAATGAATAACTTTTGTTAAATGCACATCCTCAAAATTTATAAGTTTTAGGGCCAAAAACATATTTGAATCAAATATATTCAAATGTGTTGTAAATTTCATTTTTAATTTTTCAATTTTATTTCTAATAAAAATGGTCAATGTTAAGATCTTCTCCAATTTTGAAAAGGAATGGTGCACATTTGATAATGAAAAACATATTTGAAAAAAACAAAAAAAAAATCCATTCTAGAGGTTTGAATGTGTTAAACATGCATTTAAGGACTTTTGATTTGCATCAAATTTGGAGACTTGAAACTTTGCAAATAATGGATCATATTCCAAAAAGAAATTGGAAATCCAAACTATTGGGTTCTTGTTCTAAATTTTCAAAAATACAATTTTAAGAAGTGTCCAACCACTTAGGTGAACCCTTTAACTATGTTTTCAATGTTTAGCTAGAAGAAAACACCACTTGATCGCATCATCATTCACACCAAAAAAATCCAATTAGCGCCATTCAAATCTAAAATTGTGATCAATACAAGCACACTTACTAGTTTCGCAAGAGCACAACAACAAGATTACAATGTTGCATTCTTGTGTTTCTAAACTTTAAAAAACCATTTGAAGGTATTGTATTTACTTCATACATTATAACCAAAGTTTACTTTAAAATAATTAAATTTTACAACCACTTGATTATATTTCTTAAGGATGTGTAACAAAAGGTTCTTCCACAAAAGGTTATGTCCTAAAATAATGTTTTAAATGAAATGAAATTAATGTATTTAGAGCTTGTTGGCTTTACCATGAGGGGCCAAGCAAAAAACATTTTGAAAAAAAGTTATAAAATTGCACCAAATTGACCTTGAACAAAAATAATTACATCCAATTTAAAGGTTTTTTTGCACCTCAAGAAAACTAAACTTATTTCCTTATCATTTAACCCCTTTTGAAAAGGGAGAAAAAAGGAACACAAAACCACCCCTTTACCTTTAGAAACAACCCAACCTCCTCCCTTCCAAGCCACCCAAGAAAAAACCCCTTGAAAAGGTCCCTTCCCTTTCAAAAAAACACCATTCCCATCCCCTTTTCCAAAGGGGCAGAAAAATAAAAATACCCCATCTCACTCAAGAAACAACCCTTGGCAGGGGGGAAGTCACCTCCTCCTTTCCCCACCCAAAAATAGCCCTTTTGAAAATTTTAGAAAAAAAGAAAAATCCCAAACCTTTCCTTTGTTCTTGAAACTCCACTTATAACTTGTAACGTTATCCATTCAACCGACTTTTATTACCTACCCTTTATATCCATTTAAACCCCCATACCCAATAACAACCCCTTTGCACAAGAGAAAAAATTAAATGCCCAACACCCCCTTTCCCCTATCCCTAAATATCCACCCATAACCTTATCCCACTTCCTTCACTTCACCCAAACCAACTCTAAATTAGAAAAAACCTACATCTAAACTTGTACTCTTATCCATTTAGCCTACTTTTGATTTTGTACCCCCTATATTTGCTTAGGAGTTCCCACAATGCTTTTAAAGGACAAAACTAGCAAACATAAACTACCTTACCATATATACTTTAGTTAGAAATATTGCCATGTTGCAATCACAACATCCATCCATTCTATACATTTAAATATCCACACACAAACAAAAGCATTGCACAATAGATGTGAATCATAACAATTTTTCAAGACATGGAATCAATAATAAAATGGAAAGAACTAACATCCAAAAGGCATGTCTATTTTTTATTGACCTTTATGAGATTACAATTTTAAAAAAAAGTTTCAACTAGTTGTGAAGATTCAAAATTGAGAAAAAAAAACAAAATAGGAAAGACAAATAGAAGATTCAAGCAACTTATTCGGCCACTTGCAAAGAATGACATGACATTGGGTCATGATTTACCAAGGAAATCATAACAATTGGCTCAGATAAGAATAACATGTTTGCATAGAAAGGACAAATTTCATGTGCCCATTGTGTATTTGAAAAACAAAATAGCTGAGCAATGGGTACAATTAGCACATTTGTGTACCACACAACGAGAAAGAAGGTATATACCACTTTAGCCCTTGGAATTTTAGAACTTCATTCTTTTTTTTGGGTTGACTTTGTGGCAAAAATATTCCATGGATTATGATGTACACACTGGTGGTAGTCAATTATTGAGAATGCATGTAGTTATTAACCCATTTTTGGGTCCAAGTCTTAAAACCCTACATGCTTGGTGTCAAATTTCAAAATACCCAACCAAGGAACCAACCCAAGTTTGGTATTGAGGTTTGGGATACTTGTTAATACCCTCCCACCCTAGTATAAAGATGTCAAAATAGATCCTTGACCTAAAGGTCCTCTTTGGGTAAGGACAACATCCATGCATCCAAGTTGGTT